>ERZ1673702.1689-NODE-1689-length-22078-cov-12.109340_pt1 | contig 22078 bp, 19 predicted proteins | sample MGYA00580232_ERZ1673702 | MGnify/ENA primary metagenome ERZ1673702 (study PRJEB41218, sample SAMN15661792) | gut metagenome | host: Homo sapiens | place: Canada: London | collected 2015-08-20/2019-03-30 | study: EMG produced TPA metagenomics assembly of... | reverse complement strand
GCGCTGCCAAGGCCGTGGGCAAGGTCATCCCCAGCCTGAACGGCAAGCTGACCGGTATGTCCATGCGCGTCCCCACTCTGGATGTCTCCGTGGTGGACCTGACCGTCAACCTGGCCAAGCCCGCCAAGTATGAGGATATCTGCGCCGCCATGAAGAAGGCCAGCGAGAACGAGCTGAAGGGCATTCTGGCCTACACCGATGAGGACGTTGTTTCCTCCGACTTCCTGGGCGACACCCACACCTCCATCTTCGACGCCAAGGCCGGCATCGCACTGACCGATACCTTTGTCAAGGTCGTCAGCTGGTACGACAACGAGATGGGCTACTCCGACAAGGTCCTCTGCCTCATCGAGCATATGTACAGCGTGGACCACAAGTAAATCGCTTACTACCGAAAGGTTTTCCTTCTTTTTGTTCCGCAGACAGCGCCGCGTCACGCGGCGCTGTCTGCATACAGAGACGCTGCGCGCCGCCTGTACAGAGGGGGAAAGCGCTTCCGGCGGTTTTTGAAAGAAAATCGACAGCGTGACAAAATTTTTTCATTTACCCCCTACCATTCCACTGGATTGTATGGTACAATAGGTACAACCTACCTAAGGGTAACGCAAGGGAAAGGAACCCCGCCATGGAACAGAACTCCATTCTGCATACTACGCTGTCGCTGGACAGCGATATACCCCTCTACGCCCAACTGGTGGGCATCATCAAGCGCAGCATCTCCACCGGCGCTCTGCCGGTGGGCGCCCTGCTCCCCAGCGAGGCCGAGCTGTGCCGCTGCCTGAGCATCAGCCGCAACACCGTCCGTCAGGCCATCGGCGAGCTGGAGGACGAGGGTCTGGTGGTCCGCAAGCGCGGCCGCGGCACCTTCGTGGCCGACCCCGCCACCAACCGCCGGGGTGTCCGCTATTCCTTCACCACCGAGGTCTCCTCTATGGGCAAGGTCCCCTCATCTACGCTGGTGGACTTCGCTGTGGAGGTCCCCAAGCCCACCGTCTGCGAGAAGATGGAGCTGCGGGAGGGAACGCCGGTCTACTGCTTCACCCGTGTCCGCAACGTGGACGGCGAGCCACTGATCCTGGAGACCAGCTACTACCCCCAGTACATCTACCCCAACCTGACCCGCGATATGCTCCAGACCCACAGCTTTTACAGCCTGCTCTACCATGTGGGCATCGTCCCCTTCGCCGCGGACGAGAGCTATGAGGCCGTCATTCTGGAGGACAGCTGTGCCGCCCTGCTGGGTGTGCCCTCCGGCAGCTGTGCCTTTTTCCACCAGCGGCTCACCCGCACGGAGGATGGCCGTATCTACGAGTATACCCGCAGCTACATACGCGGCGACCGGGTCCGCCTGGATGTACATATGCAGAAAAGCGGCATGAACTTCGTCCGCACCATCGACTGAATAGAAAAGCACCCCCGACAGGGGGTGCTTTTTCCGCATAAAGCCCCGCCCAAAGGGCGGGGCTGCGCTGTTTACGACAGCAGCAGGCGTATCAGTACCCGGGCTATGGCATAGCCCAGCACGCCGCCGCCGATGCCGGCGGCTGTGGCCCACACCCGTTTCCGCTTGGCGTGGGGCACCTGCTGGCTGTACAGCCGCTGATTTTCCCGGTTCAGGCCTACCAGTGCCTCCGGGTTCCGAGCGGACACCGCCTGTACGATAGCGTCCGCCGTCCGGCGGCTGCCGCCCCTTTTGAGCCGCAGCGTGATGCTGCGCCCGTCATAGGTCAGCAGCTCCACCACCGTGCTTTTGGCCCACAGCAGCTTTAGGTCGTGACGATAGACCCACAGCACGTCCGCCAGGGGCAGCACGATGTTCTGCCGCCGCCCGTACAGGAACGCCGTGCTCACCAGTGCGTCAGAGCGCCGGTCACCCTCCAGATAGTGGAATTCGCTCTCCGCCCGTTCCAGCAGCTTTCCCTTTTTCAGATGCTTCAGCGTGCTGTTCAGTTGTGCGGTGTACGAGGCGGCGCTTACCAGCAGCACAAAGGCGGCCAGCCCGAGGAAGCTGGCTATGAAGGACCAAAAGCTGCTCCCCGTGTCCGGTGTCAGCTCGCTGTCGATGTAATAGTCGCCGTAGGTGTACACAAAGTCCTCGGCGGTCATGCCGACGGCGGCGGCAATATCGTCGATATATGCCTCCGGCGTCTCACAGATCACGCCCACCAGACGTACCGGTGCCGGCGCGGTGGTCTCCGTCAGCGGGATATAGACGGCCAGCTCCGAGGGCGCGGCCGTATCGTCCGGCACTGCGCCGTCACCGCTGTCGTCAGCATAGGTATAGTCCACAATGTCCGCATACCGTGCGTATTCCGCGTCGTTCAGCTGCACCAGATAGCCGTATCCCTCCGTGTCCTCCGCCAGATAGAAGACCAGCTTGCGCCCGTCGCCCAGCGTCACCCGATAGGCCCAGGTGGTCATGTACTGCACGTCGATGTAGTTGTAGTCGCCCAGATAGATCTCGTCCCCGATGGGCACGGCCTCCGCTGCCGCACTGTCCCGCTGCGCCAGCAGCCCCAGCACGATACACCCCGCCGTCAGCAGGGCCAGTATGCCGCCCACGATCCACCAGGCAGGGGAGTGTCTTACGTATCGGCGCATTTCCATATGTTGCCCCTCCAAATTTGTTGTGGTACGACATATTGTACCATATTCTGCCAGAATGTGCAATATCATTTCCCATAAACGGCATAAAAAACGCACCCCGGGTCTGGCCCAAGGTGCGTTTTTACTCACAGTGCCGCTGCGCCGATGATGCCCGCCTCATTGCCCAGCCGGGCACATTCAATGACCGGCGGTGTCCGGTCGTGCCCGCCGAAGCAGTTGGCCGCCACATACGCCCGTATAGGGGCCAGCAGTCTCTCGCCTTGGCGGCTGATGCCGCCGCCGATGAGCACCATCTCCGGTCCCAGAATGTTCACCAGGTCCGTGATGCCCGCCGCCACGTACACGCAGTACCGGTCCACCACAGCCTGCGCCGCCGCGTCTCCGGCGGCCGCCGCGTCGAATACGTCCTTACCGGTCAGCCTCTCGCCGTACCCGGCCAGCAGGGACTCCGGCTGCGCCGCGGCCGCCCGCTTTCCCTGCCGTATCAGCGCTGTGGCGGAGGCATACGCCTCCCAGCAGCCCTTCCGTCCGCAGGTGCAGTCCTCACCGTCCAGCACCAGCACGGTGTGGCCCACCTCCGCGCCGGTGCCGCCCACGCCCTCCAGCAGTTGGCCATCGGCCACGATGCCGCCGCCTACGCCGGTGCCCAGGGTGATGAGTATCATGTTCCGGCAGCCCACGGCCCCGCCGGCCACCGTCTCCGCCAGCGCGGCGCAGTTGGCGTCGTTGCTCAGATGGCAGGGGAGCCCCAGCCGCGCCGTCACCATGCTGCATACCGGCACATTGAACCAGCCCAGGTTATAGGCCCGCACCACCACGCCGTTGGCGCTGTCGCAGGTCCCCGGCGAGCCGATGCCGACGGACGCGCAGTGCGCCGCCGTGATGCCGGCCTTCTCCATGGCCTTCTCCGCCGCGCGGCAGATATCCGCGACAACGGCCTCCGTCGGGCGTTCCGCACCGGTGGGCAGGCTGACCTCCGCCACGATGTGCTGGCCCTCGTCCACCACGCCGGCGGCGATGTTGGTGCCGCCCAGATCAATGCCAATACGATACATATGCTGCCTCCTTGCGCTTTCTGTCCCCGCGTTCCGGGGAAATAAACGGGGCGGGCGTATCGCCCGCCCCAAGTGCGTCTCTGTCTCAGATATGGGTCACAAAATCGGTGTTCACCGCCACCGGCCGCGCGATGTCGGAGGACCGGATGCTGCCGAAGATGGTCCGCATGGTGGTCAGTGCCTCCTTGCCGGATACCTCCGGCTCCCGGTCGTGGACCAGCGCGTCCACAAACTCGTCGATAACGCCGGAGTTGTGGGACGTTGTCTCGAAGGCAAAGCTGGTGCGGTTGCCCTCAAGGTCATTGATGATGATGGGGGCCGACGGCTCGCTGTAGATCATCATCAGGCCCTTGGTGCCGTACAGCACCGTGGACTGGCACTCGTGGCCATACACCGTCCAACTGGCCGCCATGGTGCCCAGTGCGCCGCCGGACATTTTCAGGATGCACAGGGCGTTGTCATCCACGCTGATGAGCTTGCCGTTGTCGTCACGCTTATTCAGGGTGACTACCTTGGCGGTGGTCTCGATGACCTTCTGCCCAAGCAGGTACTGGATCAGGTCCACCTTGTGGATGCCCATGTCGGACAGGGCGCCCATAGCCGCCTTGTTCTTGTCAAAGAACCACGTGCCCTCCAGAGACCAGCCCTCGGGGCCGGAGTTGCCCAGAATGGTGCGGAAGGTGATCACATCGCCGATGATGCCGCTGTCCAGCATTTGCTTGGCCTTGCGGTGCACCGGGTCAAAACGCATGTTGTGGCCCACCATCAGGTGTCTGCCATTGCGCTCAGCGGCGGCCACCATGGACTCGCACTCCGCCAGCGTTACCGCCATGGGCTTCTCCACCAGCACGTGCTTGCCGGCGTACAGCGCAGCTGTGCAGATCTCCGCATGGCTGCGGTTTTCCACGCATATGGACACGGCGTCCACGTTGGGATCATCCACCAGCTCATAGAAGCTGTTGTACACCTTGCCGCCGTACTGCGCCGCCATCTCCTGCGCGCGCTCCATGTTCTTGTCGTAGAATGCGACGATCTCCGCATTGGGGTTGGCTGCATACTCAGGCAGATGGCGCACCTGTGCGATCTTGCCGCAGCCGATAATGCCGACTCGGATCATAAAAAGCGAACCTCCTCTGTCCGTCCTCAAACCGCCGGGCGCCCTGCGCTCCGACGTATGTTTCTGCCCCTATTGTACCAAAAGAAAACGGGAAAGAAAAGCCTTTTTTGCCAACTTTGCAAAATTTTTCACAAAATCTGCGCCGCGATGGTGAGGGCGCAGCCCTTTTGTGCCGTATAGTCCAGCGTTACGCCTGCCGGGAGGCTGAAGCGGCTCAGCGCCAGCAGCGGACCCTTGCCCGTCAGCTTGAACAGCGCCTCCTTGGCCGTCCATATCTCCCAGAACCGCTGGCAGCCGCCGTCGTCCCCGGACCGTATGTACGCCATCTCCTGCTCGCTGCATACCCGGCGCATGAACTTCTCCTGGGCCGAGCGCACCACCTCCACGTCCACGCCTACCGGCGCGTCCGCCGTTACGCATACCGCCCACGGGCCGGAGTGGCTCACGGACACATACACGCCGTCCTTTTCCACGCTGGGCTTGCCCAGCTCGTCCCACTGAAGCGGTACGTCCTTCTCCGCGCAGCCCATCGTCTGCGCGAGCATCCGCCGCGCCAGCAGCTCTCCGGCGATGGTGCGCTTCCGGTCGTCCTCGCCGGCGATGTCGGCCACACGCCGCCGCCGCGTCTCATCCATCATGCCTATCACGGTCTGGGCCGCGTCCTCCGTCAGCTCCCGGATGTCAAACCACTGCAATTCCATATCCCGCGCCTCCCGCGTCATATTTTTCGCACCCATTGTATCACATCCCGCCGCGCCGCGCTACTGCTTTTTCGCCGCCGCAGGCTTTTCTCTGTACTTTCCGGTACTTCCACCCCTTGCCCAGGGGACGCGGCGGTGGTATACTATCCCCGTATCTGTAGTTTTCCATGAAAGGAGATGACGCCATGACCCGTGATGAGCTCCGCGCCAAGGCCAACGACCTGCCCCTGCTGCCCGGCGTCTATCTGATGATGGACAAAACCGGCCAGGTCATCTATGTGGGCAAGGCCAAAAAACTGAAAAACCGCGTCAGCCAGTATTTTCAGGACACCGCCAGCCATAATGAGAAAACGAAGATGATGGTGGCCCATGTGGACCGGTTCGACACCATTATTGTCCGGTCGGAGTTCGAGGCCCTGGTGCTGGAGAACTCCCTCATCAAGCGCCATCAGCCCCGCTACAACATTCTGCTGAAGGATGACAAGGGCTATCCCTTCGTGCGGCTGGACAGCGGCGACTATCCCCGCTTTACCCTGGTGAACCGCACCGCCGACGACGGCGCGAAATACTACGGTCCCTTCGGCGGCCGGCACGAAACGCGCCTGGCGCTGGACGCCGTGTGCGCCGCCCTGCGCCTGCCCACCTGTTCCCGAAGGTTCCCCCGCGACATCGGCAAGGAGCGCCCCTGCCTGAACTTCCACATGGGCCGGTGTGACGGCTTCTGCCGCCCGGACGGCCCGGACGCGGCGGAATACCGCCGCCGCATGGCCCAGGCCACCGCCCTGCTGGAGGGCAAGCTGCGCGCCGTCACTGCCCAGCTGACGGAACGGATGAACGCCGCGGCGGAGGATCTGGACTTCGAGACGGCTGCCGCCCTCCGCGACCGTGTGCGGGCCCTGTCCGTGCTGACCAAGGACCAGCAGGTCATCGCCGGTATTTGCGCCGACACCGATGTCTGGGGCGCGTATACCAGCCCCGCCCGGTCCGGCTGCGCCATTCTCCACATTGAAGACGGCGATCTCCTGGCCCGGCAGACCGAGGTTTTCTCCGACGCTGCCGACAGCGAGAGCGCCCTGCTTTCCGCTGTGGTGCCCCAGTACTATCTGGCCCGCCAATCCCTGCCCCGTGAGATATTGCTTCCCGCCGCCATCGAGGACGCTGACGCGCTCTCCGCCCTGCTGACGGAGCGCAGCGGCCACGCCGTGGCCCTCCGGGTCCCCCAGCGAGGTCAGCGCCGCGCGCTGCTGGACATCGCCCACCGCAACGCCCGGGAGGAGGTGGAGCGCGTTACCGACGCCGTACAGCGCATTAACGGCACCCTGCGCCTTTTGCAGGAAACGGCTCAGCTGCCGGTCCTGCCCCGGCGCATGGAGAGCTATGATATCTCCCACACCGGCGGCGCGGACCAGGTGGGCGGCATGGTGGTCTTTCAGGACGGCAAGCCGCTGAAGTCCGCCTACCGCCGCTTCCGCATCGAGTCCTGCGCCGGCGCCGACGACTACGGTGCCATGCGTGAGGTGCTCACCCGCCGGTTCCGGCGCTATCTGGACGGCGATGAAAAGTTTGCCCCCCTGCCGGACCTGCTGCTGATCGACGGCGGTCAGGAGCACGCCCGTGTGGCCGAGCAGGTGCTGGCAGAGACCGGGCTGGATGTGCCTGTGCTGGGCATGGTCAAGGACGACCGACACCGCACCCGTGCGCTCATCACCGCCCGGGGCCAGGAGCTGGGCATACAGCAGACACCCGCCCTGTTCGCCCTTATCGGCACGGTGCAGGAGGAGGTCCACCGGTTCGCCATCGCCTACCACCACCAGAAGCACACCCGTTCCGCCAAGCGCTCGCAGCTGGACGGTATCCCCGGTGTGGGCGAGGCGCGGAAGAAGCGGCTCCTGCAGCACTTCGGTACCGTCACCGCGGTAAAAAACGCCACGCTCGAGCAGCTCTCCGCCGTGGTGCCGGAGGCGGCTGCCCGGGCGGTATATGGGAAGTTCCACGGATAAAAAGCGGTACCCCCGCAGCGCCGGAGGTACGTCGTACGCAAAAGAAAAGAGAGACGGCGAAGCCGTCTCTCTTTCATTGTGTTTACTCGTCCAGGTTCTCGATCAGCTCAGCCAGCGCATCCACAGCTTCCTTCTCATCGCTGCCGTCTGCAATCAGCGTCACTGTGGTGTCCTTCATAATGCCCAGGCTCAGCACGCCCAGCAGGCTCTTCGCGTTGACGCGGCGTTCTTCTTTTTCTACCCAGATGCCGCTTTTGAACTCGTTGGCTTTCTGAATGAAATAGGTCGCGGGTCTGGCGTGCAGACCGACCTCATTTTTCACCGTGATCTCCCGTGTATACATGAACCAGCACTCCTTACGCACATTTTTACTCTCGCGCCAGAGGGTGCAGCGCGCAGAAACTAACCCTCACCATTTCCTATTATACTGGATTACGGCAGGATTGCAATGGGCATTGATACGAAAATCCCGCGATTTGCTCTATAATTCCCACTGCAATTTGTGAAAAATGATGTATCTTGCAGACAAATTCCGGTATTTGTCCAATCGAAAGCTCACATCCTGGTCTCTGCCCAGTCGCTGAGCTGCTCCAAAATGGGCAGCAGTGCCCGGCAGCTGTCCGTGGGGCCGTATTCCACCCGCACCGGCACCTCCAGATACTCCCGCCGTGTCACCAGCCCATCGCGCTCCAGCTCCCGCAGGGCCGAGGCCAGCACCGTGTTGGAGATGCCGTCCAGCTTGCTCCGCAGGGCGTTGTAGCGGATGGCCCCGGCGTTGGCCACGGCGCACAGTATCTGCACCTTCCACTTGCCGCCGATCAGCTGCATGGCGTGGTGCAGCGGACATTTCTCCATACAGGGACAGTCGTAGTGGTTTTGCGGCATGGTCTGTGACATGGTAAGCCCCTCCTTACTTGCCCATAAAAATCTGCGCTCTTGCATTTCTCCAAAGCTATGGTATCATTATAGCAGGTAAGAAAACCGGAGTAAATAGCATGAGGAGAAAATCACAGCCATGAATATCTATCTTCAGGGGCTGACCATGGGTCTGGCCTACGTGGCGCCCATCGGCCTGCAAAACCTGTTCGTCATCAACAGTGCCCTGACGCAGAAGCGCAGCCGCGTCTACATCACCGCGCTCATCGTCATTTTCTGGGACATCTCTTTGGGTGTGGCCTGCTTCCTGGGCGCCGGCGCACTGATGCAGGCGCTGCCTTGGCTGCAAAAGGTCATCCTGGGGTTGGGCAGTCTGATCGTCATCTATATCGGCATCGGCCTGCTGCGGTCCAAGGCCAGTCTGGAGGGCGGCCGGGACGTGAACGTCCCCATCTGGAAGCTGGCCGGCTCCGCTTTCGTGGTCACCTGGCTGAACCCCCAGGCCATCATCGACGGCACCATGATGCTGGGCGCCTTCCGGGCCACCCTGACCAACGGCGGTGACCTGTTCTTCATCTGCGGCTTCGGCTCCGCCTCGGTGATCTGGTTCCTGACGCTGTCCACCGTTGTCTCTCTGCTGGGCAGTAAGTTCAACGAGAAGGTGCTGAACATCATCAACAAGGTCTGCGGCGCCGTCATCATCTTCTACGGCCTGAAGCTGCTGTACAGCTTCGTCCAGATGATGGGTTGGCTGTAAAACACTTCACAAATCACGTCCTTTCTGTTACAATAAGGCAGAAAGGGCGTGATCTTTTTATGGAACAGAACTACCGGCTCACCATCGCCTACGACGGCTCCCGCTTCTTCGGCTGGGAGCGCCAGCCGGACAAGGATACCATCCAGGGCAAGCTGGAGGCCGTGCTGGGCACGCTGCAGGGCCATCCGGTGAACGTCATCGGCGCGGGCCGCACCGACGCCGGTGTCCACGCCCGGGCCATGACCGCCAATGTGGTGCTGGACGTGACGGAGACGCCCGACGCCCTCCGCGACTATCTGAACCGCTATCTCCCCGACGCCATTGCCGTCCGCGAGGTCAAGGAGGCCGCGCCCCGTTTCCACGCCCGCTATAATGCCCTGGGCAAGACCTACCGCTACACCTGCCACACCGGTCCGGTGAAGCCGGTGTTTGACCGGAAGTACGTCACCCTGTTGGACTACGACCCGGATGTGGAGAAAATGCGTCAGGCGGCGGCCTATCTGCTGGGTGAAAACGACTTCGCCAGCTTCTGCGGCAATCCGCGCATGAAGAAGTCTACCGTCCGCCTGGTGGACCACATCGCTATCGAGCGCCGGAAGGACCGGGTGGTCTTCACCTTCCACGGCACCGGCTTTTTGCAGAACATGGTCCGCATCATGGTGGGAACCCTGTTGGAGGTGGGCCGCGGCTACTGGACGCCGGAGCACGTGCGGGATATCCTGAGCGCCAAAGACCGCAAGCAGGCGGGCCCCACCGCGCCGCCGGAGGGCCTGTGCCTGATGAAGGTGGATTATTGAGCAAAAGCATCCGGGCGCTATCCCGGATGCTTTTGCTGCGTAAAAATGACCTAAGCCAAGGCTTAGGTCATTTTTATTACATATTGTGGATATCGTCCAGCAGATCGTCCAGCGACATGGTCCGCACCTCGTCCTCGTCGGCCTGGGTGGGCTCGTCCTGGGCGGAGCGCTCTGCGGTCGCCGGCTCCTCCACCGGCGCGGCGGGTGTCATAGGCGCCGCCGGGGTCTTGTCGGGGATGGCGGCAGACTCGCTGTCGCTGCTCTCCTCGCGGGGCACCAGACGGGGAACCCGTGCCGTGTGCCGTTCCTCGGGGATCAGGGGCTTCGCCGGGGTCCGCGGCGGTTCGTCGTCGTATTCCTCGTCATCGCCGCCGCCCGTGTGGCCGCGGCCGATCAGGAAGCCCAGCAGGAACAGCACCGCCACCAGCAGCACCGCCGCCGCGATGGCCACATACACGGTCTTGACCTCACCGATCAGCGGCATCGCAATGGTCCCGGGGATCTCCAGCGGCGGTACCTCGGGGATGGTGGCCGGGTCGATGACCTCCACCGTGGGGACAATACCGGTATAGGCCGGCATCCGCAGCACATGGATGGTATAGTTCTGCTTGGTCTTGCCGTCCTCGGCGGTTCCGGTAACCGTGAGCACAGTCTCCGCCTCCGTGGCGGACAGCCGCACCTCGCCGGTGCCGGTGATGCCCTGAGCCTTTTCATCCTTTGCCGTGGCGGCGATGGTCACCTGCTTCGTCTCATAGGGGACGTAGGCGATGTAATCCGTCACCGTGGGCGTGAACGCCGGGGACAGCGTGGCCCCCTCCAGCGTCAGGGCGGCGATGGACGCGTCGGTGGAGGGTTTGTAGTTGGGGTCCTGCTGGCGTGTGGCATCGATGGTATAGCTCTTGGTGGCGCCGTTGGCCGCCGTGACCTTGATAGTCACCGTGTTGACGCCTACCGCCAGCTCATTGCCGCTGACAGACACCGTAGCGCTGTTGTCGGCCTTTTTGTAGTTCAGGTCCAGCTTTTCCACCGCGAAGGGCACCGTGCAGGTGTAGTACGTGGTGCTGCTGGAGAAGGACGGGCTCAGCGTGGCATTGGAGCAGCTCAGCGAACTGAGGTTGCAGTTGCCGCTGGGTGCCGCGCCCACCTTGCCGGACCAGCTGGCGCTGTCCAGACTGGTGTCGCTGTTGCCGTCGGACACCACGATGTTGGAGAACGTGGCGGTCAGGGCGTCGCCCTCCTTGGCGCTGCCGGATACCTTCATTTTGATGGTGACCAGTCCGCCGCTGGAGCTGGACGTGCCGTAAACGCTGAACTTGTTGTTGTTGACCACGATGCTCCATCCGCTGACGGAGCAGTTGTAGTTGGTAAAGGACAAATTGCCGCTGTAGCTCAGGTCGGCGGTCAGACCGTAGACCTTGCTGGGCACGGACAGCGTCAGTGTGACGGTGTCGCCTGCCTGCGGGGCGGCGGTGCCGGTCAGCGTCGCCCCGGCGGCATGGGCCTGCACGGGCAGCAGCGTGACCACCAGCAGCAGCGTCAGCAGCGCGGAGGCCGCGGCGCGGAACAGTTTGTTTTTCATAGGATACTTCCTCCTCAGCCGATGGTGCGCTGGCCCACGGTGACCTGGGCGGCCTGCACCACGTCGGTGATGGTGACCTTGCCGTCACCGTTGATATCGGCCGCCTTGGCGTAGGCGCCGGACAGGCTGTTGGAGCCCACCACGTACTTCTGCAGCTTGACCACGTCGGTGATGGTGATCTTGCCGTCGCCGCTGACGTCGCCGGTGACCACGATGGTCACGGTGGCGGAGCTGCTGACAGCGGTCATACCGGTACCCACGAGGCCGGAGGTCACCTTGGCGCTGCCGTTATAGATGGTGTAGCCCGCGCTGTTCATTGCGGAGACAGACGTGCTGGGTGATACGCCGGTCAGATAGTTGCCGGAGGGCGTGGGCGTTTCCGTACCGGTGTTTCCGCCGGTGCCGCCGCCGGTGCCGCCGCCGCTGTTGGCCGTCTTGGTAAACACGGCGGTGTAGGTGACGTCGGCGTCGGGCATGACGGTGCCGCTGGTATAGCGTTTGCCACGGGCATCCGCCCAATAGTCGAAGCTGTATACGTACTTGCTGTCGGCCTGTATGACCGGGTTCGTTGCAGGCAGCGTGATAATGTCGTTCTGGGCCAGCTTGTAGGAATCCCACACAGCGCCCTGGGACATGAACTTCACGGTGTGCAGCGTACCGAACTTGGCCGTAACGGTGTGGTTCTTGGGTGCCACAGGCGTGCTCTGGGATATCTCGCGGTCATTGTAGAACCAGCCCTGGAAGCCCTTTTCGTCCACTTCAGGCAGCGCACCGTAGGGCTGCGCCTCTTTATAGGTGCGCGTTTCCACGGTTTTGCCGTTGACCACGAAGGTCACCGTGTAGGTGTTGTTGGGGGCTTCGGGCGTGGTAGTCGTGGCCGCGCCCACAGTGAAGGTGGTATCCAGCAGCGTCACGGTGCTGTCGCTATCGGTGGTGCCGGTAATGGTAAGGTTGTATTTCCCGGCGGAGAGCTTACTGAACTTCAGGGTCTCATCCAGTTCCCACAGGTCGAACCACTTGGCATTGATGCCGCTGCGGCTGGCGAAGGTAGGCACAGTCCTGGTAGCCGTGTCGGTGACGACGGCTTTGATGGTGCTGATATTCTGGGTGCAGGTGACGATGCCGCGCAGGGGGAAGGAGGAGTTGCCCTGGGTCAGGTTGTGGACGATGCTCTTGCCGGTTTCGTCCTTCTCCGCCTTCTGGGGATAGAACAGACCGATGGTGTTCCAGGCGTCCTGTCCGGCCGCGGACTTCATGGTCACAACAGCGGCGGTCGTGCTCTCCTTGCTCAAACCGACCTTATAGGCAGTGACAGTGGTGTTTGCAGCCTTAGCCTTCAGGTCTTCTCTCACCATGTCGGCCACGACTTCCTTTTCGATATCCTCGAGTTTTTTACCTGCAAAAATTTCGAGGAGCTTCTGCATCTCGTCAACCGTAAAGTCGGGGATATCCTCGGGTTTTGTCTCTTCACTTACAGCGGCAAGCGCCTTTATCCTTGTGATAAAGTCTTGCTTCGCGGTTTCTTCCATAGTGTCGCCGAGCCCATCATTTACCATTTTGATGATCTCGTCATCCGTCTTGTCGTCAAGATTTGCCGCCATGAGGGTGATCATTTTCTCTGCCAGTGCGTCTATATAGGCCTGCGCTACCTCGCTGACAGGTTTTCCTGTTTCCTTGTCAGCGACTTTCGCAAGTTCGCTTTCGATCTCCGCCCGTTTTGCCGCGATCTCATCTTCCGTAGGCTCCGTGCGGGCGTTGGGATCAGCGACCTGTGTCTGGCTGACCGTGATGGTCAGGTAATAGCCGGTGCCCACGTTGCACAGTATGTAGCCGTTGCTGCTGCCGGTCAGTGTCCAGAACTGTCTGCTGTCGGCGGCGGCGTTTTGCAGCATCAGTGCGCCGTCAACGACCGCCAGACGCTTGCCGTCCGTGGTGGCCAGGGTGTATTTGTCGGAATTGTAGTAGGTCAGGATCAGCTGAGAGGCCTTCTCCTCGGCCACCAGGTCGGTGCTGCCTACGCTGTAGCTGAAGGTCCTGCCGTCGGAGTTATAGCACAGGGTGTATTTGCCCTCCAGGTGGGAGGTGGTGTTCTGATAGCGCATGACCAGCGCATCGGCAGGCTCGTTGATGTGCAGGCGGCTGTATACCGAGGACTGCACATCGCCGTCCGCTGCGCTGTAATAGGCCATGGAACGGTTCTTCACGCCATAGCGGTCAGACAGCTGGGTCTGCATATCCCGGTACTTGGGGATATCCTCCGCCAGCTTGCTGCACTCAGTGTAGATGGCCTCGATCAACTCCGCTTCGCTCTGCATCTTGAAGCCGCCCAGCCGGTTGTCGATGGCGCGGGTGACCACGTTATAGGCGCCGTCCACACCATGCTGGACGCTGCGGCTCCACAGAACGTTCTTCAGGGCGATGGAGTAGTCGTTTAAATCTAGGGTAGGGTATTTGCTTTGCAGGCGGCTGATCAGGGTCGAGTAACGCTCGGTGCCCCAGTACTCTGTCTGGGCGTTGGCAAACTCACCCTTGTTGACGCCGTGGCCCAGCTCCCTCCAGGCACTTTCAAAGTTGGGGCCGTAGCCTGCTGCGGCTGCGCCGCTGGTGTTCTCGCCGTAGGCCTTATCCAGCTTGGCTGCGAAATCATTGTAGATAGTATTGCCCTTGTAGTTTCGCAGCCAGGTGCGGAACGCGTCCAGCGTTCCCGCCTTGCTGGAGAACATATACAGGCCGAAGGACGTGCCGCCAGGGTCGCCGGGTACGGTGGAAACAGCGCCCGGGTCAGCGTCCGCGCCCGTCTCATAATATTGGCTCAGTGCGCCCAGGTCCTTCAGGCTGCTCCAGTTCTTACTGGCAGCCAGCAGTATGGTGGTCAAACAGCTCACCGCCATCACCGCCGCCAGGATCAATGCCATTCCCCGTTTCGTCCTTTTCATGTCGATACACCCTGCCTTATCTCTAAGTTGTATGGGAAGCGCCGGCGGCGGGAAAGCCCCTCCACCGATTTACATAACAATAGTCATGTGTAGTATACCATCGGTCTGCGTCGTTGTCTACCAAAAAAACGAGAAAAACACAAAAAATATGAAAATTTTGTCACCGGCGCCACAAGATTTGGGTGGATTTATGGCGCGGAATGGCGTATAATGGCCGCAGGCTGACAAAAATACGCAAGGAGAAATCAATTTATGTCAACGAATACGAAAAAGAAACACGGCACCGGCGCGGCGGTGGTACTCATCGTGCTGTGCCTGCTGGCGCTGGGCACGCTGGGATATATTATCTGGCGGCAGTTTAATCCCGTGGTGCCGGAGACGGCGGCGGGCTATGTGGCCGCCGCCGGGACCACCGCCCCTGTGTATGACGAAAACGGGACTCAGCTGGGTTCCCTGGTCCGCGGCGCGGAGGTACAGTACGTTGCTGAGGACGCCGAGGACGGCGCGGACCGCGTCCGCGTGGTCAACGGCGAGGGCTACGCCTATCTGGACGCGGCCAACCTGACCGCGGACTACAGCAGCACGGTGCTGACGGAGACGGTGTACGCCCTGCGGGGCATGAGCCTGACGGACGAGACGGGCGTGGTCCCCGGCTGCGCGGTGGAAAAGGGCATGGCGCTGACCGTCACCGGCTTTGACGGCCTGGACGAGAACGGCGAGGTCCTGCGCTGGGCCGTCAGCTGCGACCGGGGCGAGGGGTACATCGACGGAGAGAACGTCCGCATGACGGAGGAGGAAGCGCTGGCGCAGTATGACGACGCGCTCTACCAGCGCCACGCCGCGCGGGGCGACGCCTGGGGCGGCGGCGACGCGGCGGGGCTGGATTACTACCCCACGGAGAAGCCGGCCTTCACGGACAATGTGATGCCCGACGAGGTGCGGGCCCTGTACCTGAATGGCAGCGCCATTCAGTACGCGGACAGCTATATCCGGCTGGCCCAGGGGACGGGCATCAATGCCTTTGTGGTGGACATCGTGGACGGCACGGCTGTATCCTACGCCTCCCCGGTCATGCAGCAGTACAGCCCGTCCGCCTACGCTGCGGCCCAGGACACCATGGAGGGTTTCCGGGCCAATGTGCAGAAGCTCCGCGATGCCGGCTACTATGTCATCGGCCGTATCACGGCGTTCAACGACGCCCACCTGGCCGCCGACCACCCGGAATATGTCATCTCCGACCTGAACGGCACGCCCCTGAAGATCAGCTCCATGTACTGGCCCAGCGCCTACAACCGCACCGTGTGGCAGTACAAGGTGGATCTGGCTATGGAGGCCGCCGCTCTGGGCTTCAACGAGATCCAGTTTGACTACATCCGCTTCCCCGACGGCGCGTATAAGTACGAGCAGGCGGGTACCATCGATTACAAAAACACCTACGGTGAGAGCAAGGCACAGGCGGTCCAGCGGTTTCTGATCTACGCCGCGCAGCGGCTGCATGACGCCGGGTACTACATCTCCGGCGATGTGTTCGGCGAGTGCGCCAACGCCTATGTGACGGCCTGCGGCCAGTACTGGCCGGCCATCAGCTCCGTGGTGGACGCCATCTCCGGTATGCCCTACCCGGACCATTACAGCGCCCAGGGGGACTATAAGCCCTGGGAGCACCCCTATACCACGGTCCACAACTTCGGTGAGAGCGCCATGGCCCGCCAGAGCGAGACGGCCTCCCCCGGCGCGGTACGCACATGGATACAGTGCTACAACGCCATCCGCGAGCCGTACAACCACTACGGCGCAGCGGAGCTGGCCGACGAGGTCCGGGCCCTCCGCGACGCCGGGTGCACCGGCGGCTTTATGACCTGGAACGGCGCGTCCGACATCGACAAATACGCCGAGGTCATCTCCGCCCTGCAATAAATAAGCAAAAAAAGAAAGCCCGCACGGGCTTTCTTTTTTGCTTATTGCGTCTCCATGGCCTTCTGGGCAAAGCTGTTGTCCACCAGCTTGTCGAAGTCCACCCACTGGCCCTTCTCCAGCTCGCCGGCCTCGGTCATCACCGTCTCCAGCCGTTCCAGTGCCGACCGCGCCATCATGGGCCCCGCGTTCCAAGCGTCGATCTGCCGGTGCCGCGCGGTAACAGCCTCCAGCGTGTCGATGTCCGTATCCGGGAACTGGTCGATGATGGCCTCCGCCACCTCCCGGTCCGTGTGGTCCACGATCCACTGCTGCGCCCGGGCAATGGCGTTGGCAAAGCCCTGAATGACCTCCGGATGCGCCGTCATATAGCTCTGGCTGGCGAAATAGGCGGTGTAGGGGATCTCTCCGGACTCCTCGCCGATGGAGCAGAGGATATACCCGTGTCCGGCGCGCTCTACCTCCGTGGCGGTGGGCTCAAACAGCGTCACATAGTCCCCCTGTCCGCCGGTGAAGGCCCCGGCCATCATGTTGAACTGCACCGAGGTGTCCACCACCGCGTCCTCCTGGGGCACGATGCCGTGCTGCTTGAGGACGTATTCCAGCGTCATCTCCGGCACGCCGCCCTTGCGCCCGCCGATGATGGTCTTGCCCTTCAGGTCGTTCCAGTCGAAGGCCTCGTCGCTGCGGCCCACCAGGAACGAGCCGTCCCGCTTGGTCAGCTGGGCGAAGATCACCGGCAGATCGTCCTTGCCCTGCGCGTGGATATAGATGCAGCTCTCCGGCCCGGCCAGGCCGATGTCCGCGCCGCCGGATACCACGGCGGTCATCACCTTGTCGGCGCCGCCGCCGTTGCTCAGCTCGATGTCCAGCCCCTCGTCGGCGAAGAACCCCTGGCTCATAGCCACGTACTGCGGCGCATAGAACACCGAGTGCGTCACCTCACTGAGCCGGACCGTGACATTTTTCGCCTCCGTGCCGGCGGTATCGCCGGTATCGGTCCCCGCGCCGCAGCCGGTCAGCAGGCTGAGCGACAGCAGCGCGGCCATACAAATGCAGATAAGTTGCTTTTTCATGCACGTACCCCCCATAGATGATTTAAGAATGCTTCTGCCCGCAGCACCAGCAGGTACATTCCCACCGCCGCCAGCCCCAGCACCAGCACGCTGGCCATGACCAGGTCCATGTTGAATACCTGGGAGCCGTAGACGATGAGATACCCCAGCCCGGCCCGGGATACCAGGAACTCGCCCATGATGACCCCCACCCACGAGAGGCCCACATTCACCTTCAGTGTGGAGAACAGCGTGGGGCAGTTGGCCGGGAACACCAGCAGCCACAGGATCTGGCGCTTGTCAGCGCCCAGCGTCCGCATCAGCCGCAGCTTCTCCGGGTCGGTGGTGCGGAAGCCGGTGTACATACTCAGGATGGTGACGATGAGTGAAATGGCCAGCGTCATGGTGACGATGGCCCCCATGCCCGCGCCCATCCACACGATGAAGATGGGCCCCAGGGCTGTTTTCGGCAATGCGTTCAGCACCACCAGGTACGGGTCCAGAATGCGGGCGGCGGTGTCCGACCACCACATGGCCACGGCGACGGCCGTGCCCAGCACCGTCCCGGCGGTAAAGCCCAGCACCGTCTCACCGATGGACACCGCCGCGTGGTGCCACAGCTCGCCGGAGGCGCACAGCCGCCACAGGGTCTGCACCATGCGGCTGGGACTGCTGACCAGAAAGCCGTCGGACAGCCCCAGCCGGCAGCTGAGCTCCCACACGGCAAACAGCCCCGCCACCAGCGCGATCTGCCAGATACGCACCCGGCGCTTTTCGCGGCGCACGGTCCTCAGGTACGCCGCACGGCGGGGCGAAGGCGCTTTCTCAGGCATGAACGTCCAGCTCCTTCCATATGGCGTTGAAGTACCGGTGAAATTCCGGCGTGTCCCGGCGCTCCAGCGGCGGCAGACCACGCAGCGCACCCATGTCCATCTCCGCCTTCACCACGGCGGGGCGGCGGGACAGCACCACCACCCGGTCGGACATACTCACCGCCTCAGCGATGTCATGGGTGACCAGCAGGGCCGTTTTGCCCTCCTGCTGCAATATGCGCCAGATATCCGCCGACACCGCCAGCCGTGTCTGGTAGTCCAGGGCGGAAAAGGGCTCATCCAGCAGCAATATCTCCGGCTCAGTGGCCAGGGTCCGGATCAGGGCGCAGCGCTGGCGCATACCGCCGGAGAGCTGGCAGGGCCGCTTTTTGGCAAAGGACGCCAGCCCGTAGCGCTCCAGCAGCCTGGACACGTGTGCATAGGCCGCCGGGTCCTTCTCACCACGGACCGTCAGCCCCAGCGTCACGTTGTCCCATATATTCCGCCACTCGAAAAGCTGGTCCCGCTGGGGCATAAAGCCGATTTTTGGCGACGTGCCCTGTACCGTCCGGCCGTCGATCTCGATAGCGCCGCCGCTGAGGGGCTCCAGCCCGGCAATGGCGCTGAGCAGGGTGGATTTGCCGCAGCCGGAGGGCCCCACTAAACTGACGAACGCGCCCTCCTCCACCGTGAAGGACACGTCCCGCACCGCCTCCACCTCGCCGTCCGGGGCTTGATAGCAGGCGGCGGCATGACGGAGCGTAATGCTCATATCCTATGTGACCTCCTGTCGGGAATGATGGGAGACTTCTCTCCGTGGTCATTCTACGCAGGAGGGACCCGCGGGGTGCCCTATGCCGGCAGGTATGGCGCCAGCAGTGCCGCCAGTCCCGCTGACAGCGCCGCCTGTACCGCCTTGGCCGGCACATACAGCCGCAGGGAGATACCGCTGCCCGCCGTCACCGCCGCTGTCTGGCAGTGGACGCTGAGCCCGCCCCAGCCCAGCAGCGCCGCCGCGGTGACGAAGCCCCGGCGGTCCGGTGTCAGGCGCAGGATGCCGTTGGTCAGCTCCAGCACCCCCGCCGCCAGCGGCGGCAGGGGACCGATGAGCCCCTCCGCCAGACGCAGCAGCACCAGAAAGAATACCACGAACCCGCACACCCGGGCCATGGCGGACACCGCCCCCTCCACCGCCCGGAGAAACTGCCCCGTCAGTCCGGCCCGCGGTGGCACAGGCCGTTTCGGCATGGCGGTGACGGGCAACGGGCGGCGGCAGAAGAGCAGACCCGTCAGCAGCGCGGCGGCGCAGTGCAGCAGATATAGCCAGGCTCCCGTCCGGGCGCTGCCGAATACCGACACCCCGGCCACGCCGATGGCAAAGGCCGGGCCGGCATTGTTGCAAAACGTCAGCAGCCGCGCCCCCTCGGCAGGGGACAGCTCGCCCCGGCGCACCAGCTCCGCCGCCGTCCGCGCCCCCACAGGATAGCCGCCCACCAGCCCCAGCAGCAGGGCGGCGCACCCCGCGCCGCCGCAGCAGAAGAGCCGCCCGAAGGGGTGGGCCAGCGCCCGGCCCGCCGCCTCCGCCGCCCCCAGCGCCACCAGCAGGGACGAGACGGCAAAAAACGGGAACAGCGCCGGTATCACCGATGTCAGACACAGCTGTACGCCGTCCCGCGCCGCCTGGGCCGCCGTCTCCGCCTGCCGCAGCAGCAGTATCGCCAGCGTCCCGCTGCCCAGCAGTGCCAACATGCGCTTTATCATCACCATCACCGGTCCCCAGCCTATGCGCGCCGCCGCCGGGAAATACCCCGCCCCGGACAGGCAAGTTCCGGTGCGTCCGCGCATAGCGTTCTGTATCATCCGCAGGGAGGTGACGGTGTGGCGGGACTGAAAAAGAAGCTGGCCCAGGTGGGTCAGGAGGCGCTGGAGCGCCTGGAGCTGCCGGTGAACATCGCCGCCGGCGTGGCCCGGATCGAGCTGCTGGGCAACCGGGAGCTGTATATGGACCGGCACCGTGGCGTGCTGGCCTACACCACCGAGGCGGTGGACGTCAACGGGGGCGGCGTGGTGGTCCGCGTCCGGGGCCAGGACCTGCAGCTGCTGGTGATGACGGGGCAGGAGCTGCGGATCACCGGAAAAATATCCGGCATCGAACTGGTGGAGTAAGGGGGGCGCCGTGTACCGTAAAGCAGTGAATTATCTCCGCGGTCAGGCGGTGGCTGAGGTGGTCTGCACCGCGCCGGAGCGCGTGGTGAACCTGTGCGCCGCCCACGGCATTCCTTTCTGGGACCTGACTTGGCTGACGGAGACATCCTTCCGCGTGACCACCACCCTGTCCGGCGCGCGGCGCCTGGCCGAGGTGACGGCGGACATCGGCGCACAGGTGACCGTGTGCCGAAAGTCCGGCGCGCCGGAGCTGTGGCGGCGGTGCAGGCACCGGTATGTGCTGCTGGCGGCGGCGCTGGTGCTGCCGCTGCTGCTGGCGGTGGGCAGCGCCTTCATCTGGGACTTCGAGGTCACCGGCAACGACACCGTCCCCACGGAAAGCGTATTGCAGGCACTGGAACGATGCGGCGTGCGCGTGGGCACGCGTGGTGTGGGCCTGGACCAGGACGAGCTGCGGAACCGGGTGCTGCCGCTGCTGCCGGACGTGGTGTATCTGGCGGTGAACGTCAGGGGCTGCACCGCCCATGTGCAGGTGGTGGAGCGCGTCCGCCCGCCGCATCTGTACCGGGACAGCGACGTGCAGAACATCGTGGCGGCCAGAGACGGGCTCATCACGAAGATCGAGGCGCTGGACGGGGTGACCTGCGCGGCGGTGGGCGAAACGGTGCAGGCGGGGCAGGTGCTGCTGTCCGGGGTGGCTGACTCGCCCCGGGGCTGCCGGTATATGCGGGCCACCGGGCGGATCTGGGCCCGGACATGGTACGAGTGGACGGTGCCCGTACCTCTGGAGACGGTGCTGAAGGACGGCACGGAGCCCGTGAAGACCCGCACCCATACCGCGCTGGACCTTGGACGGAAGCGAATTGCGCTGCCTGTGGGGGACAGCATATTGCAGGGCCGGGAAAACTGTGATAAAATAATACGATACCGTGGCGTGCAGCTTCCCTTCGGGCTGCGTCTGCCGGTAACGCTGGTAAGGGAGACGGTGGCCGAGCGCGCGGTGTACGACGGTGAACGTCCGGAGGATGAGGCCTACGCCGAGGGACAGAAGCAGCTGGAGGCCCAGTTGGCGCAGACCATCGGAGACGATGGCCGTGTTCTGAAAGCGGATGTATCCGCCCGGCGGCAGGGCGCGTACCTTATGGTGACGCTGCGGGCGGAGTGCGAGGAACAGATCGGCGTGGACGCGCCGCTGACTATAACAAGCGATACAGGGAGGTAAACCCAAAACATGGAACAACGTATCGGTATTGAACGCATGGAGGAGGCCGTCAATCTTTTCGGCTCCTTCGACGAGAATATCCGGCTTCTGGAGGCGGAATTTCAGGTGCAGGCGGTGAACCGGGGCGGCGAGATCGTGGTGTCCGGCGAGCCGGAAAACGTGATGCTGGCGGTGAAGGCCGTGCAGGCGCTGCTGACCCTGTCCAATAAGGGCGAGACGATCACCGACCAGCACGTGCGCTACGTCATCGGGCTGGTGCGCTCCGGTCAGGCCGAGCGCATCAGCGAGCTGACCCAGGATGTGATCTGCATCACCAGCAAGGGCCGGCCCGTCAAGCCCAAGACCATCGGCCAGAAGGAGTACGTCAACGCCATCCTGAAGCAGACCGTCACCATCGGCGTGGGCCCTGCCGGCACCGGCAAGACGTACCTGGCGGTGGCGGCGGCGGTGGCCGCCTTCCGGGACAAGCAGGTGAACCGCATCA
>ERZ1673702.1664-NODE-1664-length-22379-cov-6.995386_pt1 | contig 22379 bp, 20 predicted proteins | sample MGYA00580232_ERZ1673702 | MGnify/ENA primary metagenome ERZ1673702 (study PRJEB41218, sample SAMN15661792) | gut metagenome | host: Homo sapiens | place: Canada: London | collected 2015-08-20/2019-03-30 | study: EMG produced TPA metagenomics assembly of... | reverse complement strand
ACTACATCAAGAACATGATCACCGGTGCTGCTCAGATGGACGGCGCTATCCTGGTCGTTGCTGCTACCGATGGTCCCATGCCCCAGACCCGTGAGCACATCCTGCTCGCCCGTCAGGTCGGCGTGCCCAAGATCGTTGTCTTCATGAACAAGTGCGACATGGTCGACGACGAGGAGCTGCTGGATCTGGTCGAGATGGAGATCCGTGAGCTGCTGAACGAGTACGACTTCGATGGTGACAACACCCCCATCATCCGTGGTTCTGCTCTGAAGGCTCTGGAGTCCACCAGCACCGATCCCAACGCCCCCGAGTACAAGTGCATTTGGGAGCTGATGGACGCTGTTGACAGCTACATCCCCACTCCTGATCGTGCTGCTGACAAGCCCTTCCTGATGCCCGTTGAAGACGTCATGACCATTTCTGGCCGTGGCACCGTCGCCACCGGTCGTGTCGAGCGTGGTACTGCCCACGTCGGCGACCAGATGGAGATCGTCGGTATCAAGGAAGAGAAGATGACCACCACCATCACCGGCCTCGAGATGTTCCGCAAGAGCCTGGAGTTCGCTCAGGCTGGCGATAACATCGGCGCCCTGCTGCGTGGCGTTGACCGTGACCAGATCGAGCGTGGCCAGTGCCTGTGCCAGCCCGGCTCTGTTCATCCCCACACCACCTTCGACGGCCACGTTTACGTCCTGAAGAAGGAAGAGGGCGGCCGTCATACCCCGTTCTTCAACAACTATCGTCCTCAGTTCTACTTCCGTACCACCGACGTTACCGGCATCATCACCCTGCCCGAGGGCACCGAGATGTGCATGCCCGGCGACAACGTCGATATGCATGTTGAGCTGATCACCCCCGTTGCCATGGAAGAGGGCCTGCGTTTCGCTATCCGCGAGGGCGGCCACACCGTTGGTTCCGGCGTTGTTTCCAAGATCGAGAAGTAATTTCTTGCTCTGAAAAGCAATACAAAGGGCGCTGTCCGCAAGGGCAGCGCCCTTTTTTTGTGCGCCCCTACATCATAAAACACATTGCGCCGCGTTTGTGCACTCTACACAAACGCGGCGCAATTATTTTGCGGAAGGGGTCAAATAAAAAGCATAAACCTATTGACATTCTAGGTAAATAGGTATATTATACTGGCATCGGGTTTGAACAATGCAAACCAAAAACAGGAAAGGGGAATACCGCTATGTCCGCTATGTGTTGTTGTCGTATGCGCTGTCACCGGGCATGGTCTGTGGGGCCTACCAGAACCCCCATGTGTTGAACCTGACCTTTGTCCGGGAACCTTCGCAGAGAAGGCCCGGATTTTTTTGTACCTAAATTTGTTCGTGACCCGATAGGGAAGGGGAGACTTTTGTGGATTGGAATGTGGTCGCACAGTACCTGCCGCTGTTTGAAAAAGCGGCGTGGCTGACCCTGCGTCTGGGGCTGGCAGGTATCGCGCTGGCTATTGTCATCGGGCTGGTCTGCGCGCTGGTCCAGTATTATAAGGTGCCTGTGCTGCGCCGCGTCGTCGGCTTTTACATCCAGCTCAGCCGCAACACGCCGCTCCTGGTCCAGTTGTTTTTCATCTATTATGGTTTGCCGAAGATCGGCATCAGGACTGACGCTGCGGTCTGCGGCATTGCAGGTCTGGCGTTTCTGGGCGGCAGCTACATGGCGGAGGCATTCCGCAGCGGGCTGGAATCCATCGAGCCGATCCAGACTGAGAGCGCCTACAGCCTCGGCATGGACCGGATGCAGACGATGCGCTACGTCATCCTGCCGCAGGCCATGTCCACCAGCGTCCCGGCGTTCGTTGCCAATGTCATTTTCCTTTTAAAGGAAACCAGCGTGTTCAGCGCTATCAGCCTGATGGACCTGATGTTCACGGCGAAGGACCTCATCGGCCTGTACTACAAAACCACCGAGAGCCTGTTCCTTCTTGTAGTCTTTTACCTGCTGATCCTGCTCCCGGTTTCGCTGCTGGGGTCTCTGCTGGAAAGGAGGCTGCGCTATGCCGGATTTGGGGCTTAACGTACTGCTCAAGGGCAAAAACATGGCCCGCCTGCTGGGCGGCCTGTGGGTGGCCCTGCGCATCAGCCTGCTTTCCGTCGCCATCAGCATCCCGCTGGGCATCCTGCTGGGCGTGCTGATGAGCGGCAAAAATCCCGTTGTAAAAGCCATCCTGCGGGTTTATCTCGAAATCATCCGCATTATGCCGCAGATGGTGCTGCTGTTCCTTGTGTTTTTCGGCACGACCCGCGCGTGGGGCTGGGACCTCTCGGGCGAGACGGCATCCGTCATCGTGTTTGCGCTGTGGGGCACGGCAGAGATGAGCGACCTTGTGAGAGGCGCGCTGATCTCCATCCCGAAGCACCAGTGTGAGAGCAGCGAGGCGCTGGGCCTGACGAAGGCGCAGACCTATTGGTACATCATCATTCCGCAGACGGTGCGCCGCCTGATCCCGCTGAGCATCAACCTGATCACCCGCATGATCAAGACCACCAGCCTTGTGCTGATGATCGGCGTCGTCGAGGTGCTGAAGGTCGCGCAGCAGATCATTGAGGCCAACCGCATGGCCAGCCGAACGCTGCGTTCGGCATCTATCTGGTCGTGTTCCTGCTGTATTTCCTCGCCTGCTGGCCTATCAGCCTGCTGGCATCGTACTTAGAGAAAAAATGGAGGTAAGGAACCATGGCAGAACCGATTTTGACCGTAGAGCATCTGGTCAAGGGCTATGGGGAAAATACCGTGCTGGATGACGTCAGCTTTTCCGTCCGTCCCGGCGAGGTCGTCGTGGTGGTAGGCCCCAGCGGCTGTGGCAAGAGCACGCTGCTGCGCTGCATCAACGCACTGGAGCCCATCCAGAGCGGGCGCGTCCGCCTGGGCAATGAGACTGTCGCCTACGGCGGCAAGGGGCTGACGAGTCTGCGCCAGCGCATCGGCATGGTATTCCAGAGCTATGAGCTGTTCCCGCATCTGACCGTGCTGGACAACGTTATGCTGGCTCCGCTCAAGGTGGCCAAGCGTCCCAAAGACGAGGTACAGAAGGAAGCCGAGGCACTGCTGGACCGCGTGAACCTGCTGAACAAGGCCAGGAGCTACCCGCGGGAGCTGTCCGGCGGCCAGAAGCAGCGCGTTGCCATCGTCCGCGCACTGGCGATGCACCCTGAAATTTTGTTGTTCGATGAAGTGACTGCAGCCCTTGACCCCGAAATGGTCCGCGAGGTGCTGGACGTTATGCTCGATCTGGCGAAGCAGGGCCGCACGATGATCATCGTCACCCACGAGATGCAGTTTGCACGCGCGATTGCGGATCGTGTCATCTTCCTGGACGGCGGCAAAATCGTCGAGGAGAGCACGCCGGAGGCGTTCTTCGACCACCCCAAGACAGAGCGCGCGCAGAAGTTCCTGCGCACCTTCACCTTTGACAGTGTGAAGTGATCCCCTGTAAATGGCGCAAAGATAGTAGGGGCGAGCACTGCTCGCCCGTGCAGCTTTACGCAGCCAAGCATTGCCCGGTTGGCCTCTTAATGCAGGCAATCGGGCAGCGGGCGGGCAATGCCCGCCCCTACAACATAGATTCCCTTTTGTGGAAAGAAATACATAGAGGAAAACGAAAGACGAAAAAAGGAGGATATCACCATGAAAAAAGCAACCAAATTGACCGCCGCGGCCCTGGCCGCAACCCTGAGTCTGTCTCTGGCCGCCTGCGGCAGCAGCGCCTCCACGGGCACTGCCTCGACCTCGGCATCCGCCGACGGTGTTGTTTACCGCACGCTGGACGAAATCAAGGCGGACGGCACGATCAACATCGGCGTTTTCTCTGACAAGAACCCGTTCGGCTACGTCGATGAAAACGGCGAGTATCAGGGCTATGACATCTACTTTGCCAACCGCCTGGCCGAGGATCTGGGCGTCAAGGTGAACTACGTCTCCACCGAGGCCGCCAACCGCATCGAGTACCTGCAGACCGGCAAGGTCGATGTCATTCTGGCCAACTTCACGGTCACGCCGGAGCGCGCCGAGGAGGTCGATTTTGCGCTGCCCTACATGAACGTTGCACTGGGCGTCGTTTCCCCGGACTCCAACGTCATCACGTCGCTGGACAGCTGGAACGCCGATGACCAGATGATCGTCATCTCCGGCACTACCGCAGAGACCTACCTGACCCAGAACTACCCTGACATCCCGCTGCAGAAGTATGACTCCTACGCCACGGCCAAGAGCGCGATGGAGAACGGCGGCGTGGCTTGGGCCAACGACAACACCGAGGTCATCGCGTTTGCCAGCCAGAACCCCGGCTACACGGTCGGCATCCCGTCCCTGGGCAGCCAGGACACGATTGCCCCCGCCGTCAGCAAGGGCAATGAGACGCTGCTGAATGCCATCAACGACGAGATCAAGGCTTTGGGCAAAGAGAATTTCTTCCACGCCGACTATGAGGCCACTCTCGTTGACACCTACGGCACTGACTATGAGGACAGCCTCGTGGTCGAGGGCGGCGAGACGAGCGCACAGTAAAGGTGGAAGGCTTAGGAAAGCAAAAGCGGCAGACCACAAACGGTCTGCCGCCTTTTCTATGCCTTATTCCACGCCAAATTCCGCTTTTACCCGCGCGTACATCTCCCGCTGGGCGTTCGCTTCGTTATCGTCATCCACGCTGCCAAAGGCGCGCTTGGCGGCGCTGCCGGGGCCGGTGGAGCCGTGCTCACCAAAGCGGGCGGTCTTTTCGTTCTCGGGGTCACGCCAGTTGTCCCAGCCGTCGGCGCAGACCTCGTCGCTCAACGCGCAGTCCAGCCAGTAGCAGGCCGCGTCCGCGCGCCAGGGGCGGCCCAGATAGACGCTGCCGGGTGCACAGCTGCCCTGCACGGTGCAGTTCACAAACAGGTAGCCGGGCTTGCCTGCGGGCGTGCTGGGAGCCGTGATATAGCAGGTGCCGCTGATGTGATGCCACGGCTCAAGGCGGCAGGTGTCGAACACAGCGTTTGCACCGCCAAAGATAAAGTCGATGTTGCCGCGGATCGTGCAGTTTTTGTAGTACTGCACGGTGTCCAGCCGGGGCGTGTTCTCCCGCGGGCCGCGGAAGCCGTTCTGCTCGCGCTCCTGCAGGGGCAGGGGAGCGGTGAACAGCGTGTCCTGGTTGCCGTAGAGGTTCACATTCTCCATCAGCACGCGGCTTGCATCGGCGTAGACGGCCAGAGCCTGACCGGCCTTTGCGCCGTCCCCGGCGTTGTTCTGCACGGTCAGGTTGCGCACAACAGCCCTGCCGCCGCCCAGAAACAGCGTTGCGCTGCGGAAGGTGCCGGTCTTGACCTCGCCCGGCCACGGGTCACGCCCGCCCACAGACGCCGTGATGACTGTCGCGTTGCGGTACTCGCCCTCGATGACATAGTCCGCCAGCTCAATGAAGGGCCGTTCCTCGTAGATGCCGTGCCTGATGTAGAACCGCACCGGCTCGTCCGGCGTGGCCGCACAGGCAGCAACGGCCTCGGTCAGCGTGCGGTAGTCGCCCGCACCGCTCTCGTCAACGACCAATGTTTTGCGTTCCGTTTCGGTCATGAAAAAAATCCTCTCATAAATGCAATATCGCTGGCAGCGCGGGCTGGCACAGCCTCCTCACGCAGCACGGGCAGAGCGTCCTGCGGCAGCTGCCGCAGCATGGCGAACGCGCCCGCGTAGTCGGTCAGGCTGTCCTCCAGGCTCGTGTGGAGCAGCCCGCCGTCCGGCGCAAAGGCCTGCCCCTTGAAGTGGACGGCCACGATCTGGTCGCCCAGCAGCTCGCCCACGTCGTTCCAGATGCGGTCCTGCGCACTGACGTTCCCGGCATCCACCAGATTGCTTATGTCAAAGATGACCTTCAGGTTCGGGCTGCGCATCGTGTCCAAAATATGCCGCGTCGCGGCGGCGGAGTTCATGCTGTGGTAGGTCACAGGCTCTACGGCGACGGTCACGCCCAGTGCCTCGGCGGCGGGCAGAATGTCCGCCAGACTGCGGCAGAGCAGTTCCTGCGCTTCCTCGCGGGTCGTACCGGCAGGCTGCTTTTCCATGCTGGTCGTCTCGGTGCCGATGCACCCGGCACCCAGCGCCTTGCAGACGGCCAGCTGGCTCTTGAAGTCCGCCGCATTCTTCAAACGGCTCTCATCGTTGATGGCCAGCTCCACGTAGGTTCCCAGCACGGCCACCTGAATGCTGTGCGCCTTTTCGGCGGCGACGGTCTCGGCAACCAGCGCGTCGGTCACGTCCGCATAGCTCCTGACGGACGGCACACACTTTTTATAGGCCAGCTGCACAGCGGCAAAGCCGTCGGCGGCAACGCGCCCGAACAGCTCGTCCGGGCTGCCCTTGCCGTAGTCGTGCAGGCGGGCACCGACGATAAATTTCGGCATAGTGTGCCCTCCTTACTGCTTTTGTGCGGCCAGAATTTCCGTGTAGGCCAGCAGCAGCGGGCCTACGCCCTTGGCGTCGTTCTCGACGATGGGCTCGCTGAAATAGTACGCCAGACTGCCATCGCGGCGGGTCGCGCCGCCGAGACCGGCCACCAGACAGATGCCGCCCAGCTGCAAAGCGCCGTCCACGCCCACGCCCAGATGGCGGTCACAGGTGCCGTAGAACGCCTTCTCACCGTAGGCCGTGTAGCGCTTGGGCAGGTAACCCAGACGCACGCCCTTGAGCACGGCGTAGGCGAACAGTGCGCTGCCGGAGGTCTCAAGGTAGTTGCCTTCGACCCCGGCCTTGTCTACGACCTGCCAGAACATGCCGCTCTCGGCATCCTGGAAGGCGATCATCGCGTCCACTGCGTCCTTCAGCATTGCCATGATGGCGCGGTACTCGTAGTAAAGCTGATTGTCCATCCGCTCCAACGTGTCTACCATGGCCACCAGGAACCAGCCCATGGCGCGCAGCCAGAAGTTGGCGCTGCAGCCGGTCTCGGGGTTCGCCCAGTACATCTCGCGGCTCTCGTCGTAGCCGTGGTAGTACAGGCCGGTCTTGGCATCCTTCATGTGCTTCTGGATGTTCATGAACTGCTTGTAGCTGTCAATGCAGCCGTGCATCCCGTTGCAGCGTGTCTCATACTCCATGTAGAAGGGCTGGGCCATGTAAGTGCCGTCCAGCCAGACCTGGTTGGGATAGATCTTCTTGTGCCAGAAGTTGCCCTCCTTCGTGCGGGGCTGGGTCTCCAGCTGGCCGCGGATCGTCTCAATGGCGTCGCGGTAGCGCTGGTTGCCGGTCAGGTCGTACAGCGTAAACAGGTTTTTGCCCTGGTTGACGTTGTCCAGGTTGTACTCGGCGGGGTCGTAGGTCTCAATGACGCCGTTGTCCTTGACAAAGTAGTCCAGAAACTTCTTGGAGAAGTCCAAAAACTTCTCGTCGCCGGTGGTCTTGTACAGGCTCAGGCAGGCAGTGATCATGCAGCCGTCGATGTAATTCCATTTGTTGGGCTTGCCGCTGCGGACCTTCTCGATGTTCCAGAGCGGTGCCTCGGCGGTGGAGCCTGCGATCAGGTAGTCCACGTAATGGCCCAGCGTGGTCAGAATCTCTTCATGGGTCATGGTTCAGTCCTCCTCAAAGCTATCTACGTTTGTCAGCTGCAGGCGCTCACCCTCGTAGCCGGTGATCGCAACGTTGTGCAGCTCAATTCTTTGCACGTTCTCGGCATGGACGCCCACCTTGCAGGAGGCATTCGCGCCGCACATCATGGCGGCCTGACCGGCTTTGGCGTTTGGCGCAAAGCTGATTTTTACGTTGTGCATCTTGACACCCTCGATCGGGTGCTCAGGCAGGCCGCTGAACCAGCAGCCTGCGTACTGGGCGTCGGTGGCCGTGATGTTTTCCATCTCCAGCGTGCCCAGTGTCGGGGTCATCTCGTCGACAGGCAGGGCCTCGTGGGTCTGCACATAGTCGCTGCGGCCATCGGGGTCGCAGAAATAGAACATGTTGATGACAAACGGCGCCAGCACGCCATCCATAACGACGTCACGGAATACCAGCCCGTCGATGATGGCGTACTTGCCGCGCCCGCGGCGGGTCTTGACACGCAGACCCCGGTCCGTATGGTCCATCAGGCACTGGGTCACGGTGACGTTCTTGACGCCGCCGCTCATCTCGCTGCCGATGACAAGGCCGCCGTGGCCGCGGCTCAGGCAGCAGTTGCGGATGATAACGTTCTCACAGGGAACATGCAGCTTCATGCCTAAGAACAGCTTACCGGATTTCAGCGCGATGCAGTCGTCACCGACGTGTACATGGTTGCCGATGATGTTGACATTCTTGCAGCTCTCGGGGTCGATGCCGTCGGTGTTGGGACTCGTGGAGCTGTTGCGGATGCGGATGTTCAGGATGTCCACATTCTCGGAGTAGGTCGGGTGGATGGTCCAGGAATAGCTGTTGCAGACCAGAACGCCGTGCAGCACGACGTTTTTGGCGCCGCTGGTGAAGAACAGGCGCGGACGCCAGGCAATATTATTTTTCTTCGGGTTCTGGTACCAGTCGCCGTTCTGGGCGTTGGCGTCAATCGTGCCCTCGCCGGTGATCGTCACGTTCTCGGCGTTGATGACGTTGATAAGACCCGCAAAGCTGTCCAGCGGGTTGCCCTCCCACAGACCGAGGTAGTGCTCGTCCTTCTCGTTATGGCAGGGGAGAACACCGGGCAGAATGGGGTAGTCAGTGCGGTTGGTGCCGCCCAGCAGCGTGCAGCCCTTTTCGAGATACAGCGTCGTGCTGCTCTGCAAAAACAGGCTTTGGGTGCGGTAGGTGCCGGCGGGCACGTAGACCGTGCCGCCCGCGGGGCAGGTGGACAGCGCCGCCTGCAGCTTGGCCGTGTTGTCGGTCACGCCGTCGGCGACGAGGCCGTAGCGGGAGGCATCCACGAAGAAGCTCTCCTCCGCGGTGGTAAAGTCCAGCGTATCGGTCACGCCGTCAAGGGTGACGGCCAGCGTGTAGCTGCGGCCCGGCTCCAGCGAATAGAGTGAGAACACATTCGTATCGCCCTCACAGACTGTGGCGCCGTCCAATGAGACTGTATAAGGAGCCGGGGCGCGGTAGCAGCCGGAGTTGACCAGCTCAAACACTGCGCTGCGCGCCATAGAACGTACAAGCGTGATTTTCATGTGTGAACCCCCAAGTGTTCAAAAATAGTATAAAAATAGTTTGAAAAACAGCAAAAAATGTGCTATTCTAAAAAAGACAACAATAACCAATCGCCGGGTGCCACGCACCACGGCAGTGAGGAGCAGCGTTATGGTTTCGGAATATGTCTACTCGCCCCACGTTGACTTTTTTATTGACCGCGTGGACCGTGACTCCGGGTATGAGATGGCCAGCTTCCATATCCATCATAAATACGAGATCTATTATGAGATAGAGGGCAGCCGCCGCTATTTTATTGAGGATGCCGCCTATATCGTCAACGCGGGATGTGTGGTGCTGATCGGTGAAAACCAGATCCACAAGACTGCCTCGCTCGGCGACACAGCCTCGAGCCGTATCGTGATGAATTTCAGCCGCGAGTACCTCGACAAAATTATGGACATCTTCCCGGAGGTGGACTTCTTCTCCTTCTTGAGTGAGGAGCATAACCACCTGCTGTCAAATATCACAGTCAAGCAGCAGAACCACATCCAGAGCCTGCTGCAGCAGCTGCTGGCCCTGCAGGAGGAAACCTCCCCGGAATCCGATGCACTGCGCAAGATGCTGCTGGCCACGCTTTTGCTGGAGCTCAAGGACCTCTGCCGCCAGCAGCAGGAGCAGGGCGGCGAGAATGGCCGCGTCAGCAACCACATTGTGGATCAGATCCAGGCCTATATCGCCGAGCACTACGCCGAGAAGCTGACCCTGACCGGCATCGCCAGTCAGTTCTATATCAGCCCGTATTATCTGAGCCGCCTTTTCAAGAAGTCCATCAACCTCTCGCTCATCGAGTATATCAACGGTGTGCGCATCAAGGCCGCGCAGAACCTCATTGAGAAGTCGAACGAGAGCATCTCGGACATTGCGGAAAAGACCGGCTTTATGACGACGGCGCATTTCCGCCGCGTCTTTAAAGATGCCACGGGCCTTTCGCCCCAGCAGTACCGGCAGTATTATAAGAGAGTGAATAAGTAAGAACAGGGAAGCGCTCCGCAAGGGGCGCTTTTTCGTTAGGCTTCCCCATCGGGGGAAGCTGTCCGCGCAGCGGACTGATGAGGGCAAACCTTGCAGCCGCAGCCCGTACACGGGTAATAGCGGTACAGTCTCGCCTCATCCGGCCTCGGGCGGAGCCTCGGCCACCTTCCCCTCCGGGGAAGGCTCTCTATCATACAACCCCTCCGCCCGCCAGGGCAGGGAAGTCCGGTTTTCAAAATAAAGGCTGCCCCGTACCCCATTCCTGTGGTACGGGGCAGCCGTGTGCTACAATAGATTTTGGACTGCCAAAGCGGCGTTTAGCCCTTCACGGCGCCGGCGGAAATGCCGTCGATGAAGGCATCCTGTGCGCAGAAGAAAACGACCAACTGCGGGATGATGGAGATCAGGGACAGTGCCAGGATACGGTTCCAGTTGAAACCGCTGTCAGCGTCCATGGACAGCTTGACGAAGATGGACATCGGGTACTTGCTGGGGGTCTGGACGTAAAGCAGGGGACCCATGAAGTCGTTGCAGCTCCACATGAACTGGAACAGACCGCAGGCCACCAGAGAGGGGCTCAGCATCGGGGCGATGATCTTGTACAGGATCTTGACCGGGCCGCAGCCGTCGATGGCGGCAGCCTCGTCCAGATCGTGGGGGATGCTGCGCATGAACTGGACCAGCTGGTAGACGAAGTAGGTCTCCGTCGCAAACAGGCTGGGCACCCACAGGGGCAGGTAGAACGGGCTGTTGATCCAGCCGAAGGAGTTGTACATCAGGTACTGGGGAACGTTCAGAACGACCTGCGGCAGGAACAGGGTGGAGATCATGATGCCGAACAGCATATCGCGGCCCTTGAACTTAAAGCGGCTGAAGCCGTAAGCGGCAATGACCGAGCTGATAACGGTGAAGATGACCTTGGGGATAACGAAGCTGTAGGTGTTGATGAAGGCGCGCCAGATGCTGATGTCGCCGCCGTAGTTCTGGGTGACGGCGTCAATGTAGCCCTGCAGCGTGGGGTTCGCGGTCAGGAAGCCGATGCCGGCGAAGATCTCGGCGTTGGACTTGAAGGTGGCACCCACCATCCAGACCAGCGGGTAGATCATGATGACGCCGACAAGGATCAGCACAAAGTACTGGAAGAAACGGCCGATTTTATGGGCGGTAGAAAGTTTCATTTTTCATTCCTCCTTAATCAGCGTAGTAGACCCAGTGCTTCTGGCTGGTGAAGGCAATCACAGTCAGCAGGGCGACGGCAATGAACATGACCCAAGCCAGCGCACACGCCATGCCCATCTCGTTGGACTTGAAGGCGTAGTTGTAGACCAGCAGGGAGACAAGCGTCGTAGCATTGCGCGGGCCGCCCTGGGTGATGATGTAGGGGCCGTTGAATTCCTGGAACGCCTGTGCGATCTGGGTGACGAGGTTGTAGAAGATAACGGGGGTGATCATCGGCACGGTGATCGAGAAGAACTGCTTGGTCTTGGAGGCACCGTCAATGGTGGCAGCCTCATACAGATCAGCAGGCACACCCTTCAGGGCAGCCAGGAACAGAACCATGGCAGAACCGAACTGCCACACACGCAGCAGGCAGATGACGAACAGCGCCCAGGTCTTGTCAGCCAGCCAGTCGGGACCGGCAATGCCGAAGAAGCCGAGGATCGTGTTGACGACGCCGGTGTCCTTGAACAGGGCACGCCACAGAACGGCAATGGCCACAGAGCCGCCCAGAATGGACGGGATGTAGTAGACGGTACGGAACAGGTTGACGAACTTGATCTTGAAGTTCAGAATGTAGGCGATGAACAACGCAAAGACCAGCTTGAGGGGCACCGTGATGAAAGCATACTTCACGGTGGTCAGCAGGACGGAGACCGTCTTGCGGCTGGTAAAGATCTCGACGTAGTTCATGAGGCCGTACTGGCTGATGCCCTTGAAGAAGTTCAGGTCAGTAAAGCTGTACACCAGAGAACTGGCGAACGGATAGGCTTTGAAAATCAGGAAACCGAGGATCCAGGGAATCAGGAAGAAAAGACCGGTGTTTTCGTCGCACCAGCGCTTGAACGGGGTGCGCTGAACCGTTTTAGGGGCTGCAGAGCTCATCCAAAAACCTCCTATCGACAAATTGCTGTATTGCGTTTTAACATAAATAGCCGGCCCCGCCATGCGTGATAACGGGGCAGGAGCCGGCTAAACTTTACTTTTTAAAGGATTTCGATTGCTCTTAGGCGTTGGCGCTCAGCACACCGGAAACGCCGTCCAGCAGGATCTCGGCAGCCTCCTCGGCGTCGTAGTCGCCGTAGCTGAAGCCGTCGAACACATCAGTGTAAACGCCGTCGGTGGTGTCCTTCAGCTTGCTGGACTCGTAGTACGGGTCGAGCGGCATGTCAACGAAGGCCAGAACCTTGGTGTTGGCCTCGAGGACCAGAGGCTTCACAGCGTCAGCAGCCTGAGCGGCAGCCAGACCGGCGGTGGAGGCGGGGATGCCGCACTCGGAACCCATGATGGCAGCGCCCTCGCCGTTCCACAGGAAGTCGATCAGGGCAGCAGCCTCAACGGGATGCTGGCAGGACTTGGTGATGGCCATGCCCATGGAGACCTTGGAGAAGCCGCCGTTGGCCTTGTCGCCGAACTTGATCTCCTCACCGACGGTGAAGCCGGAGTTGTCAGCCAGAGCAGACTGGTACTTGGAGGGGGCAGAATCCCACTCGAAGATGCCGGCGTACTTGCCGTCGATCCACTCCTGAGACTTATCGATGGAGTCGAAGCCTGCAGCAATCATGGTCGGACGGGTGGGGATAACGTGGTTGTCCTCGAGGGACTTGATGAAGTTCAGGCCGTCAACGATTTCTTCCTCGCTGTACTGGCACTCGTTGTTCTCGACCCAGGCCTTGCCGTACTTGGACTCAAGGTAGAAGGTCATCAGGATCATGCGGTCATACTGACCGATGGCCAGAGGATAGTAATCATCGCCCAGCTTCTCCTGGAAGGCCTTGCCGGCGGCAATCAGATCATCATAAGAGGTGGGAACCGCCTCGATGCCGGCCTGCTTGAAGGTGTTCATGTTCCAGTAGAAGATACGGCCGGTCATCGAGATGGGCACTGCCTGCAGGCTGTCGGCAACGATGCAGGCGTTCTTGGCGGTATCGCTCCACTGGCTCAGGTCGATGACGTCGCTGTACTCGCGCAGATCGACGAACTTCTCGCCCGTGGGGCTGTACTGATACAGCCAGTTCCAGTTGACCTGCATGACGTCAGAACCCTGATCGGCAGCCAGCGCGGTGGACTGCTTCTCCTCCCAGCCGGACCATGCGCCGTAGGTGGGGGAAACGGTGATGTTGGGGTACTTCTCATGGAAAGCTTCCAGAGCCTTCTGGTAAGCCTCATGGCGGGAGTCGCCGCCCCACCAGCTGATGGTCAGCTCAATGGGATCGGTGGTGTTGATCTCGTGGGCCTCGCTGGGAGCGGCTTCGGAAGCAGCAGTAGACTCGGCAGTGGCGCTGTCCGCAGTGCTTGCGGCCTCGCTGGAAGCAGCGGCGCTGCTGGCTGCCGTGCCGCAGCCAGCCAGCAGAGTGGCGGCCATGGCGGCGGCAACACCGAGAGAGATTGCCTTTTTCATGTTTTTGTCCTCCTAAAATTGCTGTGCGATTTATTCTTGCAGACCGTTGTGTGCGGGATACCGTACCACACCATCTGCTGTTCGCTTGTCTATATGATAACAAATCGTTCACAGAAAATAAACAGCTTTTTTGGCTCGTTACGGCAGGGAAACGTACAATTCTTGCCATGTTGGCTGTAACCAATTTGACATCACCGTCAAAACTTACGAATACTGTAAATGGCGTTTGTGCATATTGCTAGGTACATCCCTGCGCCGCCGCGCGGACACCGCAGCAAACGCAACTATCTTTACCTTGCAAAATACGCTGGAATACGCCTGAAACCGCAAAATATGCAGTATCGTTGCAAAAAACTTGCGTTTTTGCAAATATTATTGCATCTGAATCTGTGCGGTGCAAGATAAGTGCGCTATTTGCAGAAAAATGATGCAAATCACACAAAAAAATCCCACCGGGCAGCACCCGGCGGGAAAATCAGCGCAAAATATTTACTTTTTGGGATGCCGTGCCAGAAATGCGCGGTACTCGCGGTACCAGCACTGGGGGCAGAGGCTCTGGTATTTCACATCGTCCACCGTGTCGATGGCGACCTGCGCACCTTCAAAGACAAACTCGCCGTTGACCTTACGCCCGTTGCAGATGGCCTTGCGTCCGCAGGCACAAATCGTTTTGAGTTCCTCAATCGTGTGCGCAATTTCCAGAAGCCGCGTCGAGCCGGGAAAGCCGCGCATCATGAAATCAGCCCGCAGGCCGTAGCAGATAACGGGAATACCCAGGTCCACCGTGACCAGAAACAGCTGGTCGGCCTGCTCGGGCGTGAAGAACTGGCTCTCGTCGCAGAGCACACAGGCAATTTTGCCATGGGCGGCCTCATTGGTCCTGACCAGCTCAACAACGTCCATCTCGGGGGTGACCAGCTGATCGACCTTGCAGCTGATGCCCAGGCGGGAGATGATCGAGTCCTGCCCCTTGGTGTCAATGGCAGGCTTCAGGATCAGCACGCGCATGCCGCGCTCTTTATAATTGTAGGCGACCTGCATGAGCGCGGTAGTCTTGCCGCTGTTCATTGCGCCGTATCGGAAATATAGCTTTGCCATGATGACTCCTTATCGGTTTATTGATAACCGTAGGGGCCGGGCATGCCCGGCCCTCAACCTTCCCGCAATCGCGCGTCAACCAGTAGGCTGAGGGCCGCACATGTGCGGCCCCTACAAGGCGGTCTTTTTATAGAGATATCACTTTTCCTGATTTCTCAGCCTGTACCCCAGGCTCATCAGGCTGTCGCCAAGGTGGACGTTCTCCACTGTGACGTCGGGATACTCCACGGACAGATCGTAGTGGCTGAAATTCCAGAAGCCCTTGATGCCCTGGTTCACCAGTTCCCCGGCCAGATCCATGGCGCTCTGGCGCGGCACGCAGAGCACGGCCACCTCGGGGTGATGCTCCGCACAGAATTTGTCCAGGTCACTCAGCGGCAGAATAGGTACGCCGCACATTTCTTTCCCGATCAGGTCGGGGTTGACGTCAAAGACGCCCAGCAGCTTGTAGCCGTTGGCGTCGCGGCTGATGAAGCTGGACACCGCAGAACCCAGACGGCCGGCACCGACCAAAATGGTAGGCAGCTTTTCGCCGTCGCCAAACAGCAGATTGCCGATCTCGGCGCGCAGCACATCGACCTTGTAGCCGATGCCCTGCTGGCCGAACCCGCCAAAGCAGTTGAAATCCTGCCGCACCTGGCTGGCGGTGGTGCCCATCATGTGGGCCAGCTCGCTGGACGAAATCTTGTCCTTGCCGTCGGCAGAAAGATTGGTCAGATACCGATAATATTTCGGCAGCCGCTTAATGACCGGAAGCGACACCTTGTTTTGAACAGCCATGCTCGATTACCTCACATCTGCAATACTCATTTATAACTATTATAAAATGCGCCGCACCAATTGTCAATTTTTTGTCTAAGTTTTTGGCTGATTTTCCAAATATTAGACGGTTGTACAAAAATAACCTGAAACTTTTTGACAACATCGACAAACCCCATTGGCCCGTCACCCGAAACCGCGCATATTTTGCATTGCCGCTGCGCAGACTTAGTCTGTGCAGCTACTTTTGTTATAAGGAGAGCAGGAATGGAAGCGAACGCAAAAAAGCCCAAAGCCAAGGCCAGCCCCAAGCTAAACCCCACCGAAAACGCCGCGCTGAAGCGTCTGGAGCACGATTTGATCACCGACGATGGCATTGTGCCTGCGACGAAGGGCCGCCACGCCATCCACTGCCTGACGGTCATCGGCACGATCGAGGGGCACACCCTTTCGCCTGATGCGCAAAAGACGACAAAATATGAGCACGTCATCCCGCAGCTGGTGGACATTGAGGAGGACCCCGAGATCGAGGGGCTGCTGGTCATCTTGAACACTGTCGGCGGTGACGTGGAGGCCGGGCTGGCGCTGGCAGAGCTGATCGCGGGAGTCAGCAAGCCGAGCGCCACGCTGGTGCTGGGCGGCGGGCACTCCATCGGCATCCCGCTGGCCGTCGCGGCGCGGCACAGCTTTATTGTGCCCACCGCGACAATGACGGTCCATCCGGTGCGCCACTCCGGCATGGTGCTGGGCGTGCCGCAGACGCTGCGCTATTTTGAGCAGATGCAGGAACGCATTGTCAGCTTTGTGACGGAGCACTCCAAAATAACGGCCCGGCGGTTCACCCAGCTCATGCACAATACGGGGGAACTGGTCATGGACATGGGCACGGTCCTGGATGGCCGGCAGGCCGTGGAGGAGGGACTCATAGACGAGTTGGGCGGCCTGAGAGACGCGCTGGGGTATTTATATAAGGAAATAGAGAAGTGAAGGCGGACGGGCAAATCTTGTTTGTCTGCCGACGCTGCGGTAACCGCGCGATTCCGGGCGTGCAGCCCTGTAGGGGCCGGGCATGCCCGGCCCGCGGCCTTCCCGTAAACGCGGCTATACCTTATAGCGCCAGGGCCGGACATGTCCGGCCCCTACTATGCGGCGGCGCGGAAGCGTATGTACTGCCACACGAGACCGGGGGTGGACCATGTCCGCCCCTACATAATTTTGTTGCGGCAGCCTATTGCAATCTACAATATTATATGCTATATAATATATAACCCTATACACCATACACCCGGAAAGGGGGCACCCTATGGCCATCAACACCACGGCGGGGCTGCTGGATGCCATTGTGCTGGCTGTCGTCGGGCGGGAGGAAACGGGCACCTACGGCTATAAGATCACGCAGGAGGTCCGCACGGTGCTGGACCTGTCGGAATCCACGCTGTACCCGGTGCTGCGCCGCCTGCAAAAGGACGGCTGCCTGACCGTCCATGACGAAGCCTTCAATGGCCGCAACCGCCGCTACTATCAAATCACGCCCGCAGGCCTCGCACGGCTGGCAGAGTTTACCGCCGAGTGGGAAGCCTACACCACAAAGATCAACAAGCTCTTTAAGGGGGAGCAGCAATGAAAAAATACGAGTACTTATCCGAGCTGGAAAAGCGGCTGTCTGCCCTGCCTGCTGATGCGCGCCGCGACGCACTGAATTATTATGAGGAATACTTCGACGCCGCAGGCCCCGACAACGAGGACGCTACCGCCGCCGAGCTGGGCGACCCTGCCGAGGCCGCCCGCAAGATTCTGGAAGGGGAGGGGCTGACGCCGGATGCCGACCCTGCCGTACCCGAGAGCGCATGCGGCGGTACTGTGCCGCCCGTCGCCCCGGAGCCGCCCGCCGCCGACCCACAGCCCGCCCGGCCCCAAAAGCACGGTCCCGGGGCAAAAACCATGTGGCTGATTTTCGCCGTTGTCATTGTTGCGGCGCTGCTCATTCAGCTGGGCGTCCTTGTGCTGAGTTTTGCAAAGCCCAGCGGCGGCACAGCGTCGATGGTTGTTGCGCCGACGGAGGAAGAAACTGCTGCATCGAGCCTTGTCCGTAACGAGGATTTTTACAACGGGACCGCCGCCACCGAGGACGCGGACAGCGGCAGCCCACTGGAGAAGATGGATTTCACCACCGGTCTGGCCGACGCCAAAAATATAACCTTCGACATCGACTACGGCGCGGTCACAGTCGTTGTGGACAGTGGTGCGGCGGAGCCGACCCTTTCCTGCACGAACCTGCGTCAGGACTGGTTCACCTTTACCAACACGGGCGACAACACAAGCCCGGTGCGTGTCAGCTACAAGGTGCCCGCCAACTACAACCTCGGCAAAGAGCCGGGGCCCGAGCCTGAGTTTGTCCTGTCCGTGCCGGATGCGAATACCTTCCATTTTAAAAGGCTCTCCATCACTGCCGCTATGGGCGATGCAGAATTTGACAACAGCAATACCATCGCCGCCGACAGCATCGACTTAGACCTGGCGATGGGCAACTTTACCGGTAGCACCGTGCAGGCAGAGCAGTTTACGGCGAATATCTCAATGGGCGATTTTGATTTGGGGCTGCTGGCGGGCGTTGAAACCGCTAAAGTCGAAGCTGCCATGGGCGATATTGGCCTGACGGTGGACGGCAGGCCCGACGATTACGCGCTTGACCTGCAAACGTCCATGGGGAATGTGATGTTCAACGGCAGGACGATGAGCAGCACCTACACCCAAACAGCCGCCGCGCCCCGCAGCGTGACCCTTACCGCGCCGATGGGCGATGTAGTGCTGACGACGACGCAGTAATCCCGTATTGCAGGGGCCGATGCTCGCATTGGCCCGCCCGGCCGCCCCAAAGTCATACTACACACCCAATCCATTGTTCAAAATCCACAACTTTCGTTTTGACAGTGCAAGAAAGATTTCCGCAGAAAACTTTGTATTTTGTCCGCGGTTGTGGTACAATCTCTTTAATAAGCAAATAACATCGAAACAGGAAAGTCAGGAGCGTGTATTATGGCATATTATTTTTCCGAGCCGTCCCGTACCTTTGGTGAATATCTGCTGGTCCCCGGCTACTCCTCCTCGGAGTGCGTCCCTACGGCTGTCAGCCTGAAAACCCCGCTGGTCAAGTACCGCAAGGGCGAGGAAGCCTGCCCGCTGGAAATGAACATCCCGATGGTCTCCGCCATCATGCAGTCCGTCTCCGGTGAGAAGCTGGCGATTGCCCTGGCCAAGCAGGGCGGCGTCTCCTTCATCTACGGCTCCCAGACCATTGAGCAGGAGGCCGATATGGTCCGCCGCGTCAAGGCCTACAAGAAGGGCTTTGTCACCTCCGACTCCAACCTGCCCCCGGAGGCTACCTTGGGCGATGTGCTCGACCTCAAGACCCGCACCGGTCACTCCACCGTCGCTATCACCGACGACGGCACCGCCCACGGCAAGCTGCTGGGCATCGTGGCCAGCCGCGACTACCGCCTGTCCCGCATGACGATGGACCTCAAGGTCACCGAGTTCATGACCCCGCTGAACAAGCTGGTCACGGCCCCCGCCACCACCAGCCTGCATGACTGCAACGACATCATCTGGGACAACAAGATCAACTCCCTGCCGCTCGTCGATGAGGAAGGCCACCTGCAGTATATGGTTTTCCGCAAGGACTATGACTCCCACAAGGAGAACGTCAACGAGCTGCTCGACGAGAACAAGAGCTACATTGTCGGCGCGGGCATCAACACCCGCGACTTCGCCGAGCGAGTGCCCGCGCTGGTAGAGGCCGGTGTGGATGTGCTCTGCATCGACTCCTCCGAGGGCTTTAGCGAGTGGCAGTCCCGCACCATCGCCTGGATCCGTGAGAACTACGGCGACAAGGTGAAGGTCGGCGCAGGCAACGTCGTTGACCGCGAGGGCTTCCTGTTCCTGGCCAAGGCCGGCGCAGACTTCATCAAGATCGGCATCGGCGGCGGCTCCATCTGCATCACCCGCGAGACTAAGGGCATCGGACGCGGTCAGGCTACGGCGGTCATTGAGGTCGCCAAGGCCCGCGACGAGTACTACAAGGAGACCGGCGTCTACATCCCCATCTGCTCCGACGGCGGCATCGTGCAGGATTACCACATCACGCTGGCGCTGGCCATGGGTGCGGACTTCGTTATGCTGGGCCGCTACTTCGCCCGCTTCGACGAGTCCCCGACGAACAAGCTGCGCGTCGGCGGCAACTACGTCAAGGAGTACTGGGGCGAGGGCTCCAACCGCGCCCGCAACTGGCAGCGCTACGACCTGGGCGGCGCCCAGAAGCTGAGCTTTGAGGAAGGCGTCGATTCCTACGTGCCCTACGCCGGCCCCTTGGCCGACGGCGTGCAGACGACGCTGTACAAGGTGCGCTCTACCATGTGCAACTGCGGTGCACTCTCCATCCCCGAGCTGCAGGAAAAAGCCCGCCTGACCGTCGTTTCTTCCACCTCCATTGTCGAGGGCGGCAGCCATGACGTCATCCTGAAGAACGGCCCGCAGAACCGCTAAACCATAATAAAAATTGCCGCCGACCGGGCAAAACTGGTCGGCGGCTTTTTTACGATTCGGATTGTGCTTTGCCGGTCTCTGCGTTAAAAAACACCACCGGCAGCATCAGCAAAAACGGGTTGGCGGAGAGCAAAAACGGCTTATTCTCCATAAAGAGATACAGCGTCAGCGCTACCAGGCAGATGACCTCGGTGGAGCGATGCCTTTTTGCCAGCCGCCACAGCAGCAGCAGAAAGACCGCTGCAACCAGGATCGCGCCCAGCAGACCCTTGTTCATCGGCACGGCCAAAAAGGTGTTGTCGATGGCGTGGTGCTCGTCACCATCGGTGGGTAGGCCGCCCAATAAAGAAAGCGGCGCGCTCCAGAATACGTTGTGCCAGATCTCAAAACGCCCCGACAACGCAATGCTCAACAGCAGCAGCGCCATCCGCTCATAGGGCCACTCGGGGTTGTAGACATACCCGGCGTAGAGACTGAACACTGCCAGCGCGACGGGCAGCGCGAAGGCAAGCCCGTAAAAGAATTTGCTGTCGAACAACTTCGGCAGAAATTTTTGGACAAAGAACAGCACAAACAGCACCGCCATGCCGCCGAACGCCCCGCGGCTGCCGGGAACCTTGTAGGTGAAGATGGCCAGCGCGGCCAGCCCCGCCCAGTCAAAGGCACGCAGCCGGTCATGCCGCAGCCACGCCCAGGCGAAAAACACGCCGACAAGCCGCGCGCCAAAGCCGTTGTAGTGGCCGTAGCCGAAATCCCAGTTGCGGCAGTAGAATTTGTAGGGCATCAGCGGCGTGGCAAAGTGTAGCGCTTGCACCAGCACCAGCCCGGCCACCGCCGTGACGAGATAGACGCGCAGGGCGGTCTCCCAATCCACATCCTTGGCCCCCAGCCCGATAAGTGCGGCCAAAAAGAACCACAGATCGCCGCCATACCACGACGAAAACGCCGTGTAGACAAGCACAACGGCGATAAGCACCTTCTGCCAGCGGGCCTCGTACCCGGTCAGCAGGATAATTTTCCCGGCCAGAAGCAGCACGGCGCACCCGGTCAGCCCCAGCCGCATGATGCGGCTGAAACCCGGCAGCGTATCCTGTACGTTGGAGCTGAACACCTCGGACAGCACCAGCAACAGCGCCAGCCCCGTGCAGTAGACGCGCGACGCCAGCGGCTTGTATTTATGGTAAAGCATAGATGAATCCTTTCAAATCAAGTGAAAACATTATAGCATACATAATAAAAAAAGAAAAGTAGGGGCGCATTCTATATGCGCCCGCGGGGCGTCGAGGACGCCGCCCCCTACAAACATTGTTGCTCCAACCAAAACACATCCTTGAAAAAACAGCAAAAATCTCTTGACATTCCCCCCAAAATCCGCTAAAATAAAACCATTCCAAATGCAGTGAAGGGGAGAAAGCAGCACTCATCCCATTTCAGAGAGCCGCCGGACGGTGCAAGGCGGTATGGCAGGCGCTGTATACTGGCCCCGGAGCAGCCGCGCTGACAGGTAGGCGCGGACGGAACCTGACCGTTATCATGCAGGCGCGATTCGCCCACGGGCTGATCGTACAGAGCGGCTGTTTTACAGCAATGAGAGTGGTACCGCGGGTACAGCAACGTTGATCTTGCTCCCGTCTCTCAAAGGTCTTTCGCCTTTGGGGGACGGTTTTATGTATGCCTCCTTCAAAGCGCGAACCGAACGCTTTGAAGGAGGCAGTTTTATTATGATGGACGCAACCAAGTACAGTGTAGGGTATTATCCGCCGCCGGTAGAGCCCGGCCATGTCTATGAGTGGCCCCAGAAGGACCATATCGAGCAGGCCCCGGCCTGGTGCAGCGTGGACCTGCGCGACGGCAACCAGAGCCTCATCGTGCCGATGAGCCTGGAGGAAAAGCTCGAATTTTACGATATGCTGGTCAAAATCGGCTTCAAGGAGATCGAGGTCGGCTTCCCCGCTGCCAGCGAGACCGAGTATGAGTTTCTGCGCACCCTGATCGACGGCAACCGCATCCCGCAGGACGTGACCGTGCAGGTCCTGACCCAGTGCCGCGACCACATCATCCGCAAGACGTTTGAGGCCGTCAAGGGTGCGCCCCGTGCCATCATCCACTTCTACAACTCCACCAGCGTCGCCCAGCGTGAGCAGGTATTCAAAAAGTCGAAGGAGGAGATCAAAAAGATCGCCGTCGATGGTGCCAAGCTCGTCAAGCAGCTGAGCGAGGAGTACGAGGGCAACTTCCTGTTCGAGTACAGCCCCGAGAGCTTCACCGGCAC
>ERZ1673702.1644-NODE-1644-length-22581-cov-4.530010_pt1 | contig 22581 bp, 19 predicted proteins | sample MGYA00580232_ERZ1673702 | MGnify/ENA primary metagenome ERZ1673702 (study PRJEB41218, sample SAMN15661792) | gut metagenome | host: Homo sapiens | place: Canada: London | collected 2015-08-20/2019-03-30 | study: EMG produced TPA metagenomics assembly of... | reverse complement strand
AAAAGGTGAATTAGATGTTAATGCTATGCCTGAATATCCAGAAGTTGTTAAAAAAACAGCTGCAAAAAAAGCACCAGCTAAAAAAGCACCAGCTAAAAAAGCACCAGCTAAAGCTGTAGCTGCTAAAGAAGCTAAACCAGTTGTTAAAAAAGCAACAACTGCTAAAAAAACTACTAAAAAATAATAGAGGAGAACCGAGAGGTTCTTTTTTTATGCTTTAAATGTATGATAGATGATAGTTAATAAGTATTTGAAGATTTATATAGATGATTTAAAATATAAGCAAAAGGGGGATCATATAATGGAATATGTTACATTAAATAATGGTTTAAAAATGCCAATGGTAGGTTTTGGTGTTTTTAGAGTACCAGATAAAAACGAATGTGAAGAATCAGTTTATCAAGCAATTAAAGCGGGATATCGTTTAATTGATACAGCTGCTGCTTATTATAATGAAGATGCTGTAGGAGCTGCTGTAAAAAGAGCAATTGCTGATGGTCTTTGTACAAGAGAAGATTTATTTATTACTTCTAAATTATGGGTACAAGATATGATGGATTACGAAAGTGCCCAAAAAGGAATTGAAGCTTCTTTAGAAAAAAGTGGTTTAGAATATTTTGATTTATATTTATTACATCAAGCTTGTGGTGATTATTTCAGTGCTTGGAGAGCCATGGAAACTGCTTATCAAGAAGGTAAATTAAAAGCAATCGGTGTTTCTAACTTCTATCCAAATATTCTTACAAACTTCTGTGAAGTTGTTAAAGTAAAACCAGTAGTCAATCAAGTAGAACTCCATCCATATTACACTCAAGAAAAGGCATTAGAAACAATGAAATATTATGATGTTATTCCAGAAGCATGGGCACCACTAGGTGGAGGAAGATATAATCCATTTGAAGATGAGATGTTAAAAGGAATTGCAGCTAAATATAATAAGTCTGTAGGACAAGTAATTTTAAGATGGAATGTACAAAGAGGAGTCGTTGTTATTCCAAAATCAACACATGTAGAAAGAATTAAAGAAAATATAGATATCTTTGATTTTGAATTAAATGAAGAAGAAATGAAACAAATCTCATCATTAGATATGGGTTATTCAGGATCAAGAGCTAAACATTTTGAACCTGATTTTGTAAGAATGGTTTTAAATAATAAGATTCATGATTAATGCACTTACGTGCATTTTTTCATTATTAAAACTAATTTTATCGCTTATATTGACAATAAATTTGAATTAAGTTAAGATAACGAAGTAGAAATAAAGGCAATGAATAGACAAGTAATAATAGTCCTTCATTCAAAGAGAGTCTTGGTTGGTGGAAAAGATAATGAAACTATTATGAATAAAGACTAGGAGCTGCATCTTGGATGTTTTGATAAGATGACGTAAGCCACGTTATAGGCAAGACTATTAATAGATAGTTATTGAGGTTAATAGGGTGACCTATTGATGAATTTGGGTGGTAACACGATTTAGCTCTCGTCCCATGGGATGGAGAGTTTTTTATATTTTAGGAGGAAATTATGGAAGAAAGAAAATTTAGTGAACAAGAACTTGTTCGTAGAGAAAAAATGCAAGAACTTATTGATAAAGGGATTGATCCTTTTGGTCAAAGATTTGATGTAACTGCTTATTCAAAAGGTATTAAAGAACAATATGGTGAAAAAACTCATGAAGAATTAGAAGAAATGGCTGTAGAAGTATCTGTAGCTGGTAGAATTATGACTAAACGTCGTAAAGGTAAAGTATGTTTCATGCATATTCAAGATAGAGATGGACAAATCCAATTATATGTAAGAAAAGATACTATTGGTGAAGATGCTTATGAAATCGTTAAAAAAGGTGATATTGGAGATATTATTGGGGTTAAAGGTACAGTATTTATGACAAATACTGGAGAATGTTCAATTAAAGTAAGTGAATATACACATTTAACAAAAGCATTACGTCCTTTACCAGAAAAATTCCATGGTTTAAGTGATATTGAAGAAAGATATAGAAGAAGATATGTTGACTTAATCATGAATGAAGATGCTAAAAAAATTGCGTTTACAAGACCAAGAATCATTCGTTCAATTCAACATTATTTAGATAGTAAAAACTATGTAGAAGTTGAAACACCTGTATTAAATCCAATCTTAGGTGGAGCAGCTGCAAGACCATTCGTTACTCATCATAATACATTAGATACTGATTTCTATTTACGTATTGCGACTGAATTATCTTTAAAGAGATTAATTGTTGGTGGTATGGATGCTGTTTATGAAATTGGACGTTTATTTAGAAATGAAGGTATGGATAGAACTCATAACCCTGAATTTACTACAATTGAAGTTTATAAAGCATTTAGTGATCTTGAAGGAATGATGGATTTAACTGAAGGTATTATTTCTAATGCAGCTATGGAAGTTAATGGAACTTATGAATTAGATTATAAAGGACATCATATTTCTTTAGCTCCAGGATTTAAACGTGTTTCTATGACAGAAGCTATTAAAGAAAAAACGGGTATTGATTTCAATGAACATATGTCATTTGAAGATGCTAAAAAATTAGCTGAAGAACATGGTATTGAAGTAGAAGCTCACTTTGGTTATGGACATATTATCAATGAATTCTTTGAAAAATATGTAGAAGAAACAATTGTTGAACCAACATTTGTATATGGTCATCCAATTGAAATCTCACCACTTGCTAAAAAGAATTTAGAAGACCCACGTTTCACACAACGTTTTGAATTATTCATCTGTGGAAACGAATATGCTAACGCATTTACTGAATTAAATGATCCAATCGATCAATATGAAAGATTTGCTGATCAATTAAAAGAAAAAGAATTAGGAAATGATGAAGCAAACGAAATGGATTTAGATTACGTAGAAGCTCTAGAATACGGTTTACCACCAACAGGTGGAATGGGTATGGGTATTGATAGATTAGTTATGTTATTAACTGGACAAGAATCTATTCAAGAAGTTATCTTATTCCCTCAAATGAAACCAAGAAACAAATAGTACAAATTTATACAAATTTAAATAACCGCATGTAATCAATGTTTTTTAGGTTTATGTATGCTTATATACTCATTTAGAGTTATTATAACTAAGGTATATAATGTGTCGAGAGTGTGTCGCGGACACAAAAAGAATACAAATTTAATTAAAAGGGCATGTAAATACTATGAAGAAAAGTATTTATGTGCCTTTTATTTTTTATTTAGCGAATAGCTGAATGTCAATATTTATTATTAAATATCATATATAACATATAAATAGATATGTGAATAAATATATATCAATTTGCATACACAATTCGGCATGCTTGGGAGAGAAAAGGAAGGTGTGATAAACATGAAAAGAGATCAAATAATAGTTATAAGATTAATAAAAGATGAAAAGAATCTTTCTATTGGTATAAAAAAATTTATCGAAACGAATGTGGAGTTTTTATAAAATTAATTCTTTAGTATAAACTTGAATATTACAAGTATAAATGCTATACTCTACTTGTAAATTGGAAATCAAAATGCATCAAACGAAAAGGTAAGGATTGGCAGATCCTTACCTTTTCTAACTTTTAGAGTGGTCTAACACTAGGCTAGTTATCGTTTAAAATAGTTGTCTAACCATTTGCAAATGTAATATGTAAGAACACCTGCCGTGACAGTAATAATAAAATTAGAAATCAAAATACATCACCCCCTTTCAAGGAGGACGATAACAAAGTTATTATATCAAACTATGTCGAAAAAAAGAAGCGTGTTAAAAAGCTGTCAAAAAGTTCCAATACAACGGGGCTTTTGTTTTATCAATAATACTAAAAAATAAAATTTTTCATAATGTTATTTAAAGTTGACAAATTGCCAAGAGTAGTTGATTGTGATAAATTTTATTGTTTTTTATAACACTATTAAAAACTTAGAAAATAAACGTGAACTTTAACAAAAAACTCATAGAACTACGTAAATCGAAAAGATTATCACAAAATGTACTTATAAAAGGCGTTGATGTACAAGATGTTAGAAATAAAATTTAAGTGAAAAGCAATTATCATCTATTTATATGGATTCTTTACTAATTAATGAGTTAAGTGGAGAAGAGTTTGCTTGTGCTTCAGGAAACATGCATGCCTGTGGACATGATATCCATACAGCTATGTTATTAACTGCAGCAAGAATGTTAAAAGAAGATGAAGATCATTTACAAGGAACAGTAAAATTAATGTTTCAAAATGCTGAAGAATTATTTAAAGGTGCCAATGATATGATTGAACATGGAATTTTAGATAATCCAAGACCAGATGCAGCCATGGCTTATCATATGATGATAGGGAAAAATCAAGTGGGTACTTATATGTATAATGCAGGGGGCATTATGATGAACTCTGTTGATGAATTTAAAATAATCATTCATGGAAAAGGAACACATGGAGCCTATCCTCATCAAGGAATAGATCCTATAAATATCGGTGTACATATTCATCTCGCTCTACAAGAACTTATTGCAAGAGAAGCAAATCCTCAAGATATATGCACACTTACAATAGGTAAGTTTAATGCTGGTAGTGCAGCTAATATCATACCTGAAAGTGCTATTTTACAAGGAACACTTCGAACAAATAATGTTTCTACAAGAGAAAATTTATTAAGTCGTATGAAGGAAGTATGCCATAAAATTGCAGAAGCCTATCGTGGAACAGTTGAAATTGAAATGATTTCTACAGTACCACCACTTATGTGTGATCCACAGTTAACTTTAGAAATGGTTGAATATATGTCACAAGTAGGAATTGAAGGATTAAAAGAAATTCCTAATAGTACAGCAACGGCATCAGAAGATTTTGCTATTATTTCTGAAAAAATACCGACAACTTATATGCTTTTAACGGCTGGATTTATGGATGAACGTGGCGATTATCCTTTACACCATCCTAAAGCACAGTTTGATGAAAATGTTTGTGTTATTGGTGCGGCATGTTTTTCATATTGTGCAAGTCATTGGCTAGAAAATCATAAAAATAGGACTTGATAACTTTTAGAAAATATATGTAAAAGATATGGACTTGTGCATTAGGGGACTAATGTGCTATACTTTATTTGCAAGTCGGAGAACAATTGCATCAAAACGAAAAGGTAAGGATTGGTGGATCCTTACCTTTTCTAACTTTTAGAGTGGTCTAACACTAGGCTAGTTATCGCTTAAATCTTTTGTCTAACCATTTGCATATGTAATAAACTAACACACCTGCCACGACAGATACTACTAAGTCGGAAAACAATTAACATCACCTCCTTTCAGGGAGGACGATAACAAAACAATTATATCAAATTATGTTGAAAAAGTATGGTTGAACAGTAAAGTAAATTGATAAAAATAGTATTTTATAAACTTTTAATTAATGCTTTTTTTTATGCCTTTTTATTTATTGATTACTTTACAAATTTGCTAATGTCGTCTGTCATATTAGCAAGAATGTAAAGTTTAAATCTATCTTGACATAAACCAAGCTTTAGGGCTTACAATAAATGTAGGTTAATTTAGAGAGGATAAAAGGATGGAATATAGTAAAATTGATAAACTTAATGTCAATCCTTCATTATTAGGATTTGGCTGCATGCGTTTTCCTAAAAAGGAAGATGGCACTATTGATGAGGTAGAAGCAGAAAGAATGTTAGATTATGCTATTGAAAGTGGTGTGACTTATATTGATACAGCTTATCCTTATCATGATGGCGAAAGTGAACCATTTATAGGTAGAGTTTTAAAGAAATATAAAAGAGAAGATTTTTATCTTGCGACAAAGTTACCAATGTTTAAAATTGATTCATTGGAACAAGCAAAAGAAATCTTTGAAGAACAAATGAAAAGACTTGATGTCGATTATGTTGATTTCTATTTATTACATGCTTTAAATAAAGATACATGGAAAAAAGTTATTGATTTAAATATCATTCCTTATTGTGAAGAATTAAAGAAACAAGGAAGAATTAAAAACTTTGGTTTTTCATTCCATGATGATTATGAAGTATTTGAAGAAATCATTAATTATCGTGATTGGGATTTCTGTCAAATTCAATTAAATTACATTGATACAGATATCCAAGCAGGAATGAAAGGATACAAACTTACAGAAGAAAAGAATGTACCATTAGTTATTATGGAACCTATTAAAGGCGGAGCTCTTGCTAGCCTTTCAGATGATATTGAAAAAGTCTTTACTGACTATAATCCAAATGTTAGCATTTCAAGTTGGGCTTTACGTTTTGTGGCTTCACTTCCAAATGTTAAAGTTGTTTTAAGTGGTATGTCAACTTATGCTCAAGTAGAAGATAACTTAGCTACTTTTAAAGATTTTAAACCATTAGATCAAGATGAAGAAAAACTTGTAGAAAAAGTAGCTAATATGATTAAAGCAAAAACTAAAAATGGATGTACAGGATGTCGTTATTGTATGCCTTGTCCATTTGGAATTGATATTCCAGGTAACTTCAAGTTATGGAATGAATATGGTATGTTAGGTCTTAAAGATACAGCTAAAAGACGTTATACAAATCTAGGAGATGCACAAGCTGAATTTTGTAAGAAATGTGGTAAATGTGAAAAACTTTGTCCACAATCTATTAAAATCAGAGAAGATTTACAACGTGTCGTTCAAGATATTAAGAACTTATAAGAGAATGGCGTTATGTCATTCTTTTTTTTGTATTATGTTTTAGTAAAATAAATAGTGATATGTATGGTATGATGTATTTATAGATAAAAGTGAAACAGGATATACGAGGAGACAACTTATGAAGATAAAATATATGGGGAAATTAGATCCAGAAACTAATCCACTTCCAACAAATAAGCTTAAAGAAGGGGCTATTCGATTTAATGAGCCAACGGATAGAAAAAAACAGAATATACAAACAAGTATTGTTACTTTTATTATTATATGTATTATGTTTGTACCAGAATATTTAAATGTTCTTTTTAGAGATGTTGATTCTATGGATTTATCAAATCTTTTTAGCTATTTTATACTCGCAAATATTTTATTAGTTCTTTCAAAACTATGTCAGTTTTATTTCTATAAAGAAATTTATATGTTTAAAATACCACGTGTTGGTTTTGCAGGAGTATATACAACAGAGTTTACAAAGAAAAAATATATAGCTATCAATCTTATTCCTGATATTTTATTTGGTTTAGTTCCTTATTATATTTCATTAACAAAATGTAAGTTTTTTTTAGGAATGGCCGCTATGTTTGTTGTTGCAAATTCAGCAGTAGATTTCATGAATGTATATCATGCATTTGTAGAAATGCCACCGGGTTCAAAAACATTCTTATATCAGTTCAATAATTATTGGTATTTACCAAAAAAAGATAATAATAACTAGGGCGAGGGAAACAGTATGATACTGTTTCTTTTTTATATGAAATATGATGGAATAGAGTTGAATCTTTAGGATATCATAATATAAAATTAAATTATTAAAGAACTTACACAAAGATTACAAATGAAGAAATTATATTAAAGATGAAGGGAGGTATTGTTATGAAGATACTACTTGCTGAAGATCATGATCATTTAAGAGAAATACTAGAAGATTACTTAGTAGAAAATGACTATGAAGTAAAAAGTTTTGATAATGGAGAAGATGCTTATTATTGCTTTTTAACAGAAAGTTTTGATCTTATTTTATTAGATGTAATGATGCCTAAGATGGATGGATTTACTTTATGTCAAAAGGTACGTGAAAAAGAAGAAACACCGATACTTTTTATTACAGCCAAAGTACAAGAAGTTGATCAATTAAAGGGTTATGAATTAGGTTGTGATGATTATATTATTAAACCATTTTCCTTACCTGTATTACTTGCCAAATGTAAAGCTATTACAAACAGAAAACATTATCAATTTTTAGAAAAAGGTATATTAAAGTTAAATACCAGAGAAAAACAAGCATATCTTAATAATCAAAATTTGAATTTAAAAATAATAGATTATAAAATATTAGAATATTTTATAAAAAATCCAAATCAAATCTTATCTAGAGAACAGATTTTATTAAAAGTGTGGGGATTTGATTATAAAGGACAAGAAAGAAGTGTTGATACACATATTAAAATATTAAGAAAAGCCTTGGGACCTTATCAAAAGGGAATAAAGACAGTGATTAAACAAGGTTATTGTTTTGAAACGAAGGTGTTTGAAAATGGTTGATTTTTTAAGAGCGTTAAGTATTGTTTTATTATTAGGCATGTTTTATCTTGCCTTTAAAAATAAGAAATTTAAAAGATTTTTATTAATTGAAAGTGTGTTAATTATTGTTTTTATTATAGGTAGGCAGATGTACACGAGTAATCTTAATACAATGGATACTGTTATGTGGTCACTAGCAAGTGATGTTACGAATAAAATGATAACGCAAAGTGATAAAAATATTGAAAATAATATGCATGATGTACTATCTGCTATTTATGATGGTAATGGTTTTGATATTAAACAAAATATAGCTTTTGAATATAAAGTAAAAGATAAATATAAATTAAATAATAAAAACTTTATTATCTTTTTTAAAGATAGTACAAATGATAAGTATACTCTTTTTAATCTAGAAAAATCTTTTAATAAAAAAGAGATAAATAATTTATTAGACTTTTATAATCAAAATCAAGATGGTTGTACTATAAAAAAGATGAGTTTTCATTCAAAAGATAATCAATACATCATAGATCAAATTGTCTTTTATGATGAAAATAGTCATATGACTTATAAACTCGGTAACTCACAAGGAACAATGAATTATTATTCATGGTATAAATATCAAAATAAAAAAGCAAACGATCAAAATAGACTTGGTGATTTTGAATTAATGTTTTTTAATTCAAAACAAACACTAGAAAAGAATCCAAAAGAAAAAGATATTAAAGTAGAACAAGAAACATGTGCTATTTCTTCTGATAAGTCAAAGATATATGTTCATTATGTAAATAAAGAAAATAGTATAAAACTTAATATGTTTATCGATACCCCAAATATTGTTTTAGATAGTCTAAAAGATAGATTTATTTTAATGTTTAGTTTAGTACAAATTATTCTATCATGTATTTATTTTATATATACGTATCTTGAAAATGAAAGAGAGGAATTAAATAAAACAAGAAACTTATTTATCAATGCAATGGCCCATGAAATGAAGACACCAAACGCAGTTATTTTAAATAGTACAGAAATGTTGATAGAAAATGTTAATCCTGAAAAACAACGTAAATACTTAAGAATGATCGAAGATGAATCTAAGCATATGAATAATCTTTTAAATCAAATGTTGATATATACAAGAACGACAAAGTCTTATCAGTTGCATAAACAAAATTATAATCTTTCGCCAATGATTGAAGAAGTATTAAAACATTATGATTTAGAATCAAAAATCATTACGATTGATATTGATCCTAAAATCAATATTTCATGTGATCAACAATTGATGATGATTGTCTTTGACAATCTAATCAACAATGCTTTTAAATATGCAAATAAAAAAATAAATATTGTTTATAGACAAGAAAAAATAATTATAAGTAACGATGGATCAAAAATAGAAAATAAAGATATTAATCATATATTTGAACCACTCTATAAAGCAGATGTATCCAGAAATGATACAAATTCTACAGGAATGGGATTAGCGATTGTTAGAAATATTTTAGATTTACACAACTACACTTGTAAAGTTGTACAAGACGAAGAAGTTCATTTTATCATAGAGATGAATAAGTAATAAAAAGTTTATGTAGAAATACATAGACTTTTTGTTACCTTTTTTACTATAAAAAAGGTTGAAAAATCTAAAATATATTAGAACTACTATACCTATCTATACAATTGCTAAATAGAAAAGACGAAAATTACAATGAATTTACAACAAATGAAAGAGCCCAAAGTAACGACTTATGAAAATATATACAAACTTATGAGAAAATGACACTTTAATAAATGGGAAGTGTCATTTTTTACATATCTAAAGACTTTTTAATTGAAATATCCTTTATGTGAAGCATAAGTCATACTTTTAATGAATTGTTGACAATATAAATTTATGCTAAAATTAATCATAAAAATAATTTAAAAATCATGCTGTGATTATATTTTGTTTCTTAAATCAATAAACAAAAAACTATTACTTTTCACTTGATTATCCTAAACTTATCAAGATATGATTTATTAATGGTTTGTTGTGTGATTAATGCACTCGAACCCTTTGCAAATCATAGACAGATAAGTAGTATATTCAAATGCAGGGCTAAAACATAATATAAGTGTCCATAAGTATTATAAAAAGCTAAATTTTACTTTATAAGCTAATCTTACATTTATGTTATTTTAGTACATTAGATAATATGGTATATTGTATATAAGAATTAAAGAAAGAGGGGTAGCTTGATGAACAAACATGGCATTAGATTGATTAGTTTTATTTTAGCTTTATTTTCATTCATTATGATCTTTCAGAATATAATGAATGACCAACAGCAATTACCTTTAGGTACAACAGAACAACTTGTATTAAATATTGCTGAAACTGGTACTACGAAAGAACAACTTATTTCAGAGTTAGATAATATCACGAATAAGCACACTGCTACTCTAGTAAAAATTGTTATTCCTAGTGATGAGTATAAAAATAAGAAAGACATCATTTACTTTGGAGATGAGAAACCAAAAAGTTCTGACATTATTATTGATAATAATAATATTAAATGGTTAGATTCAAGTTTAGAGGGAAAATTAATTTCATCTAAAGATATTGGTAATAGACCTTTATATGGAAATTATGCAGTAAAGGGAAATCAAAATTTTAAACAAGATATAGAAAACTGGGCTAATGATAACGGAATTACTATTCAATGGTTGAGAAAAGTACCGTTTATAAAAAGTTTGTATTACAATTTAGTTCATAATGGTGTTGGAAATGTTATTTTAACAGCATTATTATTATTCATTTCAGTATTATTGACATGGTTTATTTCACACTCAAAAGGAAGAAGTATAAGATTATTGGGTGGAGTAGACATTAAAAAAATTCATATTGAAGATACATTAACACTATCAAAAATGTTTATATCCAGTTATTTAATTTCACTTATAGCATTTTGGTTATATATTGGAATTACTAATGATTTTAAACAAATTACATTATTGTTATCTAAGGATATTATAACACTATTGGTATTGGCTGTTGTTTCAGCATTGATTAGTTTCGGTATTTCAATGATTGTCAAACCAAAAACAGAACATCTTGCGAAAAGAGAAATTCCTTTCAAAAAATTTAGAATGCTCAGTATTGGCACTAGAATTATGTCAATAATATTAGCTCTTTTGATAGTACCAAGCACCATAACATCTGCTTACATTTTACAGCAGTTATCTAATGAGTATTCTTTATGGGAAAATATGCAAAGCAATGTAAGTATATCTTTCGGCGATTTAGATTCATTAAGTACAGACAAAATGTTGCCATATGTTGATGAGTTTTTTGCAAATATGGCAGATAATGATAATTTATCCTTATCTTTATCTATTGATAAATCTATACAATTAAGTGAGGAAGAATACGGTGGTTATGACCACATAATAGTTACTGATAAATCATGGATTGATTCTTTTGATATTGGAATAGAAGAAAATAAAAGTGGTGGAGAATTGAATAAAATTGAATTGAACAATTTAGATAAACCACTACAGGACTTTATAAATGTTCAAATGCCTTTATGGACTAAGACAGAAGAAATCCAGCCTAGCGGAATTAACTTCTATGAATTTAGCGGAGATAAATTTTTAGCTTTACCGCCAAATGTTGGCTACGGTGGAAGCACTATACAAGCTAAAAATCCATTAGTTATATTAGTGGATAATCCAGTACAATCATTAAATACAATAGGTTTTATGTTACCTGCTTGTTCAAGTGGTAATGTTGTTTTTCCAGATGAAAATTTATTGAGAACTGAATTAGCAAAAACGCCTGTAAAAGATTACGTTGTTTCGATAGATACTATTGCTGATGTTGCTTTATCACAAGCTCAAAAATTTGCAAAAGAAGCTGTATTCTATGTGATAGCTTGTGTTCTAATTTTTGTATCTATGATTTTTGCAGGTGTTCTTACTGCACAATTATGGGTAAGCGAAAACAAAAAACGAATATTCACGTTACATACATTCGGAAAGTCATACAAAGAAATTATAATACAAACCTTTGTGCATGAATCATTTATTGCAATAATCACGATAGTTATTGGAGCAGTAATTTCTTTTGTTATAAGACGACCAGAAATTATTACAATTTTATTAGTAAGCATTCTTATTTTGGTGTTATATTGTTTGAGCAATTTTATTGCTTATCATGTATGTACTAGACAAGCATTTTACAAAGTAGCAACAAGAAATGAGTAAAAAAATGGGGTGTAAAAATGGAAATTAAAATGAATAGTATAAGCGTTGTAATCAAGGGAAAACGCATTTTCTCGAATATCACGGACACAATGAATAGTGGAGATATGGTAGCTCTCACAGGTTCTTCTGGGTGTGGTAAAACGACCTTATTAAATTGTTTAGGTTTAATACAGCCGATAGAAAGTGGTTCTATTTTGATAAATGGCAAAGATACTTCAAAATGGAAAGATAAGGATAAAACGAAGTTTTGGCATAAATATGCGACATTTATTTATCAAGATTATGGGATTATCGAAGATGAAACTGTAGCATATAACATTACATTAGATAAGTCAAAAGCTAAAAGTAAAGCTGTGAAAAACATATTAAATAAAGTTGGTTTAAATGGTAGAGATTCTGAACTAGCAATCGTACTATCTGGTGGAGAAAAGCAACGCATAGGTATAGCAAGGGCAATATTAAAGAATGCTTCTATTATCTATGCTGATGAGCCTACTGCTTCTCTTGATTCTGAAAATAGACAAATCGTGATTAACTTATTAAAAGAATGTACTTCAAACGGTGCAATCGTTATTTTAGCTACACATGATGATAGGCTTGTAAGTGAATGTAATAAGGTTATTGATGTGTCAAAGTTATAGTTTTAAGAAAAAACGTTATCTACCGACGGAGTGATCCGCCAGCGGTGGCGGTCGTAAGACATATCGCCACGCCAGCCTGCTGGCGAGCGGGCGGTTCACTTTGGCGGTTGGGCGAGCGTTAGCGAGCTTTCTAAGCCCCCGTTATCTAACAGGGGGGTACTATTACAAAAAGCAAAAGGCAAAACAAATACAAAATCGCCGATATGCAACGATTTATAAGGTTATAAGAACTTATTGCACTTCACACCCTGCCATTTCTACCCGACAGGTTGAAAACAGCATATAAGAAACAAAATATACATGATACAAGGTATATGTTCCTGCGAGCATATGCCTTTTTTGATTGGAGGAATGAACATGGACGACATGGAATTTATCGAAACATTGAAAGAAAAACGTAATGCCTGCGGTTATTCGCAGACAAGACTTGCAAAGGAACTGCATATCAGCAGGCAAAATCTGAATGAGATTGAGAATGGGAAAACAAGAGCCAGCAGAGAAATGAAACACACGCTCCTGCGTTACCTTGATTACTGCAAATGCACACAGCCTTTTACTCTTACGGTTGATTATCTGCGTGTCCGCTTCCCTGCTACAGACGCATTGGAAATCATAAAAAATATACTGGCTATGAAAATCGAATACTTTATTCATGAGGATTACGGGCTGTTTGGTTATGAAGAACTGTACAGCTATGGGGAGATTATCGTTACGGCTTCCAAAGATGCTTCTATGGGTGTTCTATTGGAATTAAGAGGTACGGGCTGTCGCCACTTGGAATATGTCTTACAGGCAAGAGGTGTAAGCTGGTACAGTTTTTTGAGCCGTTGCATGGACTATCAGGGTATTTTTAAGCGTCTTGATTTGGCTGTCAACGATATGTGCGGACTGCTGGATATAGAAATCCTAAGGGAACGCTATTATGCCGACAAGGTATGGAAACGCTCAAGAAATCACGAAGCCGTAGACAGCGGAAAACTGTCGGGAAGAAAGGGAGATACCGCAAAGACCTTTTATATCGGCTCAAAGAACAGTCCTATCTACTTCTGTTTGTACGAAAAGGAAAAGGAGCAGAAAAATAAGGGAATACATACCGACATCAAGAACCGCTTGGAAATCCGCCTAAAGAATGACAAGGCAGGACAGGCTGTAGAAGAACTTGTCTTTTCAAGAAATCCAGAACAGACCATTGCAAGCCTTATCCTCATGCAGATAGATTTTCTCGACTATATCTTGTGGGATATATTTGTTGAAAACATGACTGCTTCTCTGCCGTTCATCATGACACCTGTTGCCGTCAACATGGACAGGACTATACGATGGCTGGAAAGACAGGTCATGCCCTCTCTGCTGATGATAGAGGAGATTGAAAGGAAGACAGGAGCGAATTATCTTGAAGAAATCGACAGGCATACCAGACTGACAGATAAGCAGGAAATGAAAATCAAACAGATGACAACCGATATAGCAGATGTAATCGAAGATTGATACCGCCGTTCCATAAAAGAATGACGGTATTTTTTAATTTCTATGAAAAATATGCAACAAAACATCAGACTGCGTACAGATATTGTGCAAGAAAAGAAATTTCAACTTTTTTTCGATTTAGGTTAGCAAATCAGCCTTTTCCGTACAGTTATGTATATAGGGACAGAAATTTATGGATTTAGTCATAAAAACCTCATCTGCTGTACAGATATGAGATGAAAGAAGAAAAAAATCAACTTTTTTTCAGTTTAGCTTAGCAAATCAGTCTTTGCTGTACAGATATGAAATGAAAGAGGAAATATTTTTTAAAAATGGAAGCAAAACCGCTTGTCTGTTCCCTATATGGAGCAGAGAAAGAAAAAATCTTCCAAAGAGGTCATTTTATATGCCTTTGCTGTCCCTATATGGTGCGAAAGAAGAAAAAAGTAAAAAATTTTTCTGTTTTGGTTAGCAAAATGCCCTTTGCAGGAGAGTGTTGTATGTATAGAAGAAAAATATCCTGCTTTTGTATTCAAATGGGGCTTTGTAGTCGAGTTTTGGTGTGAAAAGAGAAATATTTCATTTTCAGCTTAACAAAAGGCACTTTCCGTTCCCTATATGATGTGAAAGGTAAATTTCTTCTTTCGTGTTCTTTGACAACTGAATAAAGCAATCCGATACGTTTGGCAGACAGCGAGCCGTGGAAACAGATACGCCATGACCTTTCCCCTGCAAAGCGAGCGAACCTTATCTGTGTTCCTGTAAGAAACTTGTCCTTTCCTACCGCCATGACCTGTACTGTCAGATAATGATACTCCCGTACAGCCACAGCCTGAGCGTTAAGAGCGTCGCACGCAATGGGTACGGCTACATAAGAACTATGCAGAGGTGGAACTCCTGTGGGCTGTGACAAAAGCCGTCGGACTGCTTATAAAAAGATTTTACAGAAAGGGGTGTGAGATTTTATGCACGATTTGAGTATGCCACTATGGGAAAGATACCTGCTGACGATTGAGGAAGCGTCCATCTATTTCCGTATTGGAGAAAACAAGCTCCGCCAGATTGCCAATGAATACAAAGAGGAATGTGTACTGCAAAATGGCAACCGTATGCTTATCAAGAAAAAGAAATTTGAAAAAATCATAGATGAACTGGAACAAATCTAGTGAAAAAGAGCCTTGTGTATGGTAGTATGTGTATATGTCGTACTAAGGCTCTTTCATACTTTGAAAGGAGTACGAAAGATGTCAAAACTAAAAAGAAGAGATAACAAAGGCAGGATACTGAATACAGGAGAGAGCCAGAGAAAGGACGGCAGATATACCTACAAATATGTAGACGCAATGGGAAAGACAAGATATGTCTATTCGTGGAAACTGTTGCCGACAGACAGACTGCCGAAAGGAAAGCGTGATGATTTATCCCTCAGGGAAAAGGAACGCATGATACAGCGTGATTTGTTTGACGGTATTGACACAAAAGGGAGCAAGATGACCCTGTGCCAGCTTTATGCAAAGAAGATAGCTCAGCGACCAAACGTAAAGAAGAATACACAGCAGGGACGTAAATACCTTATGGACGCATTGGAAAACGATATTCTTGGTTCTAGGAGCATTGACAGTATCAAGCCGTCAGACGCCAGAGCATGGGCAATCCGAATGAAAGAAAGAGGTTTTTCCTACAAGACCATCAGCAATTACAAGCGTTCTTTAAAAGCGTCATTTTATATGGCAATCGAGGACGACTGCGTAAGGAAAAATCCATTTGATTTCCAGCTTGGAGATGTCATTGAGGACGACAGCAGGGAAAAGGTTGCATTGAGCGAAGAACAGGAACAGGCACTTCTGGACTTCATCAGACAGGACAGAACCTATCAGAAATACTATGATGATATATTTATCCTGCTGAAGACAGGCTTGCGAATATCAGAGTTCTGCGGACTGACAAAAAAGGACTTGGATTTTGAAAAGCATACAATCCATGTCAGCCATCAGCTTTTAAAGGACAGGGACGGATATTACATAGCCGAGCCTAAGACAGCAAGCGGAAACCGCAAAGTCCCTATGAGTGATGAAACGGAAAAGGCGTTCCACAGGGTTCTGAAAAGAAAGCAGAAAGCAAAGATAAAAGAGATAGGTGGCTATCGAAACTTCCTGTTTCTGAATACTGCTGGAAATCCTATGCAGGAAAGCAGTTATAAATCTGCATTGTATGGCATTGTCAGAAAATACAACAAGAGCCACGAAATACCGTTGCCAAAGATTACGCCACATACCTTGAGGCATACGTTCTGTACACGACTTGCCCAGAAGAAGATGAACCCGAAAAATCTGCAATACATCATGGGACATTCAAGTATCACAATCACGCTGGATTTGTACGCTCATGCTTCTGAAACAGGAGCAAATGTGGAAATGCGAAGTCTGATTGCATGATTTACAACGAAATGTACAACGATTGAGAGCAAAGATATACGGGATAAGGTTCAGTTGCACGGTGTATCTGTGAAATGAGAAAAACTGTCAAACCCTTATAAACAGGGATATATTGACGGTTCAAGAAGTTATAAGAAGATATGAAAAAATCTATACTGTTTTTCTATATAAAACGTATTATAAGTGAAAGAGCTCTTGAGGAGGATGTTATGAAGATAGATACAGAACAAGTGATTGCAACATACAAAGATCGTATTTTTGCGATAGGCTTATCCATTTTAAAGAATCCTGATGATGCAGATGATGTTGTTCAAGAAACTTTTCTTAAATATCATACATATAAAAAAGATTTTGAATCTAAAGAACATATTCAATCTTGGTTATATAAAGTAGCTATTAATAAAGCAAAAGATATTCAAAGAAAGTTTTGGCGAAGAAAACAAGTATCGTTAGAAGACTATATGGCTACTATTTCTTTTGATACCCCACAGGATGAAGAATTATTTCAAACAGTGATGGCTTTACCATCAAAGTATAGTATTGTGATTCATTTGTATTACTATGAAGATTATTCAATTAAAGAAATTGCTCAACAATTAAAATTAAATGAAGGAAATGTCAAAGTAAGACTTTCTAGAGCAAGACAATTATTAAAAAAACAACTCAAGGAGAACTGGAACGATGAAGAATAAAGAAGCGTATAAACAAGCGTTTAAACATGTTCATTATCAAAAAGAAGTTAACTTAAATCAAAAAAGAATACCTAAATCACTTATTACTTTTGTCACTTCATTTATTATATTACTTTCCACATTTACCGTAGCTTATGCTTTCGATATAGGGGGTATACAAAGTAAGATAGAGGTATGGTTTCATGGAGAAAAAAGAATGATTCAATATGAAGAAGTGGAAGATCATGTTTATCATTTTTATACGACAGATGAGGATGGTAACGTCATTGATATGGGAACACACTCAGGATCAAAAGGAACACTTACGGGAATAGAACCAATGAGTGGTGATGAACTTGCAGAAAGTATGAATGATAATAGTGAAATTGTTTATGATGAAAAAGAAGATAAATGTTTATTCTATTATCAAGATAAAGCGATTGATATAACAAAGATGTTTGATAAAGAAAAGGAATGTTATTTAGTAATCAATAATGGTGAAAAAGATATTTATTTTGTTATTAGTTATGAAGATAAAATAGATGACGATTGCACTATATCACAGTATAGTGATGAAAATGCGACAGTTACACAAGGTGTAAAGGTCAAAGATATTAAAGATCGATTTGTAAGAATTAAATAAAAATGGAGGATTTTGAAGTGAACCGAAAAAGTTGGACAAACTTAGGAGGGTCACTTCATTTTCCTCCATTTTTTGATACAATAAATTAAAGGAGATGATCTTATGGAATTACTATTTGTTTTTGCTATGATTCTTATTGTTCTTTATTACTTTTATCAAAAAAGGCCTAAAACACATTTTCCAACAATCTTGTATCAAGATCATAAAAAACATGTACTTAACTATAAAAAAATAAATCCCAATAATAAACAGCCACAAGATTTACAATATACAACCTATTTGCTTTCATTAATAAATGAATTACCTCAAGATGAATTTATTCTTATTTATGCATGTTTAAAAAAATGGGAAAAACAAGAAGAAATTGCTTTAGAAGAAAAAGAGGGGGAACTTAATATTCATTTTCATAAAACTTATACAAATAATCTTGTTGAAGATCAATTATTTCAAATGCTTTATTGTTTAGAAATAGATCATATAGTAGAAAATGAAGTAATTAGAAAATGGGTGGAAGTAGATTTTGATAAAATACTTGAATGGAAAAATGCTTATCTAAAAGATATACAAAACAAACTCAAACAAGAACATAAATTTGTAGATGGAAGATATAGTTTAGAAATCTACCAAGATTTAGAAAAAGTATTAGGTTATAAAAAATATTTGGATGCTTATAAGGAAATAGAAACAGCAGAAGAAAACATCTATGCAATGTTATTTGGATTAAAGGAATGTCCTTATCATATGTATACTTTCTTTATTATGAAAAACGATGACGATAAGCCAATGATAAATAGCTCATTAAAATAGAATCAGATTTTATCTGATTCTATTTCTTTCATATAACCTGCCGTAATAATACCAGCTGGTAAAGCGACAATCACAATTCCCATAAAGGAAGAAACCATTGTAATTATTCTTTCCAAAGTTGTTATAGGATAAATATCGCCATAACCAACGGTTGTAAGAGAAATCGTTGCCCAATAGATGGCATCAAAGAAAGTATTAAAGCTATCTGGTTCAACATTAAAAATAATAAGGGCACAAACAAAAATATAACCAATAGCTAAATAAAGAACAGCAATCAAAGCCTTCTTTGAGTTTTTTCCAACCTGAAGAATGATTTGAATATTTTTTGAATAACGAAAGCTTTTAAAGATTCTTAATACACGAAAGGTACGAATAAGACGAATTGTTTTAAGGACTTTAAATCCTTTATTTATCATAATTGATTGAAGGAAGAATTGATAATAAATCAATAATTGCCATAAATGAAAATGGATATTTTATATAAGAAATAAAGCGAGGATCATCATATTTTAAATCAGCTGTAGCCTATCTTAATAAATAATCAATAATAAAAATTATAACTGTAATTAAATCAAGTGTTGTAAATAACTTTGTTTCTTGTTTAAAAGCAAGAGGAATAATACTCATAAATATTGTAAACATCATCACAAGATCATAAATATGACTTGTTATGTCATCTTCTTTAGATACTTCTATAATTTCATAAATACGTTTTTTCATAACATCACCCTTATTAAACATACCATAGAAAGTATTTATTTCATATCATGAAAGTTACGAAAATATTAATTCCTTTTTGATAAGATAAAAGTAAGAAAAGAGGGATACTATGTATAAAATTATAGCATGTGATTTAGATGAAACATTGTTGAGTGATGATCGTACGATTTCTAAAGAGAATATTGAAGCCATTCAAAAAGCAAAAGAGTTAGGTGTGAAGTTTGTTCCAGCAACAGGAAGAGGGTTTAATACCGTTGGTGGAACTTTAAAAGATTTAGGATTGTATGATTTAGAAAATGAATATGTGATTTCTTATAATGGTGGAGCCATTACTGAAAATAAAGGAAGTAAGTTACTTCATTTTGAAGGAATTTCTTTTGAAAAAGCGAGTGAACTTTATAAAAGAGGTTTAAATTATGATGTTTGTATTCATGTTTATACAAAAGATATGGTTTATGCTTATAAATATGTCCAAGAAGAAAAGGATTATTTGGCAGGAAGAATGGAAGTCACAGAAATCTTTGATGATAATATTGAATTTTTAAAGGGACAAGAAATTGTGAAAGTCTTGTATATGAATACAGATTATCAATATTTAAAAGGTATTGAAAATGATTTAAAAGAAATAACAAGTGATTTGGATGTCAGTTATTCATCGAATCGTTATATTGAATTTAATCATCAAGGTGTTAATAAAGGACAAGGATTAAAGAAACTTGCAGAGTTATTACATGTAGATATGAAAGAGACAATTGCGATAGGTGATAACTTTAATGATTTATCCATGATTAAAGTGGCAGGTCTTGGGGTCGGTGTACAAAATACAGTTGAAGAAATGAAAAAAGAATGTGATATCATCACAAAGGCAACGAATAATCAAGGAGCTATTGCAGAAGTTATTAATCAATATATTTTAGGCACAAATTAAGTTTTGTGCTTTTTTCTTTCTTGGTATAATGGAATAGATACGAAAAGAGGAAGCCTATGAAATCATTTTTTACCGAAACAATATTAAATAGAGGAAAAGCTTATTTTGAACAAAATAGAGTTTTTTCTGTAAATCAATATGATAACCAAACGTATACAGGTATTGTATTAGGGAGTGAAGCATATCATACAAAAATTACGTTAGATGAACGTTATGATGTCATGTCTGCGTCGTGTGATTGTCCCTATGCAATAGAAGGAAAACATTGTAAACATGAAGCAGCACTTTATTTTGCGATTGAAGATCGACTTCCTAAGGATGAACAACAATATATTGATATCAATGCTTTATTAAAAGATATTCGTAGAAGAACACATGGCAGTTTTATGTTAAAACGAGAATTCAATCAAGAATTTAAAAAATATTTAAAACGTATTATTCAACTAAATGAACAAGGAAATTTTCATATTACCAATTATCAACAAGTCATTGATGAGTTTTTAAGCTCTAATTATCCTAAAGATTATCGTCATGAAATACTTCAAATCATGTGTCAAGGTTATAGTAAGTTACTTACAAGCGCACATAATAAAGAACTCACATCCCGTTGGCTTAAAGAAAATATGAAATATCAAAGATATGAAAATGCGTTTAGTTATATTGTTATGATTATCTACAAATTAGATGTCAATGATCAAATAGATATTATTAGAGAAATGCTTTTAACGAAAAGAAAAGTATCTTTATTAAATACATACTTTAAAATTATCAATGATCATCATTTAGACATGAAAAAATATCTAGATGATATTCAAATTTATAATAATAATGAAGATTATATTACAGAAATGATACGTTATTATGTAGACCATCAACAAGTAGGTCTTGCTCGTCTTTATTATAAAAAACATGAACAAAATATTAGAAAAAAAGAAACCAAGGCAAAACTTGATTCATTGCTTGATCCTGAACATGAAGATGCCTACTTGAATTATATTTATTCTAAATTAGATTATTATAATTCATCGCATATTCCTGTTTATTATGAAGATTTAAAACAATTTTATGGAATTAAGTTTGAAGATTATTTACTAGATTTTATGGATGCAATTGAACCTATCTATGATGATTACGAATTAGCTTTAATGTTTAGACAAAATCAAGATGTTAAATATTTAATCTATGTTTTACTTCAAAGACCTAATATGACACTTTTTGAACAAACAAAAGAAATCATTAAAGAATATAGTTTAGAAATGTATTTAATGATTTATGTTGAATGTATAAAAAAATATATAGAAAAAGGAAATTCAAATTATTATTTTAAAGGATACATTTATGAACTTTTTAGAGATTTAGAAAAAATGTCAAAAATAGAGTTTGTTGATATGATAAAAAAAGAATTTCCAAGAAGAAAGAAAATACACGAAATGTTAGATGAATGTTTAGAAGAAGGTGATGAAATTGAAATTTAATATTAATTTAAATGTTGTAAAAAGTAAAAATAACTTAGAGATTGCCAGAAGATATCATCACTATGATAATGTAGAAAGTATGCATATTACTTTAAAAGATGATCTTTATCATATCGATGCAATCGTTTCAGTGTTTAATCACATTCAAAAATGTTCATTAGAAATCAAAGACAATAAAATCGTTTCATATAAATGTGCTTGTCCATTTAATGATAAAGATTCTATGTGCGGTCATTTAGGGGCTGTCATTATGAAGCTCAATGAATTAGAAATCTATGATTTTCCTTTTGATTATCAAAGTGAAAAAGTAGAAAAAATGAAAGAAATTGAAAAAGAAAATCAAAGACAA
>ERZ1673702.1636-NODE-1636-length-22661-cov-5.128506_pt1 | contig 22661 bp, 17 predicted proteins | sample MGYA00580232_ERZ1673702 | MGnify/ENA primary metagenome ERZ1673702 (study PRJEB41218, sample SAMN15661792) | gut metagenome | host: Homo sapiens | place: Canada: London | collected 2015-08-20/2019-03-30 | study: EMG produced TPA metagenomics assembly of... | reverse complement strand
TGAGACACAGCACAGGAATGCAGCCAATAGTGAATCTGCGCAGGAGACATCCTATGATATTACAATTTCCGATACGGGAAGCAGTCAGGCAAGAATCCAGATCATGACGAAGGATCTTTTTTTTACTGCTTTTATCATTCTTATCTTCACAGGCGTTTCTGTGGGTCTGTGGATATACAGAAGTGTGGCAGCGCCGCTGGTCAAACTGCGAAAGGCGACGCAGAATATCAAGGAAGGAAATCTGGATTTTGTTCTGGATGTCGAGGGAACCGATGAATTTTCGGAGCTTTGCCGGGATTTTGAAGAGATGCGCCGCAGGCTGAAAGAATCAGCAGAAGAAAAAATCGCCATGGATAAAGAAAATAAAGAATTGATCAGCAACATTTCCCATGACCTCAAGACTCCGATCACAGCGGTGAAGGGATATGTAGAAGGAATCATGGATGGTGTGGCAGATACACCGGAGAAGATGGATCGCTATGTCCGGACGATTTACAATAAGACCAATGAGATGGATCATCTGATCAATGAGCTGACGTTCTATTCTAAAATCGATACGAACCGTATCCCATATACGTTCAGTAAGCTGAATGTAGAAGATTATTTTTCTGACTGCGCAGAAGAAGTGGGACTGGAGCTGGAAACAAGAGGAATCCAGCTCTGTTATGCAAATTATGTAGATAAAGATGTGCTTGTAATTGCAGATGGCGAACAGATCCGAAGAGTGATTCATAATATCATCAGCAATGCCATTAAATATATGGATAAGCAGAATGGAATGAAGGGCATCATACAGATCAGAGTAAAAGATGTCGGAGATTTCGTACAGGTTGAGATTGAGGATAATGGCAAGGGAATTGCATCCAAAGATCTGCCGTATATTTTTGACCGTTTCTACAGGACGGATGTTTCACGTAATTCATCCAAGGGAGGAAGCGGAATCGGTCTTTCTATCGTTCGTAAGATTCTGGAGGATCATGGTGGCAAAGTGTGGGCAACCAGTCGGGAAGGAATTGGAACGATCATGTACTTTGTTTTGAGAAAATATCAGGAGGTACCTATGAAATGAGTAAAATACTGATCATCGAAGATGAAGAAGCAATTGCAGATCTGGAGAAGGATTATCTGGAACTTTCCGGATTTGAAGTAGAGATAGCAAACAGAGGAGATGTGGGCCTTGAAAAAGCACTCAATGAAGATTATGATCTGATTATACTGGATCTGATGCTTCCGGAAGTAGATGGGTTTGATATATGCCGTCAGGTACGTCAGGAGAAAAATATTCCGATCATTATGGTATCTGCAAAGAAAGATGATATTGATAAGATCCGTGGACTCGGTCTTGGCGCGGATGATTATATGACCAAGCCATTCAGTCCGAGTGAACTGGTGGCCAGAGTAAAAGCACATATGGAGCGATACAACAGACTGGTAGGTTCCAGTGTGGTAAAGAATGATATTATTGAAATCCGTGGCATCAAGATTGACAAAACTGCGAGACGTATCTGGGTAAATGGAGAGGAAAAAACATTTACGACCAAGGAATTTGATCTCCTTACTTTTCTGGCAGAGAACCCTAACCGCGTATTTACAAAAGCAGAGCTGTTCCGCCAGATCTGGGATATGGAGTCTGTAGGAGATATTGCAACTGTCACGGTTCATATCAAGAAGATCCGTGAAAAAATCGAATTCAATACAGCGAAGCCTCAGTATATAGAGACTATATGGGGAGTAGGTTATCGCTTCAAGGTATAACAGACATGGAGAATCTTTAATGGAGAGATTATACAGAAAATTAGAAGAATACAGCCGCTCTGATTATTATCCGTTCCACATGCCGGGGCACAAAAGAAATCCCGTATCTGTCAGAGGAGAGTTCCCTCTTGAAAGAGATATCACTGAGATAGAAGGCTTTGATAATCTCCATCATCCGGAAGACCTTCTTCTGGAGGCACAACAGAATGTGGCGAAACTATATGGGACCAGAGAGAGCTTTTACAGTGTTAATGGGAGTACCGCAGCACTTCTTGCGGCAATCTCGGCAGCGGTTCAGAGAAATGGGCAGATCCTTGTTGCAAGAAACTGCCACAAAGCAGTGTATCATGCCATCTATCTTAGAAATTTGAAACCTGCCTATATTTATCCACAGATGGACAGTGAGTGGTGGATAAACGGCGGAATTTTTCCGGACAAAGTGGAAAGATGTCTGGCTGAGAATCCGGAGATACAGGCGGTACTGATCACTTCACCTACGTATGACGGTGTTGTCTCAGATGTAAAAGAGATTGCAGAGATCGCACATAAATATGGAGTGCCGCTGATCGTAGATGAAGCACATGGAGCACATTTTCATTTTTCAAATTATTTTCCGGCTTCGGCAGCAGAACTTGGAGCAGATCTCGTGATCCAGAGTTTTCACAAGACACTGCCGGCCATGACCCAGACTGCCGTGCTTCATAACTGCAGCGACCGCGTTGACAGCAGACTGATCCGCAGATTTATGGGAATCTATCAGACCAGCAGCCCGTCGTATATTCTGATGGCAAGTATCGATGCCTGTATGGATACGATGGCAGCAGAAGGAAAACAGATGTTCCGTGATTTCACCAGAATACTGGAACAGACAAGAAAGAGACTTTCCGTGTGCAAATATATCCGCCTGGTAGATCCGGTCAAAGGAAAGAATGGAGTCTTCGATTATGACCGTTCCAAACTGGTCTTTTCTACCAGAGCTTCTTTACTGTCAGGAAGTGACTTGTATCATATCCTTCTTGACCGCTACCATATTCAGATGGAAATGGAGTCCGAAAATTATGCGCTCGCTATTGCAGCAGTAGGAGACCGTGAAGAAGGTTTTGAGCGATTGTGTCAGGCAATCGAAGAACTGGATCAGGAACAGGCAGACCTGATAAAAGCAGGAATACCGGCAGAAGAAAATAAAAAACTGGACACCAGATCCATGCATTTTGTACTGACGCAGATGATGTCTATGGCAGATGCCATGGAAGCACCGACAGAAAAATGTCCGCTGGAAGAAAGCATCGGCAGAATTTCAGCAGAATTTGCTTATCTGTATCCACCGGGAATTCCGCTGATCACTCCGGGAGAACAGATTACTGGACAATTTATCCGTAATATGAGAATATACATGGATAAGGGGTTATATCTGCAGGGACTGGAAGACTATACAAATAAGACGATCCTTGTGGTAGAACAACAGCCCCAGAGTACAAAGGAGCAAGACGAAGAAATTCATGGGTAAGATTTTTTATATTATGGGTAAAAGTGCCTCTGGAAAAGATAAAATCTATTCCAGACTGGCCGGTAATAAAGAACTGAATCTGAAAAAACTGATCCTGTATACAACAAGACCGGTACGTGACGGAGAAGAAGATGGTGTACAGTACTATTTTACAGATGATCAGAAATTAAAAGAGTTTGAAGAGGCGGGAAAGGTTATTGAATCCCGTGCTTATAATACTGTTTATGGTGTCTGGACGTATTTTACGGCAGATGACGGACAGATTGACCTTAAGAACGGAAATTATCTTGGAATCGGTACGTTAGAGTCTTTTCAGAAGATGAAGAATTACTATGGAAAAGATTCAGTTATTCCGATATACATTGAAGTAGAGAACGGAGAACGTCTGATCCGTGCAATCAGAAGAGAGCAGGAACAGGAAACACCGAAATACAAAGAACTCTGCAGGCGTTTTCTTGCAGATGAAGAGGATTTCTCTGAAGAAAAAATAAAAGAGGCAGATATACAGAAGAGATTTGTTAATGATGATTTGGATTTATGTGTCAAAAATATTATAAATTATGTAAATTCCATGTCATAGTTAAAAATAGTTTTGAATGGCTAATAAAGTATGGTATAATGACTCTATAGCGAACAAAGATTCGTATATGAAACTATAAACAAGAGAGGTGATTCTGAATGGTCAGTTTCAATAATATTATCGGACACGAGGAAATTATCCGGCATCTCCAAAATGCCATGAAGACGGGAAAAGTTTCCCATTCATATATTTTTACAGGCAGACCCGGATCCGGCAAGAAGCTTCTTGCAACCACATATGCGATGACACTGCAGTGTGAAGCCGGTGGAACAGAGCCATGTCAGAAATGTGACTCCTGTAAGAAGGCGCTGGGCAAGAATCATCCGGACATCATTATGGTCAATCATGAGAAACCTGGTACGATCTCTATTGATGAGATCCGGGAACAGGTGATTCATGATGTTGCGATTAAGCCATACAGCAGTCCACACAAGGTTTACATTATTCCTGATGCGGAGATGATGACGGTACAGGCACAGAATGCTCTTCTCAAAACAATAGAAGAACCACCGGAATATGCAGTGATCATGCTGCTGACTAGCAATGTGGATGCACTTCTGCCGACGATCCAGTCCAGATGTGTGCGTCTGGATCTGAAGGTGGTTGATGACAGCCTTGTTAAGAAATACCTGATGGAACGGCTTCATGTGCCGGATTATCAGGCAGAGATAGATGCTTCCTTTGCACAGGGAAGTATTGGCAGAGCCAAAGAAGCTGCTACATCAGAAGAGTTTTCCAGAATGACGGAGAAAGCCCTGAAGATTCTCAAGTATGTAAATACGATGGAAGTATATGAATTGTCCGATGAGATCAAGGCACTTTCTGATGAAAAGCAGAATATCAGTGATTATCTGGATATTTTCCAGTTCTGGTTCAGGGATGTTCTTATGTTTAAGGCAACTCAGGAGGTTGACAACCTGGTATTTAAACAAGAAATCAATTATATAAAGGAACAGGCGAGCCAGCGTTCCTATGAGAACCTGGAAAAGATTCTGGAAGCACTGGAAAAAACAAAAGTAAGGCTTCGTGCAAACGTTAATTTTGAACTTGCACTTGAACTTCTGTTCCTGACAATCAGGGAGAGATAGAATGACAAAAATTGTTGGTATAAGATTCAGAAATGTCGGAAAGATTTATTATTTTGATCCGAAAAACTATAAAATGAAGATCGGCGATCATGTGATCGTAGAGACTGCCCGCGGTGTGGAGTTCGGACGAGTTGTACTCGGACCGAAAGAAGTGGGTGAGGATGAGGTGGTCCATCCGCTGAAAGAAGTCCTTCGCGTTGCCACACAGGCAGATGAGGACAGGGAGAAACAGAACCGCCTGAAAGAAAAAGATGCATTTAAAATCTGCCAGAAAAAAATCCGCGAACATGGTCTGGAAATGAAACTGATCGATGCGGAGTATACATTTGACAATAACAAAGTGCTGTTTTATTTTACGGCAGATGGAAGAATTGATTTCCGTCAGCTGGTCAAGGACCTGGCAGCTATCTTTAAGACAAGAATCGAACTTCGCCAGATCGGAGTAAGAGATGAGACTAAGATTCTTGGGGGAATCGGCATCTGCGGCAGACAGCTTTGCTGTCACACCTATCTTTCCGAGTTTGCACCTGTGTCTATCAAGATGGCAAAAGAGCAGAATCTGTCACTGAACCAGACCAAGATTTCCGGTGTCTGCGGCAGACTGATGTGTTGTCTCAAGAATGAGCAGGAAACCTACGAAGCACTGAACAAGAGCCTTCCAGGAACCGGAGATACGGTTACTCTTCCGGATGGATTACAGGGAATCGTACACAGTGTAAATGTTCTCAGACAGAGAGTCAAAGTAATTGTGGAAGTCAATGATGAAAAGGAGATTCAGGAATATCCGGTAGGAGAACTGAAATTCCGGTCACGCAAGAAAAAAGCAAAGAACACTGACAAAGAAACAAGGGACATTGAGTAAAAAGAAGGAGATTCTAAATCCCATGGAAAAAAATCCGCAGAATGATCTGGTATATCCGGGAGAACGGGTTGATGATCTTCAGAATGGTTTGTATGTGATACAGAATCCGGAAAAGTTCTGCTTCGGAATGGACGCAGTTCTGTTATCTGGATTTGCAGATATCCGACAGAATGAAAAGGTTCTGGATATGGGAACCGGAACGGGAATCATTCCTTTTCTGCTGAAAGCCAAAGACAAGGGTTCACATCTGACAGGACTTGAGATCCAGGAAGAATGTGCAGATATGGCGAGACGAAGCGTATCGTACAATCATCTGGAAGCTGATATTGATATCGTATGCGGAGACATAAAGGAAGCTGCTGAAATTTTTGGAGCAGCTTCTTTTCATGCAGTGACAAGCAATCCGCCCTATATGATCGGACAGCATGGCCTGCAGAACCCATACATGGCAAAAGCAATTGCAAGACATGAGATTCTCTGTACACTGGAAGATGTAGTGAGCCAGGCAGCAGCAGTGCTGAAAGACAGAGGACGTTTTTATATGGTCCACAGACCTTTCCGTCTGGCAGAAATCTTTCAGGTTCTCATGAAATATAAACTGGAACCCAAGAGAATGCAGCTGGTGTACCCGTACATAGATCGTGAACCTAATATGGTTCTGATCGAAGCACGAAAAGGTGGAAATTCCAGAATAACGGTGGAGCGACCATTGATCGTCTATGAGAAACCAGGTGTTTATACCAGTGATATTCTTGAAATATACGGAAGAGTATAAAAGAATCAAATAATCTGAGAGAAAGGGGATTCCCGGATGAGTGGAAAATTATATCTTTGTGCAACCCCAATCGGAAATCTGGAAGATATTACACTTCGAGTACTCCGCACATTGAAGGAAGTGGATCTGATCGCGGCAGAAGATACCCGAAACAGTATTAAACTGCTGAATCATTTTGAAATCAAAACACCGATGACCAGTTATCATGAATATAACAAGATTGAAAAAGCATATACACTGATCGAGAAGATGCAGAGTGGGATGAATGTGGCACTGATCACAGATGCGGGCACACCGGGAATTTCGGATCCGGGTGAAGAACTGGCTGCTATGTGTTATGAGGCTGGAATCGAAGTAACATCCCTTCCGGGGCCGGCAGCATGCATTACCGCGCTTACATTATCAGGACTTCCTACCAGACGGTTTGCTTTTGAAGCATTTCTTCCGATGGACAAAAAAGAGCGCAAAGAAGTTCTGGAAGAGCTGGTCAATGAGACCCGGACGATCATTTTGTATGAGGCTCCGCATAAACTGGTCAGGACACTGCGTGATCTGAGGGAAACACTTGGAAACCGCAGAATGACACTTTGCAGAGAACTGACAAAGAAACATGAGACAGCCTTTCATTCCACAATTGATGACCTGATCACACATTATGAGAAAGAAAAACCGCTCGGAGAATGTGTGCTGGTCATCGAGGGCAAAAGCCGTCAGGAACTGAAAGAAGAAGCAGTGGCCTCGTGGGAAGAGATTTCCATAGAAGAACATATGGAAATTTATGAAAAAAAGGGAATGTCCCGCAAAGATGCCATGAAACAGGTCGCGAAAGACCGCGGTGTATCAAAAAGAGACATATATAGCTATTTGATGAAATAGAGATGCAATAAAGATGCCCACCAGCGAATTTGAGAAGAAAATTCACCGGTGGGCATCTTTGATTTGTTGTTTTGGGAGCTACAGATGCCTGGTCAGGGTCGGAAGCATCTGCAACTTGCTGGAATTGGATTTGCAGATGCCTGGTCAGGTTTGGAAGCATCTGCAATTTGTTGGATATGAATTTGCAGATACATATCCTGGGGTCGGAAGCATCTGCAACTTGTTGGAATTGGATTTGCAGATGCCTGGTCGGGGTCGTAAGCATCTGCAATTTGCTGGAATTGGATTTGTAGATGCCTGGTCGGGGTCGGAAGCATCTGCAACTTGCTGGAATTGGAGCTGCAGATGCCTGGCCGGGGTTGGAAGCATCTGCAATTTGCTGGAATTGGATTTGCAGATGCCTATTACCAAGTTGATATTAAGAATCCTACAACAATTGAGGTGGGATTGTTTTTTTATGTCGAAAAAGAGCAAAATGTTCTTGTAGATAAATAGAGCATATTGTGCTAAAATATAACAAAGCATCACATTTCTTTTTGTTCTTTACAGAAAACTGTATCTTATTATCTTTGGCCGTTCGGCCGTAACAGAGAAATCTCATGCTTTAACAAAAAACAGGCAGGAGGTTTCACTGAGAAGTTACAGTGATCCCTCCTGCAAATACGGAGGACTCATATGGGACAGAAAGACACCGTCACGAAGGATTACATAAGAACTGCAGAAGTGTTTGCGGATGCGTTTAATTATCTGTTTTATGGAGGAGAAAAGGTCATTATACCTGAAAGCCTTCATGAGTTGGATTCAACAGCAACTACTATTATTCATGATGATAGTCTGAATGCAGAATTAATACAGAGATACAGGGATAGTCTGAAATATATGACAGTTATGGAGAAAAATGATGCAGTATATGTGATCCTTGGAATTGAGAATCAATCTCATGTACACTATGCAATGTCGGTGAAAAATATGTTGTACGATGCCATGGAGTACGCAAACCAGGTAAGAAAAACTTCTGTGAGATACAGAAAAGAGAAGAGCACAGGAAATACGAAATCGGAAAAAAATAATTCAGGAAAAACAAGCTCAGGAGAATTTCTGACTGGATTCAGCAGAAGCGATGAATTGATCCCGGTGGTTACGCTGGTGATATATTTTGGAACGGAGGCATGGGACGGCCCGCGGAATCTTTACGAGATGTTTGGCGTGGAAAACAAGAAAATACTGCCTTTTGTTCCAGATTACAGGATTAATCTGATAGCTCCGGAGGAAATGTCCGAACAGGAAATCAACCGTTTTCACACAGATCTGCGGGAAGTACTGTTGTATATCAAATATTCGAAGGAAAAAGAAAAACTGGTTGACCTGATCCAAACCGATGACGGATTTCAGAACATGAAGACAGAAACGGTAGTCATGCTGAATACACTTACTAACTCAAAACTGAAATTCAATGAAGAAAAGGAGAAAACAAGTATGTGTCTTGCAATTGATGAATTACGGGAGGAAGCAAAACAGGAGGGAATTGAATTTGGACGAAGAGAGCTGATTGAGAAAATGCTTATGAATCATGAAACTATGGACAAGATAAAAGAGTATACCGGTTATACTCAGGAAAAAATAGATGAGATAGCAAAGGAATTATCTGCTAGATAGAGCTTAAAAGACTGTTGTTATTAGAGGATTGAATAATAATAACAGCCTTTTTTTGTGTATTTTGGTGGTAGAACTTTAACGTATTGAATGATATGCTAAATAAGGATAAGTCTAATCAAAATGAAAAGACAAGAAACAGAACACGATATCTGTTGAAGGAGAAAAGTATGAAAAATATACTGAAAGTTCGAATGTTAGGTGGATTTACACTTGAATATAAAGGAAAAGAACTGGTCCTGGACCGTAACAATGTATCAAAGACCACACAGCTGTTTCAGTTATTACTTCTACACACACAGGATGGAGGAATCTCCAAAGCAGCACTCATCGATGCCCTGTATGGCCGAAGCGATGTCGAAAATAAAAACGGCAGCCTCAACAACACAATATTCAGGCTCCGAAAGCAGCTCACCGCAGCGGGGCTTCCGGAAAGCAGTTACATCAATATAAATGGTGGAATGTGTACCTGGGACCCGGATATCGAAACTTCAGTAGACGTATGCGACTTCAAGCAGACGATCGAATCAGCACGTCACGAAAAATCCCAAAAGACCAAAATGGAAATCTACGCCAAAGCATGGAAACTCTATACCGGAGAATTCCTCCCGGATATGATGGGCGAGGACTGGGCGGCAGTCGAAAACATCGCATGTCGAGATATGTATTTCGACTGTGTCGAAGAACTGTGCCACTACCTGAAAACCGAAGAAAAATTCGAAGAACTCTACCGTGTTGCACACAGCGCAGCCGAAATCTATCCATTCTACGACTGGCAGATATGGGAAATCGACAGCCTCATCGGAATGTCCCGCTACAAAGACGGCCTCGATGTCTACAAAAGAACAACCAAGCTGATGTTCGAAGAACTCGGCCTGTCACCATCCGCCGGAATGCTCGAGCGATTCAAACTCATGGGAGAGCGAACCTCACAGGCAGCAGGCGCAATCGAAGACATCAAGTACCGCCTCCGCGAAAAAGAATCCATCGAAGGCGCTTACTACTGCACCTATCCAAGCTTTGTGGACGTTTACCACGTGTTCGGCCGCATGATGGAACGAACCGGCATGTCCGTATTCCTGATGCTCTGCACCCTGAACTTTATAAATATCGAGACAGACGACGAAAATCAGAAATACTATTCAGAACTTCTCCGCGAGTCCATTCAGAAAGCAGTCCGTAAAGGCGATTTTTACACCCGATACAACATCCAGCAGTATCTCGTAATGCTGATAGGGATAACCCAGGAAAACTGCACACTCGTATCAAAACGAATCAACATAGAATTCAACAAAAGACTCACCCGCCGCAAGAACGTATCAATCGACTACTACGTTGCTTCACTCGGTGAGGTCTGCAACGACTAAAACAAACAACATTAATAATTAATATAGAAGTAAAACTATTCATCCCGGAGATCCCCTCCGGGTTTTTTTGCGCCCGGAAATCTCCCGTCCCCCCAAATCTCAGCCCCCCTCGCAAATTATCAGAAACATTGTCGAAAAAATATGAAAAAATGTTCAAAAAGCAGAATCACGAAATAGTTGAAGAAATAACCCCGATGCTATAATAAAAATACTCTGAAATAAGTGCGTGTTATCGTGTGGTTAAAAACAAAAATACCGTGGTCGGATCTTGACGGAGGATACAGAACAGATGGAAAAAGGCAAAAAAAAACATACAGGGACATTTGTAATACATGTGAGTCACTGTGATAACGCCACATGGCAGGGCGAAGTGACCTGGGCGGAAGCCAATAAAAAGAAAAGTTTCAGGAGTGCACTTGAACTGATTAGATTGATTGATGGAGCACTGGAGGTGGATGAATGATGAAAGAAAAGCTCAACGTTTCTGCTTCCAATATCGTGAATGTCTGCATAGACAACATAGACGGAGTAGAAAGGTCCGGAAGATTTTACTGTTATTACAGTAAAGATCCTATATTCTTCCGAAGTATTCATGAACTCTTCCGCTATATGGAGCGATTCATGAACGAGCTGAACTTTCCTCAGTCATCAACAGAGCTGCGGACATACGAAGACAAACAGCAGAAACCAGCAAATGAAAAAAGAATCTCTTTTACAGAGGTCAGCAACCGCGAACAGATCCTTGAACAGAGAGGAAGCATAGACACCCTGGCTGTATATGTCAGATACCGTCAGAACGCTACATGGCAGGGAAGTGTCTATCATATGAAAAACAACGAGCGAGAAGATTTCAACAGCGAGCTCGATTTACTCAAAATAATCGAAAATTGTCAAAATAGTACTAAAAATGTTGCTGAAAGCGGCTGACGAAATAGGTGACGAAACAGTTCACCTGTTATAATGTCGTTAAATCTTAAATAAGTTGTACGTGAAGCAGTTAACGATAATTTTTTTATTATCATCATGCATATAATAGGGGATGTTAATATGAAAAGAGAAAATAATAAAAAATTCAAAAAAAGGAAACGGAATCAGAACAGAAGCCTGACATGTCGGGTGCTCAGTATGATGTTTGCAATCGTGCTGTTCTGCTCCACTGTATTAATAAATACAGACTATGTATCTCAGGCAAGCTCCTTCGATGACATGGTAGACATGGTCGAAGTTGAGGAGGATTCCGCAGCAGCTGATACATCCGAAGATACAGGAGACGATCTCGACACAGATGTGAATTTTGAATCGGAATCGGAAGAGAGTCCGGACGAAACATACAGCGAATCCGATGACCTCGGTTCCAGCGATGCAGACTTCTCATCAGGCGAGAACATGTTCACAGATGGAACATCCGAGAGCAGCGCTCCAGCCGAAGAAGAAGCACAGCCTGTAAGCTGTATCGTAAATCTTAAAAACGATACCATCGAGATCAAAGCAGAAGCTCCGGCAGGTGTCCTTCCAAACGGAACACAGATGAGCGTTAAAGCAGTCGAGAACAACACCGAAGATGCTGAGCTGACAGACCAGTACAACAAACTGGCAGCCAAGATTACAGAGCAGCTTCAGAGCCAGGGCAAAAACCTCGACGGCTTCCTCGCTTACAACGTATCTTTTACAGATGCAGATGGCAACCCGGTTGAACCGTCCGACAAAGTTACTTACAGCTTTACTTATAAAGAAGCTTCTTCACCGGAACTGACAGACCCGGCAGCATCCACAGTGACAGCAGCCATGATCAGAACCAACAAAGAAACTTCCGAACTGGAACTGACAGAGCTCAAAGCCGAAGAGGACAAGCTTACAGTTGAAACAAACGAAAGCAAACAGCTCACCAAAGCAGCTTTCCAGTCAGCAGCTACCGCAGCATATACATTTGTATGGAGCAGTACACCGGCAGCAGATGATAATGAAAACAATGAGAACAAAGAAGAAAACAGTGAAGTAAATAACGAAGAAGTTAATGCAGACACCAACACCGAAAATACCGAAGAGAACGGAGAAGAAACCAACACAGAGAATAATGTAGAAAACTCTGAGGAAGAACAGAATCCGGAAGAAGCACCAGATCAGGAACAGATCAAAATGATCCGCATCATCGCAGATGAAGTTAACCTTCGCAAAGCTCCTTCCACAGAAGCAGAAGCAATCGCAACAGTAGCTACAGACACTCAGCTTCCACTTCTCGAAACAGTAACCGGTGAAGACGAATTCACCTGGTACAAAGTTTCCTACGAAGAGACAGATGCTTATGTAAGAAGCGATATGGCGGAAGTTGTTGAGACTGAAGAGCAGGGTACAGAAAACGAAGATGCAAATGAAGAAGCAGAAGTTCAGGTCGAAGACGAAGTAACTTACTCTAAGACAATCGGCAATGTGGTTGTAACTGCAACAGCTGCAAAAGACGTTCTTCCAGGAAATGCAGAGTTTGTTGTAACTCCTATCGTACAGGAAACAGACCCTGACCAGTACGCAGAAACAGAAACAAAGCTTAATGAAAAAGCTGAGGAAGATGGATACGAAATCGCAGGTTTCCTGGCATACGATATTTACTTCCAGGACAGTGAAGGAAATAAAATAGAACCAGTTGATGGTTCCGTAAAAGTTTCCATGCACTACACAGAACCATCCGTACCGGCAACCGTATCAGAAATCAGTGTCGTATCTGTTGATGAAGAAGTTAATGAAGAAAAAAATACAAATATTGATGTCATGCATTTTGTTGAAGATCAGAATGGTAAAGTTCAAGACGTTGTTAATATGACAGAACAGGGGCAGGCAAACGTTGAAACTACTACAGATGGTGAAATTCAAAAAGCAGAATTCAATACAGAGAGCTTTTCAGTATTTACAATCACATGGAAAAGAAAAAGCGGAAATACAGAAGAATTTAACTTTAACAAAATAATACATTTGGTAAGACAGAATGGACAGAATGGTAGTACATATACTGATTTGAATAGTTCAGTAAATGCAACAAATAGTCTGGTTCTGGAAACAGAAGATACTAACCCGGTTCTATACATGAGCACTATTACATCAAGTGGAATAAATAAAGAAATGTATCAACTTGATGAAAGTGGAACAACATATCGCTTTATAGGCGCATACATTGCAACAACATCAAGTAATGAATATAGTCTGGTAGATAGCAATAAAGTAACGAAACTTATGGGAAGAAAAGAAAAAGATTCCGATAGTGAAGTTATGAAGTATCAGTATAAAGGAGATACAACTTATAGAAACCTGGAAACTGCTCAGACTGTTATATTTGTTTATTCAAATGCAGAACTAACACAAAAGGCAAACCTTTATTCAGAAAACGGAATAACGTTATATGCATCAGGAGAATCAACAGTAAATTTGACAAATATAAATGGTATCTTAGATACAACAAGTGGAAATGCTATAATTCCGATAAGTGCAGTCAACCAAAATAATAATAAATATACATATAACCGTACAGTTGTAGGAATCGGAGAAGAATCAGTTGAAGTCAAAGCCCTAAGACAGGAACCAATTACTTTACAAATACAGTATAGTGAAGATGGTGAAAACTGGATGGATGTTGGAAGTAATCCTGTGAAATTTATTTATACAGCAGATGCTAAAGGAGATGTTCCAAAAACAATAGAGACAGCTGATACTAGAAATCTTATCAATATCAGTATGGCAAATTATAGGGAAGACCAGAATTATTATAATTCTTTTCAATTTGGTAGCGCAGATTATACAGGAAGTGAAGCGGTAAGTCAGAATTTAGTACAAGGAGAGCTTAAGGATGGATATCCGGTATTAAACAATGGTACATCATTAAATGGCCTTTTTGATGGTACCTGGAATCAGGTTATATCAAATACATATGTTACAGGATTGAATCATCTGTTTTCATATGATTCAAGGACAGGAACATATAGCTATGATAGCGATAAGAATTATGCATATTATGATATTGATGCTACTAGGAATACGGAAAAGAATTTTATAGTATATGAGAGAAGTAAAGACAAAGGTGAGGGAAAGCGTCACGTTGCTTCATTCATGCCATATTCTTCTTGGGATGATGATGCATCTCAGAATAAATTTGCTTTTGGTATGATGATATCTTTTGATTTCTTACAACCGAAAAATGGTAAAATTAATGGACAGGATATGGTATTTAGTTTCTCTGGTGATGATGATGTCTGGGTATTTATAGATAACAAATTGGTGCTTGATCTTGGAGGTGTCCATGATATGGCAACAGGAAGTATCAATTTTGCAAATGGTGAAGTATACGTAAATAACCAGTCAAATCCAACATTAAGGAGTGTATTTAATAGTGATAGTAATACATTTGCAAGTGATAGTAATACATTTGCAGATTATACCAGTCATTCATTGAAACTCTTCTATATGGAGCGTGGACGAGGTGATTCAAACTGTTCAATTAAATTTAATCTTCCACCAAGACCAACGAATTCTATTGAAATAGTAAAAAGTCTTGAAAATTCAGATAAAGAAAAGTATACAAGTGCTGATTTTCAGTTCAAAGCATATCTTGAAGATGAAGAAGACAGAAATCAGAAATCGGTTCAGTATAATGCAATTCCAGAAGGAACACCATACAAAGTTAAGAAAAATGATTTCCTTACAGATGAAGTAAGATATGTGGGAAAACATAATATATTTACTTTAAAGGCAGGAGAATCAGCGGTATTCGAGGGGATTGATTCAGGACTCCGGTTCTATGCGGAAGAAGTTGGTATTCTTTCGGATCAATTTGATAAGGTTGACATTACAGACTGGAAAGTAACATATCACGATTTGAATGGAAATCTAGTTGGAACATCCGAAGGTAAGGTACCAGAGCAAACTAAAACTTACTTGGCACGAAGTGGAGTGAAAACTGCTGGTAATGCAGCAAGGGTAGAATTTAAAAATACCTGTAATGTAAATAATTTGAGAAAACTAAGGATTACCAAGAAGATGAATGGGTTATCTACTACAGATAAATTCAGCTTTCAAGTATATCTTACAGGACAGAATAGGCAGTTTATCCCTTATGATGGAGGATATGAAGTCATACATAAAGATGGCACGAGTGTAAGTAGAGAGGGTAATCCTCAGGGAATAATACGTGACGTAGCACCGGATGAGACGATTGTAATTGATCAAATTCTTTCAGGAACCGAGTTCAAGGTAAACGAAATTGAACTAGATAATTCAAGATATGAGAAGCCGATAAAAGAAGTTAAAAAGGGTTTATGTGATGATGGTACAGTAACAGATTCTGACGGAAAGATTGCTTTGAAAAAGGATGCTCATGTAATAATAACAAACACATTAAAAGTAGATCTGACAGTTAATAAAGAATGGTCAGATAAAAATATAAAGCACAGTTCTATATATGCAGGACTTTATAAAGCGGATGGAACACCATTAAAATGTGTTGAACTGAATGAAGATAATCAATACAGATATGTTTTTGGAAATGTGAGTTCATCTGATTTGGTTTATGAGCTTAGACCGGTAACAGGAAATGAAAATGCAGAATTTACAATCAATAATAACGGATATGTCAAAGTAGAAGCAGATAAGATTATTGTGGCAAAAGCAAATAATACCGATACAAAATATAAAGTGTCTTATAAAAAAGAAGTATCAGAAGATGGAACAAAGATTACTCAGACAATTACAAATACAAAGATTGTTACAAAATTGAATCTGATAAAAGTTGAAAAAAATAATGAAAAAAATCTTCTGAAAAATGCAGAATTTGCACTTTATACAGCAAATGATAACTACACATATGAGGAAAGTAACCGGGTAACTGGCAATATCAAGACTGATTCGAATGGAAGAGCAACAGTGAATGGATTAGTTCCTGGAAAATATGTTCTGAAAGAAACAAAAGCACCAGAGGGATATTCACTTTCTGCCAATGTATGGCAGGTTCTAGTAAGGGATAATCAGTCAGTTGAAGTAACATTAAATGGAGTTCCTGTTGAAAAAAGCGATGATGGAGCATTTGTTATCGAAAACATTAAGCTCTACTCACTCCCATCAACCGGTGGCAGCGGAATTTACTGGTATATGATCGGCGGCATGGTACTTATGTCTGCAGCCGCATGGATCTTATATAAAAACAAATGCAGGGAGGTGCTGGGAAAATAATTGTAACGATTGATTTTTTCAGTGGCTCCTTGCCACAAAAAAACGTAATTATCCCGCATAAGGGAACAATAAAAAAAATGGGCAAAGCCCGATAATGAAAAGGAGACAAGATTATGAAGAAGATGAGAAAAATCTTTGCAGTGTTATTAACACTGGCCATGGTACTCGCAATGAGTATTCCAACATTTGCAGCAGAAGTTACAGAACCAGTTACTTCTTATTCTAGTAAAATTACAGTAACAGGTTTATCTTCACAGGAAGAAGAAACAGTTAACTGATATGCAGCAATTACATTAAATGTTGATAAGAACGAATGGATTGTAGCTGACTGGGCTAAAGATTATATTGGATTAAGTACTGATGGAAAAAAATATGAAATCACAAATGCTGAAGGGTTAGCAAAAGCAGTACCTGAAACTATAGCACCATTTCAGCAGAAACATGTTGTAGGTGAAACACAAGTAGAGTTTTCAGAAGTTCCTGTAGGTGCTTATGTTGTTACAGCAAGTGGTAATAAAATCACATATTCTCCTATGGTTGCAGAAACATACAACGATGTTGCAACTTATATGCAGGCAAAAAATGTGACACTTGTAGCTAAATCCTCAGGTTATGATGTGAAAAAAGAAGCAGCAGATGGTTTTGTAAAACGTGGAGAAGAAGTAACATTTACAATTACAACTACATTTCCAAGTTTTACTGTTGCTGATTCTGAAGATAACACTTTTAAAATCATTGATACACCAACTGGTCTGGATATTCAAGAGATTACATCCGTTAAGATTGGTGATACTTCATTAAAAGCTAATGAAGATTATACTACTAATAAAGCAGATGATGGTAAGTATACAATTGAATTTACCAAAAATACTATTGGAACAAGCAATACAAATGCAGGTAAAAAAGTTGAAGTACAGTATAAGGCAATTGTAACATCTGAAGAAGGATATACTAATACAGCTAATACATCCAGAAATGAAACTGAGATGGGTAAGACTGAAGTTAAAGGTTATACTGGAACAATTACACTTACTAAATACGCAGAAGACGGAAAAACGATTCTTAAAGGTGCAGAATTCAAGTTATACAAAGCTACAAAAGATAAAGTAAAGGAAGAAAATTCTGGAGTTTCAGCATTACGCTTTATCAAGTTAGGAGATGGCATTTACAAATTAGCATTAGCAGATAACGAAGCTACTTCAACAGATACCTTAGTTGCAGTAAACGGAACATTGACTGTAAAAGGTCTTGATGAAGGTACATATTGGTTTGAAGAAACAAAAGCACCAGAAGGATATTCTATCAATGTAGATGGTGCTAGTGCAACTATTAAAGAAAGCAAAGATAAAAATGTAACTGTACCAACTTCATTGAAAGATACCAAACTCTCCGCTCTTCCATCCACAGGTGGTATCGGTACTACAATCTTCACAATCGCTGGATGCCTGATCATGGTTACAGCAGCTGGCTTATTCTTTGCAAGCCGCAAAAGAACAAACAAATAATCATTCGTGATTGTTTATAACCAAATATCGAATCCGGGGCATCTGCCCCGGATTCATAAAAAAATAATACAACAGCAAGGAGAGCTCGGATGAAAAAAAAAGCAGGCAATTTAGTAATTGGCATCATATTTTTAGCTGGTTTGTCCTTGCTGCTGTATCCCTTTGTAGCCAATCAATGGAATAACTACAGACAGAAACAGTTGATCAGTGGTTATGAACAGGTGGTTTCTGATAAGGAAGCAGCAGAAGGAATTGACTATGATGCAGAGCGTAAAAAAGCAGAAGACTATAACGAAGCCTTACTTCCATGTGTTCTTCCTGACTCTTTTGCACTTGCAGAGTCAAGTGGAGTAGACCCGGTTTATATGAATACGCTGAACATCGCTGGTGATGAGATGATGGGAAGTGTAGAGATTCCTAAGATCAATATCAAAATCCCGATCTATCACACAACGGAAGAAGATGTTTTGAACAAGGGTGCAGGTCATCTGGAGGGAAGTTATCTTCCGGTTGGAGGAGCAAACACACATGCTGTTATTTCTGCACACCGTGGACTTCCGAGTGCATCACTTTTTACAGATCTGGATCAGATGAAAGTAGGAGATCATTTTCTGCTCCATGTGTTAGATGAAACCTTATGTTATGAAGTAGACAAGATTTCGGTTGTTAAGCCGGAAGACACTTCTGCTCTTGCAGTAGAAGATGGGCAGGACTTAGTAACTCTTTTAACCTGTACTCCTTATGGAGTAAATACAGAACGACTTCTGGTTCGTGGTCACAGAGTACCTTATGTAGAAGAGGAAGTCAAAGAAGAGAAGACAGTGCTCAGTGGAAGTAGTCTTCACACAAATTATCTTCTTTGGGTATTTGTTGGTCTATCCGTTACCGCACTCTTTGTTTTTGTGTTATACTTAAAGGAAACAAAGCTGAAGAGGCGAGCAAATAAAGGCGGTAAAAAATAGATTATGGCAAAAGAAAAGAAGAAAAAAGGTTCTATAGTTATCAACATATTTATCATATTACTTTTTATCGTCGGTGCGGGTATCTTTACTTACCCAACGATCAGTAATTACTGGAATGAGTACCGAAATGCGCAGCTTGTAACCAAGTACAATGAATCCGTCAGTGATCTGTCGGATGACCAGTACGAAAAGCTCTGGCAGGAGGCTGAGGAATACAACGCGGAGCATAAGGTCAATACGATCGTAGATGCTTTTAACGAAGAGGATTATGTTCTCAGTCATCCTTACGATGAGGTCCTTGATCCAAATGGTGACGGGCTGATGGGAAGTATCGAGATCCCCAAGCTGAATCTGACGCTTGCTATCTACCATGGTCTCAGTACCGAGGTTCTGGAAAAGGGTGTCGGGCATGTTGAGGGAACAAGTCTTCCGATAGGTGGAGCGAGCACACATGCGGTGCTGGCTGGACACAGGGGACTTCCGAGTGCAAAGATTTTTACGGATCTTGACCAGATGAAGAATGGAGATATTTTTCTGATCCATGTTCTGGGAAAGACTCTTGCATACAAAGTAGATCAGATTAAAACGGTTCTTCCGGAGGAATCTAGTGAGTTGGATATCATCGAGGGAGAGGATCATGTGACGCTGGTAACCTGTACTCCTTATGGAGTCAACACTCACAGGCTTCTTATCAGGGGAATCCGAACGGAGTATGTTGAACCGGAGGAGAAAGCTGAGGAGACACCAATCCAGCAGATCGCAAAGGTTGATCCGGTGAAGATTATGATCATTGGTCTTGTAGCTATGGTCATAATGATCATCATTGTTTATATAGTTATTCGGCGCAAAAACCGAAAAACAGAAGAGAGTAGCCGCAAAGACGAATAGTGATCACAGAAAATAACAAGGAGGCCGATCGTGGTGAAACAGAAGAAAAAGAAATTTAAAATGTGGAATAAGCTTTTGGCTTTCCTGGGAATGTTTGTCATGTTGACAGGCTGCCTGGCAGGAACGGTTCAGGCAGGTTCTTACGAAGCCGGAAAAAAGGGAAGCCTTAATCTGACGGTACAGCAGACGGATGAGGATGGCAAGACAACACCGCTGACAGGTGTCAAGTTAGAGCTTTACAGGGTTGCGGATGTTTCATTTGATGGAAATGTGCATTTTGTACTGACCAGCTCCATGTCATCTGCAGGATACGATTTTGATTCCTTCAAGAATGCAAGTGAATGGTATTCAGCAGCCGAAAAGCTTGCCGAGGTTGCAGCTGCTTCTTCAGTAAAGCCGGTTGAGGCTGTTTCGGATGAGCAGGGCAAGGTTGTTTACAGCGATATGGAAGAGGGAATGTACCTGGTAATCGGTGCAGCGGAGAGTTCCGTTAAGGTTACTCCAATGCTCTTAACAGTTCCTTTTGCAAGCACAGAGGAAGGCTGGATCTACGATGTACAGGCTTATCCAAAGGCAGAGAAGAGCAACACTGCAGGTATTATAGTTGAGAAGAGACTTTATCGTATTAATCCGAATACGTTTGAACTGGATGAAATAACTGCTGACGATGCAACTTACAAGGTTGGTCTTTTCCTTGATAAGGATGGTACGATCCCATATGGTGATGATTACATCAGAACGATCCATATCCAGAATGCACAGTCAGGCAAAGCTTCTTACAGTAATGTTCTTAGAGGTACCTATTATGTATTCGAGCTTGATGAGAATAACAAGGCGATCAAGCTGAATGATGAGGTGCAGATTGATAAAGAAAACAGCTTCCATTACAATGTTACGAATGCAGCAGACAAGGAAGACAACAGTGTTGTAGTGGATGACAATACGGTTGCTACAGATATTGCAGCTTATGTAAATAACATTTTTTCAACTCTTCCGGAAGGCTTCTTTGTAAATGGAAAGATCAAGATTACAAAGAACGTTGTAGTGGACGGTGTGAAAAAGACTGTAGACGACAAGTTCTATGCAACTGTATTTGATGATTCTGGTAAGGCGGTAAGCACCGTTGAACTGAAGCAGAATGATAAAGTTACTGTTACGGTTCCATTCTCAGAAGATATAAAAGATACTGTTACTTATGCAGTTAAGGAAACCGATAAGGATGGTAATGTACTCGATAAAGATTCTTTCGCATATGTAGTAAGTGGTGAAGGCAGTGTTAAGCTGAATGAGTCTGATCAGTATCATGGAAGCATCGAGATTACCAATACCAAGAAGGATGCTGCTGTAACACCTGGCGGAAGCAATGGTGGTTCTGGTACATCTAACGGTGGAAGTGATGCATCCAGCCATGGCGGAAGTGCAACAAGTCGTCCGGTTAAGACTGGTGACCCGATGAATCCGGTATTCTGGGGTCTGGTTCTTCTGGTATCTGTGATCGTGATCGCAGGTGGAGTAGTTGTTTACAAAAAGAGAAAACAGAAATAAAGTGTAAGACGTTTGACGGGAGTCTGGTGTAAACCGGGCTCTCGTTTTTTTCTTCTTATTTAAAGGGATTTTGTTGGAATGAGGGCTGTTTTGTGCTATAATAATCTTGTATTATTATGCCTATCTGGAAACCGGTGACTGCGAAAAATGTCGATATGTCGGTTTCCATTATAATGAATATAGAATGACAGGAGGAAGCAAATGGGCGGAGAGAATACAGAGTACGGCGCGGATCAGATTCAGATTCTGGAAGGACTGGAAGCTGTCCGTAAAAGACCTGGTATGTATATCGGAAGTACATCCAGCCGGGGTCTGCATCATCTTGTATATGAAATCGTGGATAATGCGGTAGATGAAGCGTTAGCAGGATTTTGTACTGAAATCCAGGTAACGATCAATCCGGATAATTCCATTACCGTAGTTGATAACGGACGAGGTATTCCGGTAGGAATCAATCACAAAGCAGGAATACCGGCAGTAGAAGTTGTATTTACCATTCTTCATGCGGGTGGTAAATTTGGCGGTGGAGGATACAAGGTATCTGGTGGACTTCACGGTGTAGGTGCCTCTGTAGTAAATGCACTGTCTGAGTGGCTGGAAGTTACGATCTGCCGTGAAGGTAAGAAATATCAGCAGCGTTATGAAAGAGGACATACTATGTATCCTCTGAAAGAGATTGGTGTCTGTGATTCTGAAGAGACAGGAACAAAGGTAACATTCCTGCCGGATAAAGAAATCTTTGAAGAAACTGTTTATGATTACGATATTCTGAAACAGCGTCTTCGTGAGATGGCGTTCCTGACAAAAGGTCTGCGTATCGTTTTGAGAGATACCAGAGCAGACCAGGAAAAAGAAAAAATCTTCCACTATGAAGGTGGTATCAGGGAATTTGTTACTTATCTCAACAGAAGTAAAGAAGCACTGTATCCAGAGGTCATTTACTGTGAAGGTGAAAAAGATGGTGTCATGGTTGAGGTTGCCATGCAGCACAATGATTCCTACACAGAGAACAGCTATGGCTTTGTAAATAATATCAATACACCGGAAGGCGGTACACATATTGTTGGTTTCCGTAATGCACTGACAAAGAC
>ERZ1673702.1631-NODE-1631-length-22716-cov-3.820087_pt1 | contig 22716 bp, 15 predicted proteins | sample MGYA00580232_ERZ1673702 | MGnify/ENA primary metagenome ERZ1673702 (study PRJEB41218, sample SAMN15661792) | gut metagenome | host: Homo sapiens | place: Canada: London | collected 2015-08-20/2019-03-30 | study: EMG produced TPA metagenomics assembly of... | reverse complement strand
AGAGGTCTATACGGAACTGCAGGCAACCGTGCAGGAGCGTACCAACGAGCGAGATCGTTACCAGGAAGAGTGCAACCAGCTCAGGGCTGACTTGGAGTACGAGACTGGCGTGCGCCGTGATGCAGAGCGTGAAGTAGCACAGTTACGTAATTCTGTGAATGCTCGCGGTCCGCGAGGATAAGTGATGTAGCGTTAGCGTTCGATGAGTCGCAATGTGTATCATGGTTGATACACATTGCGATTTTCTTTTGGAGGTTTTGGCTTATGGCGAACCGTACTGACGCGGTATCCGCGCTGCATGCTGCACGTGAGGGTATCAGTGAACTATTTGCTGGTGAGCGTATTGCCGCCGGTATTGTTCACGATATGGTCGCTCGTTTAGACCCAGATTTAATTGGCGCAGATCGGGTTGTTGGCCGTGGTTGGCGCTCGGCACTGCAGGTAGACAGCCTGCAGCAGCATAAAGACGACGCTGCGTTCTGGCATAAGATGTACGGCTACTACCGCGATGTGTGTGCAAATACGCAGTCGTTGTCTAGTGACGTAGCTAGTTTCGAGGTGCTCTTTCAGGCTGATGAGCACACGAGTAATTGGTCACCGGACGATGTGGCAACCATTATGCGGTTTTGTCGGGAAGTACAGGCGCAAGCACAAATACAAGCACCTGAGCCGCAGACACAGGTGGTGGAGCCAGAATCGGAGACTGAACCTGAAGCAGAACCAGAAGTACAACCAGAGGTTGCGTTCAAGGATGCTGGTACTGAAGACACAGACGCTGGAGATGAGCAGCACGAGAATACAGCACAGTCGTCGGAGTCGGTGCCAGAAGTTGAGCCAGTCGAGTCAACCGAGAACTCAGTAGAAAGTGAAGAGACAGACGAGCAGCCGGCAGAGGAGACAGGCACAGAAGAAGACACAACAGTAAGCGAGGCAGCAGAGCAAGAGCAAGAACCAGAGAAACCCAAGCGCCGCCGACGCAGGCGCAAGGCTGGTAAGTCCAAGCAGAAGGCCACGCAGCCGCGTAAGATGCGTGAAGCACCAGAGCGTGAGATGTCTGTTAAGACGGCCGCCGATGGTGTAATTCAGCCGGTGGATCTCGACTTCCGTGTTGCTAACGCTGAGCACAACGCTGAGATCATGCCCTATGTTCGCAGTGAGGTCCACGCAGACGCAGCCCACATCAAGGGGGCTGTCAGCGGTGTCCACCTTTATCTGGCTCATGTAGCCCTTGACTTACTGGACGAGGGGTTGCGTGCTCGTGGCGTCGCGCACAATTTGGGCTTAGGTTCTGCACTCTCTGCGCTGTTGTTGGCCGTACTTCCGATCACCAAGACGCAGTATCTGAAGTTGAGTCCGATGATGGACGAAGCTGTGGAGGTGATGCGCGAGAAGTTAAGTTGGTCGGCTTCGGAGTATCTCATCGACATGGGTGAGTCTGTAGATAAGGCTGTCGGCGTGATGCGCGATATGTTCGAGATGTCCTCGCTGGCATACCAGGAGGCACTGGTCAATTCTTATGTTAGTAGTTTGAACCTGGCTGAGCGCGTTGGTGCGACGAATTTGCCGATTGGTATTCAGCCCGAGCATATTGAAGTCGATAATGCTGCGGCACAAGAAATCGCACGGAAAGTGCGTGCGCAGATCGCAGAGGATATTGTCTATGCAGAAGAACGTAAGCATCGCTCGGCGAATTTCTTTAAGAATGAAGATAGCTAAGACTGTGGTTTAAGACGTACATACGTGATACAATTTGTCTTGTGTAGCTTGATCCGGGTTGCCTGATAGATCGGCAACGTAAGCGCATGAGAATACAGTCACCGAATCGAAAGGTAATTCATAGCCATGACTGAGCAGGTAAATGGTACTGAGCAGAAGGTTTCTGCTGGTGAGATGCTGAAGAAGGTTATGCGCACTCAGCGCAGCGTCAACAAGCGTGTTGATGAGATGAACATGGATACTGAGACGTTGCGCGATGAACTTATTGCGCTGCGTCGTCATAATGCGATGCTGGCTGCAGCAGTATTCTCCCTGATCATGTGGAAGAACGAAGAGATCGCAGCGCTCGCACAGCAGACTGATGATGAGAAGGCACAGGCTATGTACCAGACCTGGCTTGAGCGTTTCTCGCAGCTGCAGGGTTCTGTGGCTCCGGCAACCTTCCGTGCTTTCTACGGTATCGACCCGGAGACTGGTGAAGAGGTCGGTTCTGGTGCGCTGACTGACGGTGATGTTTCTCATGCGATGCTTGATGTGCGTCTCGAAGATGTACCAGTGAGCTTCGATGATGTCTCTGCTGCTGAGGCGGGTCGCCGCCACAGCGAAGATGGCGCGCTGGATAACAAGTAAACCAGATATACACACGCACATGGTCGTTTTTGCGGGCATGTGCGTGTGCTGTTGACGAAAGGAGGGGACGGCTTTTCTCCCCGCTCTAACGGACGGGGTTTCCAGCCGTCAACCGTTGATGACTGTCGGTATTTTGACTGAGAAGCCGTCTGCATCGCGTAACTTTGCTAAGGCTTTAGGTGGCCACAGTGGCACGTTTAATGGCGAGCAGTATGTGATTACTGCTGCGCGCGGCCATCTCTACGGTTTGAAAGAGCCACATGAAATGGTCTCGGCTGACAAGGTCGGCAAGTATAAGCAGTGGGATATTGCACAGCTGCCGTGGGATGTGAGTGACTTTGATTGGTCGCGCAAGCCGCTGCCTTCGACAAAGGATACTATTAGCTCGATTAAGTCGGCACTGAAGGATGTTGATGAGATCGTTATTGCCACAGATGTTGATCCCTCTGGTGAGGGTGAGCTGTTGGCGTGGGAGATTCTCGATGAGCTGGACCTGCATCATAAGAAGATCACTCGCATGTTCTTCACCGATGAGGCTGAGGCGAGTATCCAGAAGGCCTTTAAGAGCCGCAAGTCTATTGCGTCGATGCAAGATGACGGTGATTTCCGTAAGGCAGATTACCGTGCGAAGTTCGATCTGATGTCGATGCAGTGTACGCGCTCTGCCAGTGCGATTGCTGGTCAGTCTGGCCGACGGGTTGTACTGCGTAATGGCCGGTTGAAGTCTGCGATGGTAGTACTCGTCGGAGATCAGCTTAAGGCGCACAACGAGTACAAGCGTGAGCCGAAGTATCAGGCGCGTTTCCGTGATGATCATGGTGTGCTCTACATCGACAAGGACGCAGAGAAGTTCGAGAACGAATCTGATGTGCCGATTGGTGACTTCCACACCAGTGACGTAGAGCATGTGGACTCGAAGAAGAAGTCGCAGAAGCCGCCGAAGCTGCTGGATCTTTCTGGTCTGTCTACTATTCTCGCCAAGCGCGGCATGAAGCCGAAGAAGGTGCTCTCGGTCTATCAGAAGATGTACGAGGATCAGGTAGTGTCTTATCCCCGTACGGAGGACCGAGTGGTCACGCCAGAGCAGTTTGCTGAGCTAGAGCCAAAGATCGACGATATCGCTGCTGTCGTTGGTGTTGATCCAGCGAAGCTGACACACCGCAGCCCGCGTAAGACGCACGTCAAGGCTGGCGGCGCGCACGGTGCGAATCGTCCGGGACCGAATGTGCCGAGTTCGTTGAGCGCTGTGAAGGGCAAGTACGGTGATGTTGGTGCTGCCATCTACGAAGTGCTGGCGAAGAACTACCTGACCATGTTAGGTGAGGATTATGAGTACACGCAGCACAATGGTCGAGTGAAAGACTTCCCGAGCTTTACTGGTTCGATCAATGAACCAACGCAGTTGGGCTGGAAGGATATCTTCGACTCTGAAGCGCAGCGTAAAGACGCAGATACTGACGCAGATGACGAGGATAAGTCCGCACAGCACACGACGTTAGGTAGCACCGCTGATCCTTTCGTTGACGAGATTGTGCCGCCGCGTCCGCAGAAGCCGACGATGGACTGGCTGATGAAGCAGCTGGAGCGCCATGAGGTCGGTACTGGTGCAACGCGTACTTCGACCTTTGCTGAAGTCACAGCAGAGAAGTCAGTGAAGAATAAGTTCCCGCTCATGGCGGAGAAGTCAGGCAAGATTACGCTGCAGCCGGCTGGTGAGATTAATTATCAGCTGCTGCCGGGTACGACAATCGGTGATCTTGAGCTGACGAAGCAGGTGTATGCCAATATGGATGCAATTGCTGCAGGTGAGATGACTACTGATGACGCGCTTGCAACAATGGCCGACTGGATTGTAAAGGACATTAAAATCATGGGACAGAACGCAACGAATATCGACGACTCGCTGGGTGCAGAGTTTGCTGCTAAGCCAGCCAAGCCGAAGTACACCGGCTATTACGCGCCGGCCGGCGAAGAGAAGACCTTCTCGAAGCAGTGGGCTGGATACACACTGAGCGATGATGAGTGTGAAGCACTGTTGCGCGGTGAGGCTGTCACCGTGGCACACTCGCTGAACGACTCGCCGGTGAAGATTACCTTCACTCTGGGAGACCAGAGCTTCACCAATGACGCCGGTGAGAAGATCACCTACTTCGGTGTCAACGGCGATATGCAGCGCGATGTCTCGAATGACCCGAATTATTATGAGGGTACGTTTGCACCAACCGGTGAGGTCAAGCAGTTTAAGCGCTCTTGGGGCGGGTACCGCCTCAACGATGAAGAGTGCGAGGAGCTGCTGCAAGGCAAGACCATCACTGTGGAGGCTGAGTTGACGTATGGCCCGGCAAAGGTGAAGTTCTCGCTGGGAGATCAGTCCTTTATCGGCAAGGACGGTAAGCCTGTTAAATACTTCGGTCTTAACGGTGAGATCGACGATTCGGCGACACACGCGCGCGGTACGTTTGCACCGACGGGTAAGGAAGTGAAGTTCAAGCGTGTGTGGGGCGGACATGAATTTACTGAGGCAGAGATCGCAGATCTGCTGGCTGGCAAGGAGATTCAGTTCGCTGCGAAGTCGAAGAAGGGCAAGGACTATACCGCTAAGGGCAAGTTAGAAGAGCAGGAATACAACGGTCGAAAGTTCTTCGGTTTCAAGCTTGATCTCGGTGATGGCAAGAAGAAGGGGAAGTAAACTATGGCACGACCAACGTATGCGATTCCAGCATCCATTAACCGCTCGATGCTGGATCACGAGATTGTGCTCTCCGGCGGTGGTATGCAGACTAAACCGATCCCGCTGAAGGTGATCCTGTACTGGGTCGGCGTCTTTATGATCGCCATGCTGATGATCTCGCGCAGCTTTGTCGGTGAAGCCGGTATTCCGCTGATCGTGATGTTCGTTATCTGGCTTTTTGCCTCTGCGGCATTCCTTGGTCAGTATTCCAAGACTAAGGAGATGAAGTTCCAGCAGATCCCGGCGATGATCGAGTACACGATGCCGAATAGCCGTAAGGTGCTGACTCGTAATAACTCGAACCCGTATGACTTCATGACGATTACGGGTGTACGCTCCATCGACGAGGATGGTCTGATCACCTTCGTCGATGGTGGTGTTGGCCAGCTTTATGGCGTGGTTGGTACTGGTTCGCGTCTGCTCTTCGATGGCGATAAGGACTCGATCATCTCGCGTGTGAAGAGTTTCTGGGAGAAGATTGACACCACTTGTGAGTGGACGTTTATCACCACGCGTGAGCCGCAGCAGATTACTCAGCAGATCGCGCATGCTGAGCGGCTGAATTACAACCTCACGGTGCCTACACTCTCCGGTGTGCGTAAGTACCCGGACGCGGATGCTCGCGGGTTTAGTGAGTTGCATGAGCTGCTCAATGAGCGCTACCAGCTTCTGCAGCACGTGGCTGGTGTGCGTCGTGATGGTACTAAGGGTTCGCGCTTTATGTCGATTCACCAGTACCTGCTGATCCGTGCGTCGAATCTGGAGAATCTGCAGGTGGCACACTCTGTTCTGGAGGCAGAGGTCAACGCATCGTCTGCGATGTTCAAGCAGTGTCGCGTGATTGACTCCGGTGTGAAGACCGCTGAGGTGCTGAAGATGTTCTATCAGGGTCGTGAGAAGACTGACTTCGGTGCTGCACCGAAGAAGGGTTCGCTGGCAGAGACAGCACAGAAGCGTCACCGTGAGCAGGTTACTGATGGTCTGGTGAAGGCCAAGTAGTCTTTGCTGGTAGATCTGTAAAAACACACCGATAAGGGAGACCTTGTCGGTGTGTTTTTGTCTCATCGGTGATACAATGACGGGCATGAATAGAGAGGGTAGACCCATGAGCGCACGGGCAGGTGTGCCTGGACAAGCACGCATGCGCGCACAGGCAGCAGGTAAAGACCCGGATGATGAGCTGCTGCGTTTGATAGAGCAGTCGCGCGCACGCAAGAAGACACAGAAGCGCAATCACGCACCGAAGCGTAGTCATAAGCCACCGGCAACACGCACTGATCTGTTGGCGGCAACACCAGCGATGTGGGTAGCCGATATTGTGGTGACACTCATGGTGGTTGTGGCCCTGTTCTGGGTGTATAGCTCGTGGTTTACCAATATCGCAGCTGGGAAGAACCAAGCGGCTGTTACACGCGAAATCAGTGGTGTCTGGGATCGCAGTGGTGGCAGCTCTGGTGGCGAGATCGACCCGACAGTCGGTGATACCTGGATGGCGGGGATGTTCGATGGCGCTGCTGAGGGTACACCCTTGATGAAGATGTACGTTCCGCGACTCGGTAATGACTGGCAGTACACGGTGGTCAAGGGTGTGACGCAAGGTTCTTTGGCTAAGGGACCGGGATTGTATAGTTCAACGCAGCTGCCTGGTCAGCGTGGCAATATGGCTCTCGCCGGCCACCGTGACGGTAACGGCGCGCCGTTCTTCTCGGCAGATAGTCTGCGTACCTGTGATGCTATTGTTGTTGAAACCCGTGATAATTGGTACACATATCGCGTATTACCAGGGGATTTGTCTACTGGTGAGGTGAAAGACGCAGATGCGCGTAAGCAAGCAGCAAGCGACTGCCTGCCCGATGTCACAGCCTCGATGGTTTCAGGTGCCGCACTGAACGGTACAGACCAGTCCAGTGAATACGGTCAAGTTGCCGGCGTGCATATCACCACGCCAGACGATAATAGTGTGTTAGCGCCGGTGCCTGGCTATAAGGGCACGAAGAGTGGTGCCGAGGCGGGTATTGCGCTGCCGATGCTGACGATTACGACGTGTCATCCGCTGTACTTTAATTATCAGCGTCTGATTGTTCATGCTGTGTTAGAGCGCGTTGATCCGGTTGTTGAGGGTCAAGTTCCAGCAGCGCTGAAGGATAATGACGCAGCGAAGGCTGCAGCGCAGGGTGAATAGGAGCAAAGGATTAAGAATCATGTATATTACATTATGGCGTAAGTTACCCGGTGAGACCTGGCAGAAGGTGCTGTGCTGTATCGTGCTTGTAGCACTTGTGCTGGCTGTGCTGTTTTATGGCGTCTTTCCAGTGATTGAGTCCTGGCAGATGAGCGGGGGTGCAATCGCAGGCTAGGTCTGGGTTATAATTATAGAGCTTTGTATAAAAAATTCTATTTAAGCATGGAGGCTAATCATGAGTGTACAACTTGTGGAGCCATCACATGCTTTACGTGATGATGCACGCAAATTGAAGAATGAGAAGATTGCTGCATCTTTTAAAGCAACGAAGGAGCGAAGAAAGAAACAAACACCGCGTGTTGTTGCCCTAAAAATTATCACCAACAAACTTTCCACCACGCAGCGTGAAGCTCTGGAACGTCTGTTTGTTGAGGCCAAATGGGTCTACAACGACATTGTTGGAAGCGAGGATGCTTTCTCGTACCAGGTTCCGAAAAAGACGGTAGCTGTTCACACCCCGAAAGGTATTGAACAGCGCGAGTTTAAGGTTCTTGGATCTCAGATGAAGCAGTCCATTGTTTCTGGTGCTCGTTCTTCCATCAAGACTCTTTCTTCACTCAAGAAGAAAGGAAAGAAGGTAGGAAAACTCAAGTTCAAATCGGAATACACCTCCATCAACCTGAAACAGGCTGGAACAACCTACAAGATCAAAGGTTCCAAAGCCAGAATTCAAAACATTCCTGGATGGATTCGAGTTCGTGGTGCTTCCCAGCTTGAAGGGACAGAGCTTGCTAATGCAAAACTTGTTCGTCGCCCTAATGGATTCCACCTTCTCGTTACTGCCTACAGATTCACAAAAGACATCCCCAGTCAGATTAAGTATGAGGGTGTCGTTGGTGTTGACTTTGGGTTGAAAACCTCCTTCACCTTATCCACAGGTGAAAAGTTTGATATTGCAGTTGGAGAAACCGAGCGCTTAAAGCGGTTGCAAAGAAAACTTGCCCGCCAGGAAAAAGGCTCAAACAACTACATGAAAACCCAGGACAAGATCTCCCGTGAGTACCAGCACATCACGAATCGTAGGGACGACATTGCTAACAAGCTGTCACGTGAAATCCTTGGCTTTGAGCAGGTCTTCATTCAAGACGAAAATATCGCTGGGTGGAGGTCTAAGCGTGGCTTTGCACGCGGTGGACGGAAGATCCAACGCAGTGTTCTAGGCAGGGTGAAAGCTCGTCTTTCGTCCAATCCCAGGGTGACAGTTCTTGCTAAGCATGTTGCCACCACCGCAACTTGTATTTGTGGTGTAAAGACTAAACACGCACCAGATAAGAGGACTTTTGTTTGTGCTTCGTGCGGATATAGCGATGATCGCGATATTCACGCTGCGAAGAACATGATCCGTCTTTCTGGTGTGGACAATCTAATTTTAGGTACGGGCCGTACCGAGTTAACGCCTGTGGAGTTGACGACCTCCGTCTGTGATGTAGTTGGTAAAGAACTTGGTTCTTCTCCTTCTTATGTACAGGCGCGTCCCGACGATGAAGCAGGAAACCACTTGCCTCTAGGCGAAGGGTAGGCCACACTGAAGGGCACAGACTTAAGTTAGTTGAGATTTAGCACACACAGCGGAGTACAGTAATGTTTTTCATTAGCATGTTGCCACCTGAAGTCATGGAGTGGTTAGAGGGTCTCGGGCACACATTTGACGGTGCTGGCGATTGGGCCATTATTGAGTGGATCAAAGGTTTTTATGCTGAGCATTTAGCACAGTATTTTGATGCGATCCCGTTTTCAGAGATTGGCATGACAGCACTGCTGATGTTCCTCGCTGTGGGCTTTATGAACGATGCGGCGAATGGCCGAATGTGAGCTTGTACTGCAACATTAGCCTTAAAAAATCTGATGCCACACAATGTCGGTTTTCGATGTTGTGTGGTATCATCTGTTTTACATACTTGCTGTGGTGGCCATATTTTTGTGTCGTCGGAGCACTTGTCAGCATAAGGAAAGGTGATTGATCGCCGTGGCGTTGTTTGAGCGAAAGAAGAAGAAAGCACGAGGTGGGGCAGAGACGCCTGAAGTCTCTGAGAACCACGAGAAGGTCGCTGCCGTCCTTGATGAAATGGACGGTGTGGATAGTGATCAGACGGAAGGCGAGGATAAGCCTGATCGACTGAACATTGCACAGGGCACGCAGCTGCTTGGTCGTCGAAACACGGCAGTGCATACAGGTGTGCAGCGTGAGAAGCGTGGCGTGTATGACTTCTCCAAGCTGGACTCGGTCATTGCTGAGATGCAGAAGGAAAAGGAGAAGGATGGCGATATTAATCTCGATGAGACATTGGATGTCTCGAAGCTCTCGCGTAAGGAGCGCAAAGCACTTGAAGACGCGATGGAAGGCTCGATTTCGTCCTACCCGCACCTGATGGCGATGAAGCCGAGTGAAGGTTATGTCTTTTACTCGGATTACTTCACGGTGGATAATTACCACGGCTGTGTGCTGGCGTTTTTCCATGATGATTCGGCAGAGGACCACTTCGCAGAGTTCTGGGGTATTAACGAGATTCCGTCGAACCTGGATAGCGAAGTCACCACCGTGCTGTTTAACTCAGTAGCACGTATGCCGGAGAACTGGATCGACAATAACTTGAAGACGGTAGACCGTCTCGACAAGTTGGAAGAGAACGAGCAGAAGCAAGGCGGTACGATGCAGACAAAGCGTCGTAGTGCGAAGATCTCTCGCGATATGATGCAGATCACCAGTGAGCTGCAGAATGGTTCGTCGTATCTGTCTGTGCAGCAGCGTCTGTTGATTAAGGCCCCGACGTTGGACATGCTGGAGCGCAATATCGAGCGTATCCGTCGTCTCTATGTCGAGCGTTTCGGTACTTTGACGATTGCGCCGTACCCTGGTGAGCAGAAGCAGGAGCTGACGAACTTGCTGGCACCCAACAAGGTCAAGCGCGGTAAGGGCTTTCACTTCACTTCTGCTGAGTTCGCGGGTTTCTACAATCTCGTGACCAACGGTCTCAATGACCCAGGCGGAGAGTATGTCGGATACATGCTCGGTGACGTGAACACCTCAGCGGTGCTCTTTAACGTCGATGATTACATTGAGCGTGTCGTGTGTGCTGATAACACCATCTCCACCGTGCCTATGTTGAACCGTCCGCGCGTGGTGGATATGTGGGGATCGAAGATCTCCCAGTCCGCGCTGCTGGCTAATCACCGTGTGGTCCATATTGTGCTCAACGACGCTAAGCTCGATGAGCTAGGTCCACGCTTGGAGAACATTACTTCTCGCGTGGATATGGTCAGTGGTGATATCAACATGTTCGAGTTCTTCGGTGATGTCAGCGATGAGCTGGGTTTGTATTCGGCACAGGTGGAGAAGATCACGCTGATGGCAGAAGAGGCACAACCCTCGAATGATCATGACCGTTCGATTGTGCGCGGTGCGCTCTCGCACATGCTGGAGCGTTTCTACACTGATGCTGGTATGTGGTCTCCGAATGCGAAGGAGAACCGTGAGCGTCTGCGCCTGGTGGGACTCAAGCATGAGGATGTGCCGCGTCTGCACAACTTCTATGCCTACCTTGAGCAGGAGTACAAAGCTCTGGTGAATAAGGGTGCTCGCGATGAGGATCAGCTTAAGGCCACCAATAAGCTGCAGCTTCTGTTTAAGGCGCTGCTGGAAAACAACGGTGACCTCTTTGATCAGCCCACCTCGCACAGTATTGACGGTGTCGATGCGTCGCGTCGCGTGATTTACGATTTCGCGAACCTGCGTATGCGTGGTCAGGGTGTGGCAATGGCACAGCTGGTGAACGTGATTGGTTTTGCTGTGAAGTCTCTTGGCTACGGCGACACGCTGATTATCCACGGCGCAGAGCGTATTTCTCCGACGGTGCAGGATTACATGGAGCTGCAGATCGATTCGCTGACTCAGCGCGGCGGTCGCGTAGTGTACCTGTACAACTCCGTGGAGAAGATGATTGCGGATGCTGATTTCAACGGCTTCGTGCGTGCTGATTACACCATTCTTGGCCCGATGACGGCTGACGTGGTGCCGGAGTACCAGGCACGTATGAACCAGTCGATTCCGCCAGACCTGCAGCAGCTGATTACCACCACTGGTCGTAATCAGTCCTATCTGCGTCGTAAGTTCAGTAACGTGGTGTTCTACACTGATCTTGGTCTGGGTATTACCACTGGTCAAGTCACTGACTCTATGGGTGGTACGATGCCGGGTCGGGGTCGTAACAAGAAGTCTGGTGTAAAGCTGGCTCAGACACCGAATGATTCTTCTCAGCAGCCAGTAGCAACAAGCGTTGGCGCCAAGATGGATGAGACGGAGACTGAGGACGGCCCGGCACGTCTGGCCCAAGCGCCTGCGAATGAGCGTTATAACGAAGAGGCGGGCAAGCAGGAAGCTGAGGCTGAAAAGGAAGCACAGCAGCGTGTAGTCGGCGGTTATAACGACGGTGAGCAGACCGAGTCTGATACAGAGGATGTATCTGACGTATCAGGGGAGGACGCAGATGATCCGTTGATGGTGAAGCCACGACGCGGCCGGCCGGTTGTAACGCGAGGTTTGAGTCAGGGGGCGAACACCGTGACACGATGATGATTGTGTGTTTTGATATTGAATAGTCCTGTTATACTCAGATTTGTTTATGTCGTGATGTGGGTGTGTAACATCCCTGCGACATGTGTATCACCACGACAGAATAGAGCACCCTTATGATTTCACACCTTGTATCGCCACGGCGGTCGCCTGATGGCGCTTCTGCCGCTGTGGCTCAGCAAGATACGCAGCCGTGGATGCTGCGGGTTTTTGCTGTCCTGTTTTTAGCTTTGGCCATGCTTGCCGCCCCGGCGATGACCGGGGGACTTCCTGCTGCGTTCGCACAGGAGGATAGTGCAAACCCGAATCCTGATGATATTGATGTCGGTAAGCTCGACGAAGATCTTATTGAGAAGATCTGTAAGCGTGACGGTGACGATCCGCTGCCGGACAATGAGTGTAAAGAGAAGCTCATTGATAAGTTCGGCGATAAGTTTGAAGACTCAGTCTGTGAAGGTAAGGATGCCAACGGCTGTATCGAAAAGCTGCTGAAGGACGAGAAGGACGAAGAGGAAAAGTCCAAGCGTGAGTCTTCCGAGGCTCCGCCGGAGGATTATTCGCTGTATCGTCTTAGCTCTGCGAACACCAGCCTGTTCTTTGATGCTATCGGTATGTCTCCTGATACTGCGTCCAGTGACGATTCCGAGGACGGCGAAGAGGGCAGTGAGGATGGAGATTCCGGCTCTGCTAGTGGTCTAGAGACTGATGCAAGCAAGGCTTCTGGTCTGTCCTCTGACTGGGCGGAGAAGATCAATAACCCGGCAAACGCTGGCGCCTTCCTTGGTATTTGTGATAATGAGGTCACACCGGGTCCGTCCACGTGTAGTCGTTTTTATGGTGACAACAGCACGAAGTTTACGGTGAACCATAATTATTCGACTTTTAAGGATTATGGTACTGGTGCTTCTGCTGGTTTGGATCCGGCAGGTAGTGCTGCTGCACGTGGTGTGTACGAGTACACGCAGTTTGGTGCTGCGCTGTCCAATATGGGTTTCATGGAGCCGATTACGAATCAGGCTAACCCAAAGCGCGTGATGATGGGTAATCTCATGCTGGCTGGTTTCCTGTTCGCTGGTTCTATTGACGCGTTCTTTGACATGGTGCTCAGCGCGTTGATCTTCCTCAATCCGTTCCGTCTGTTCTTTGATGCTGTGAAGGCAAACAGCAATACAAATTACGAGATTGCTGATAAGAACGCCAGCGGCGCAATGGCGGATCTGTCTGAGTTTATTAGCAAGCTCTATACCGGTTTGGTGAACATGAGCTGGATGGCGACCATTCCGATCTTCATCGGTTTGTTCTTCATGGGTGCTGTCATGCTGCGTCGTTTCGACAAGGGCAGCAACTTTAAGAAGCTCGCAGTCCGTGTGACCTTTATTGCGCTTGGATTTACTCTGCTTGGTTCGACCTACACTGCTGCGTTGGATTCCTTTAAGGGTGCAGACAGCAATGGTCGTGATATCAACGCGAACCGTGTGGTTTTGACTACCTATGTTGACTATGACAACTGGGTAATGAATAATCGCTTGGCCCTTCCGAAGGATGTTGTGCTTCTGTGGGATACCGATCGTCAGACACTGGACGGAAAAACCGCAATGAAGCTGCGTAAGCATGCTCGTGCTGTGAACGCTTCTGTTGATGAGGCGTATGGGTATGCGCAGAACGGTGATGAGGACAAGTACAACGGTTTGGCGTACGGCAGTAACGTCTTTGAGAGCACAGAGGCCGATAAGGGAAGTTCTGGCTTTGAGCAGTTCGATGCTGTGTGGTCGCTGTTGAACCGTTATATTCGTGGCGATACAGTCACCAGCGTGGCTTTTGAGCAGCGCGTGAAGGCGTCGTATAAGAATATGGCCATTCAGGCTAATAAGGAAGGCGATGCCGCACTGCAGAAGCTGTTTACTGGTTACACCGACCCTGAGGTCATGAAGAAGATGAAGCCTGAGGACATTAACGCTTACGCTGTAGCGTTTGTTGATGGTGAAGGTCTTAAGTCTAAGGACGTTGGTCTGGTAACAGATGAGGGCGATACGAAGGGATTTGCTTTCTTGTCTGGAGAGGGTGCGAAGTGTACTGCTGATCAGGTTGGCCACTACGTTGCTGAAGATGGCGGTAAGTTCCGTCCGCAGGAAAACTGCAACCTGTCTCCGTTGGCAATGTACAACTTCCTGAACACGACCTTTGAGGATACGAATCTGACTGTGCAGTCTGGTCGTAACGCTGACAGCAGCTATGTGAAGTCCAATCACGCTTCTGTCTCCCAGGTGGGTAGCGGTGTTATGGGCCTGATTTACTGGTTCTCTTCGCTGTCGATTCTGGTGTCCTTTGCGCTGATCGGTATTTTCTACGCGTTGGCGATGCTGTTCTCGAACATTAAGCGTTCGATTCAGCTCATTGCGGCTGTACCGTTCGCGACCCTTGGTTTCATGGGTGGTATCGCAAAGGTGATTATCTACACCATTGCGATGATTGCGGAGATTGTTCTGACACTCTTTGTATACCGCTTGATTCAGGAGTTCCTGATGGCTATTCCAATGCTGATGGAGATGCCTTTGCATGCGGCATTCAACGGTGAAGATGAAGCATCGAATGAAGCAGTTAGGGGCGTTTCGGGTGCGTTGTTCGTAGCAATCCTTGGTGATAACCCGGCTGTGGCAACATTGCTCATCACGTTGCTGTCTACTGGCGGCATCATTGTCTTCACAATGATTGCGCTGAAGCTGCGCAGCAGCATTATCTCGGCAATTGACGAGGCTGTGACCAATACGGTCAATAAGCTGCTGGATACCTCTGTTGGCTCGACTGGTGCTGGTCGCGGAAGTGCCGTTGGTCGTCAGCTGATGACTGCCGGTGCATTGGCTGCGGGTCACCGCATCGCAACTGGTGGTCAAGATGATGGCATGGAAGCTGTTGCAACAGGCGCTGGTGCCGGCGGTGATGGTGCTGATGGTGCTGATGGCGGCGCTGGTGGCCCCATTGATGGTGGCGGTGGCGACCAGTACGACGAGCATGGTCGTCTGGTAGCCAGCTCGGTTGGTGGTGCCGGTACGGCAATGTTGGGTGCGGATGGTGAATCTGACGCCTTTGCCGGCCAGGATGGCGCTGCGTATGCGGATGCTGATGCGCCGGGCGCGGCAGCAACGGGTGATTACCAGATGGGTGAGGACGGTTCCTACGTCGATTCCGAGGGCAACCCGGTCGGCATGGAAGCAGGACCGCTGCCTGATGGTGAAGGCGGATACGTCGCACCTGATGGCACGCCGTTAACCACAGACGAGAACGGTAACTACGTCGATGCCAATACTGGTGAAGCTATGTACGATCCTGCTGGTAATCCGACAGGTGAGCTGGCAGATAATCTAGCAGCACATGGTGACGTGCGCGGTCAGTCCGATGCCCAGCTTGCTGCACAAGTTGGTAAGCAGGGTGGCTTGAGTGATGCTGCGGCCGGTAAGGCTGCAGGCGCGGCAAGCGCTGCTGGTCTGGGTGCTGCGGCACTGGCTGAAATGGGCGGTGCTGATGCAGCTGCACAGATTCACGGTAGTGACGAGATGACGATGGCTGCATCCGGTACTGAAGCCACAGGCAGCGAGTTGGCTGCGGCCGGTGGTATTGGCGTCGGTGGCACAGACTCTGGTCTGTACCAGATGGAAGATGGCTCCGTGATGGCTGCAAGCGATTCTGAGATCGGTCAGGCCATTGGTAGCGAGGGCAGCATCGGTCAGTCGCCGTTTAACAGTGAGGCTCTGGCTGCTGCTGGCGGTACTGAGATGGGTGCTGGTTCCGGTATCTACTCGATGCCAGACGGCTCGACTGTGGCTGCTGCTGATTCGGGTCTGGCTGGCGCGAATAGCGACTTTGTTGCTAACTCGGTCGATAACGCACTGGATTCCTCCGGTGGTGCTGTCGGTATGTCCAGCATGAGTGCATCTGAGCTGGCTGCAGCCGGTGGCCAAGAGGTTGCCTCTGGTACAGGTCTGTACCAGATGGGTGACGGTTCTGTGATGGCTGCAAGCGATTCTGCGATTGCCTCGCAGCACGCAGCAGCTGGTGAGAGCGCTGGCTCGGCACTGGTGACAGATCAGTCTGCTGCACAGCTGGCATCTGCTGGTGGTCAGGAGATCGGCAACTCGGGTATTTACTCGATGCCGGATGGTTCTGCCATGGTTGCTGCTGATTCGCCGGTGGCTGAGCAGGCTGCTGAGATGGGTACCAGCCAGAATGTTGCACCGTCGGGTATGACAGGTGAGCAGCTGGCTGCATCCGGTGCGCAGGAGATCGGTTCTACCGGTGTTTACTCTGATGGTAAGGGCAACCTGATGGCAGCAAGTGATAGTGCTGCTGCTGGTGGCGGTAAGGCCGTTAGCTTCGGTACCACCAGCGGTAGCCAGGTGGCTGATGCTATGCGAGCACATGCTGCTGGTATGGGTGTTCCTGGTGCGGGTAGCGGTGCTGCAGGCGGTATGTCTGCGATTAGCAACGCTATGAACGCGGCACCTGCTGCGGCTGCTCAGCTCAAGAGTGAGTTTGGCGGCACACAGGCTGCAGCTGCTGCAGCCGGCGGTGCTGCGGGTGCAGCAGGCATTAGTGCTATTGCTCGCCAGGCAGCGGTGAACCGTGCTAATGGTATGGACCCAGTTGCGGCCTACCAGACGGCACAGCAGCAGGTTGGTGCTGGTGGTCACACGGCAGCAACTGGTGGCAACGCAGCACAGGGCACGCCGATGGCACACAGCGGTCAGTCTGGTTCTGGTCAGGCTCAATCAGAGCAGCGTCGTGGTATGAGTCCGGTGATGTACCCGGTAGTCAGCGCTGCGGTCAATGCAGCAACGTCTCCGGGACCGGTATCGCAGTCCATGCGTGACTCGGCTACTGGTGGTCAGAAGAACCGCAAGGCAGCGCCTCCGGCGCCGTCGGGTGGTCTCGTGGCGGGCATGATGCGCCCGGCAATGATGGGTGCGATGATGAGCCAGGGTCGCGTACCACAAGCACCGCAGGTGCCACAGGGAGGCGGCCAGGGTCGTAACGGTCTGACTGCTCGGGATATTGCCCGACTGCGCAACGAGAACAACCGTGATCGTGGTAGCCGCGATGAGCACTCGGGTACCAGCGGTCGCGAAGAGTTTGGTGCAGGCCGTGATGCTCGCGGAGGCTCTGGTTCGGGACGCGGTATCCGTGGTGGTGATGTTGGGCACGGTCCAGCAGCCACTGGCGGTAGCGGCCGTGGAATCCAAAGCTCTGGTGAGTAGAGGATTCACATAAGATCTGCGTAGGTGATACACGCAAAAAACCACCCGGTTTGATACCGGGTGGTTTTTCTTATGTGCTGTGTCCTTTATGCAGAGCATATAGCACAGACGGTAATATCAGTGATACACTGATAGGCACATATGTGCAGTGCATACTCGGTTTATTGGCGCTGTGAGATGAAGATAGAGAAAGAGTGAACACTATTATGGCATTGGCGAAATTGGAGCCATCTCGTCCAGATGAGCTTGCAGCACAGGTCAAGGAATATCGCAGCGTACTTGGCTGGTCGCAGCAGGAATTAGCGCAGCGTGCCGGCTGTTCGCGGCCAACAATTGCACGTTTAGAAGGTGGACGAGTGATTCTGTCGCTGACGATGACGAAGGTCATTGATGCGCTCAACGAGGGTATCGTCGATGCTGTGCGGAATAATCAGGTGCAGAATGTATCACAGAAAGCACAATCACCGACGCCTGAAAAAGATGTTGGTGTAGTGGTGAAGGAGAAGCCAGAGGTTACTGCTGCGCCGGTTGAGTCGGTTGATCCAGCGGATGAGAACGCAGAGTTTGTGCCCCCGCATAAGGCGTACGGTCCTGTGTTCTCGGATGGTAATTAGGGATGGAGAGCGATAATGTTATTTGATGGTGATCCCGTTTTCGCAGTTGATGACGATTTTGATCCGGCAGACCGCATAGACATGATGGCGCTTCGCAACGTCGAGGACGTTGATTATGATGATATGTGGGATGACGATTACGAATTTCCAGAAGATTACATATTTTGACATGTACTTTAGAGCACAAGGAGATAAAGAATAATGGCACAGGTTACAGATCAGGTAACGCGAGTAAAGCGCGGTGTGACAGCACTGTGTGTCGCCGGTATTTCGGCTTCAGGTGTGATGTTTGCAGCACCTGTGGCGCAGGCACAGATGATTCCTGGATACTGTGACGTTATTCTGCCGAACGGTGAGAAGGTCCCACGCAAGTGTAGCGAGTTCTTTAGCGTGCAGTATTCGGTGCAGGGTGAGAAGAATGTGCCTGGCCTTGTGCTGCCTGGTAAGGAATACGGTGTCTCGAAGATCCCGATGGGTGCACACCCGAACGGTATTCCTTTCAGTGGCGCTGAGTACTCTTATGAGATCCTCGATAACAAGACGCGTGTTGACTTTACTGGTCGTGATGGCTCGAAGTCGAAGGACCAGCGTGTCGGTGGCGACGGTGAAGTGCAGGGTGAGAAGCGTGTCTCGCAGAAGGGTCAGAACGATGGCGATCCTATCGGTGAGGTCTATATCCCGCGTGAGGCTCGCAACGAGATCGGCAAGCACGGTGTGAAGATCAAGGTTACTTACATCGACGGTTCCTCGAATGAGGCGCTGGTACCGATTGAGAGTGTGGACTCTGGTGCGTCTATGCATGAGATGTCGATGTATGACACCACCAGTGGTGATGTTGACGGTGACAAGATTGAGAATACCAGTGATGAAGGTGACCGTTCTTCGGTAACACGGCTAAACCTCATGGTGGGCCAGCAGCGCACGCTGTATGTCCGCAACGAGAAGACTCGTGATCCTGAGTGTGGTCCCACCGATAAGGTCGTAGAGGGCGTGCTGAAGGACATGAACACCGTCTGTGATGACAAGGAAGATCCGCCAGTGCGCATCTTCATCACCGATGAGTATGGTCAGGTCTTGGACGAAAAGGGTGAGAACTCTGATGAACCCATCGGTGTGAACTGGGCACGCATGGAGAAGTTTCAGCATGAGGGTCAGAACAGCTATCGTGTACGCTTCTATCCTGGTGAAGACCAGCTTGATAATGGCGGGATGAAGAAGAATATCTTGTACTTGACCTCGCAGTATGGTGATGGTTCGTGGCGTACTAACCGTTTCGAAATTACTGTGCGACCGCATGAGAAGCTGCCACAGACGTTGACACTTCCGCCGACGGTGATGCGTGCGTGGGAGGTCAAGCAGGTAGATTTGCAAGGTAATATGCCAGAGGGTCACGGTAAGCTGACATTCAATAGTTCTGAGCAGAACCCTGAGTGGATGACGGTGAACCGGTACTCGGGTAAGGTCACGTACAAGCCACAGCGTGCGTCGGTGGGAATTAAGACTTATCCGGTCATTATTGACGTGAAGGCTGAGTCGGGTGCGAATATGCAGATTCACTCAACAGTGCAGATTAAGCCGCAGCGTGCAATTGATGATTCTCGTGAGAAGATATACGAGAAGAGGGGTAACGGTACTTCTAAGTCACACAGCGGACAGGGTGAGAGTCAGGAGAAGGGTTTCTTCGGTAAGTTCTGGTCTAAGCTGACTTCGGTGTTTAACTAAGATATACAGTCGCATGAGTGCGCAAAGTGTTGCACTTCATGTGGCTTTTCTTTATAATCATATGGCAGATGAACCAACCTTAGTCTTGTTGTGACTGGGGGTGTAAGGTCATCATTGATGTCTCGCAGTCACATGCTCTAAGGAGAGTACACAATTATGTTTAATGTTTTTGCAGCGCTCGGTCCGGTACTGGCTCAGGGCGGATCTGGCGTTAAGGCCGAGAAGTCGTGGGACCTGGAGACGTTCTTCGACAATGCAACTGATTACACCCAGACTGTCGGTGGCGCCTTCCTCGCGCTGATCGGTATCGCTGGTCTGACCTGGGGCGGCTTCTTGCTCGTTCGTAAGCTGATGGGCGGCCAGTCTGCACAGCAGGATTCCTGGTTCAAGATCGTGGCCCTGATCCTGGTGGGTGGCGCAATGCTCTTCGGTGGTATGACCCTGCTGCTCAACTTCGCAGAAGGTGGTAAGGACACCATCACTAACTTCGGTAACGGTGGTACTGTCCTTGTTGACCAGATCAATGTGTTTGGTGCTCAGCTGGCACATGGTGCAACAGCACTTGCAACGCATGTACCGGATGTGGCTGTGGCACTTCCTGCACTGCTCTAAGCAGAGTCGGATATATCACGGATTTTCACCCCGACAGTTTCCACTGTCGGGGTGCTTTTTTATTGGTTGTGCTGTATCATAGAAGATACTTTTTGGGTTGTATCACAGCACAGTGAAAGACAAGGATTTAGGTTATGACTACTGTGGCTCCGCCGCGCGAAGAACGCGGAAAGGTTAGTCGTTTTGATAAGTTCGTGAACAAGTTCAAGCTTGACTCGCACCATGAGATTGAACGTTTTCGTGTGATGATCGCTGTGATTACAGCATTGGGCATCTTGATTATCAGTAGTGCTGCATATGCGTCTTATCGGTCGAACCAGGTGGACATTAGTGGTACTGCACAGTACACCACGAAGTTTGTCACCTCGTACACACAGCAAGAAGGTGCAGTAGATGGTATTTACACCAACAGCGATAAGACTCGTGCAGTGATGCTGTTTTCGTTTGAGGGTGATATGTCGAAGAACCCGAATGATTATGAAGTGTTCATCACCGGTGTCAATAAGAACAAGCCGGCTCGTGTGGAGTCTGCGATGACGGCGAAGCTGGTGTCCTTCGGCAATAGTGGCAGCATGGGTCTTATTGTTGATGCTCCAGAAGGTTTTGCCGAGCAGATCCTTAATGTCACGATGAGTTCTAAACGTAACTTGGCTGCACCGCAGCCGATGAATGAGGAAGACCTTGCAAAGTATGGTTACGCTGGTGAGACATTTACGTCGCGTGATTCGTGGCGCATGATCTTTAACCCAGCTGGTACGAACGCTACTGCGTTGTCGGAGTTGGATGCACATGATTTTGATCCGCGTGCTTTCCTGATTAACTCGGTGTTCCGTGATCGTGAAGTTGAGCTGCGTCGTGCAGCCGATGACACACTCGTTGAAATGCGTACTGCACAAGATCGTATTGGCTTTTACCATGATGCACTGTCCGATATGGAAGTGAACCTGCCTGATACTGCTGGTGCAAAGATCGTCATGCCTGCGCCGAATGACATGATCGCCGGTGATGAGGTTCAGGGTCTGTCTCGTGAAGAGGTCAAGGACGCGATTAACGCTGAGAAGCCGATTGAGGCAATCGAGTCTAAGAGCCAGAAGGCGCGTGAGTTGGATACTTACGAAGACGGTACGATGCCGACGACGTATGAGCTGATCACGCAGAAGGCTGTTCCTGGTGGTGTGCAGTTTGAGTGGCACCAAAGTTCTATTCAGGAAGGCTACCTGCAGAATCTGATGCCGGCAGGGTATAACGTTGACGAGTACCTCAATGAGCTGCGTACTCGTGCGAATGAAGCAGAGATTCCGAAGATGAACACGAAGTTCATGCTCTCGAATGGTAAGAGCATTGACTCTTATGATGTGCTTGATAACTCGGTACTCAATCTGCAGAGCAATGCCATGAACTTGGTAAGCTCGTATCGAGACTTCTACACAACGAAGGTGACGTACCAGACGAAGAATCTTGTCGATCTGCTTGCATTGGAAGCAGAATTGGATGAGGCTGCTGCGGATACTACGGTGGGTACGAATCCAGACAGCGTTACTATCAACCGTGCTAAGTAAAGTGAGGATAGAAACAGATCATGGATCTTGAGAACGTTGGCGATAACGAACTGACGGGTGTTTCTGCCTCGGGCACGGCACCTGATATTCGCTCAGAAGGATCGACTCCTGGTGGGGGATCGAATAGTAATAAGGGTGGTATCGACTCTGCCGGCAGTGGTAAGAAAACGACTGGTGAAGCGGCTGCTGGTGCTTTGTCGCAGGGTCTAAGTGGTGCTGGTCGAGTTGGTTACGGCATGCTCGCACTGGGTCGTAATGGTGCGAATGCCACCATGGCGATGTTTAACACCGCTATGCGTAAAATTGCTGCTGCAGCAGCTTCAGGTGGTGCTGCTGTGTCGTCGTTTACTGGTGGTGCTATCAGTCCGGGTGTTGGTACTGGTGTTGTCGCCGGTGGTGGTGTGGTATCAACCATAGCCACAGTTGGTATTGTGGCGTATACGCTGGCGCCGCCGATTGATCCGGGAGTACTCGGTGGTGGTGAGCAGCAATGTACTGTTTCTGCGGCTGATATGTCGATTGGCGAGGATGCACTCGTCGATGGCGACATGGAAGAAGACGCGAAGAATATCTACGCCATTTTGTCTGGTCTTGGTATGCCGGATGAGAACATTGCTGGTATTCTCGGTAACTTCGAGACTGAGTCGGGTTTTGTCCCGACGGCGGTGGAGCGTGTACCGGTCAATGGACCTGAGTATCACCGTATTGGTCCTGAGAAGAAACAAGCTGAAAAAGAGAACTTTGCTGGTCGAGGTATCGGTGTTGGTCAGTGGACTGCGGAGCGTAATGTGGCGCTTCGTAAGTACGCTGAAGAAAAAGGTGGTGACTGGTACGACCTGAAGGTTCAGATGGCCTTTATGATTAGTGAGGACTCTGGCGCACCAATTGTGCGTGACATGATTGAAGGTAAATCTGAAGGTTCAGATAACCCGAAGATGGCGTCTCGCTTCTTCTTGCAGAACTGGGAGCGACCGGCGGATCATGCCACAGGTGGGCAGAACGATATTACACGTGCAGAAAGTGCATCAAAGTGGTTTGCTAAGATGGGCGGATGGTCAGCTGATAAGGACG
>ERZ1673702.1626-NODE-1626-length-22738-cov-5.897412_pt1 | contig 22738 bp, 17 predicted proteins | sample MGYA00580232_ERZ1673702 | MGnify/ENA primary metagenome ERZ1673702 (study PRJEB41218, sample SAMN15661792) | gut metagenome | host: Homo sapiens | place: Canada: London | collected 2015-08-20/2019-03-30 | study: EMG produced TPA metagenomics assembly of... | reverse complement strand
ATGCGCGCTACCAACTGCTCTACACCTCGATTGTATTCAGATAAACAGGAAGCTCACATACGTTTATATGTGAGCTTCCATGGTTGAGGCAACGGGACTTGAACCCACGACCTCTTGGTCCCTAACCAAGCGCGCTACCAAACTGCGCTATGCCTCAATATTGCCTTGTCGCTCTACGACCTCTCTCGCGGAACAGCATAAACTATTATACTTACATGGAGGAATTTAGTCAAGCGTTTTTCGGCAATTTTTCAAAAGAATTTTTATTTTATACTTATTTACTTGACAACGTACAAAATATTTTTATTTCCCGTTTCAGAAAATTTTTGTCCAAAGCGCAAAAACCAATTTTATAAAACCTACGACAGCGGGAAACGCCATAAAGAAAAGCACAACGCCTACGGCAAGCGCCACTCCCGTCCAAGCGATAACGCCCGATACAGACTGCATAAATTTCGTCTTTTTGACGATGAACGCTACTGCCAAAAGCGCCACCACTGCTGCGGCGAGCCCTACCGCAAAATATTTTATATACGGAGAAGAATAGGTAAATTTTACGATGTTTTCCCCTTCTTCCAAAGCTACCGAAAGAAAATGCAAATCGTTGTCGACAAGTTCCGCTTTTTTTCCGTTTACAGTTACTGTATAGCCCTTGGAAGCCACAAAATTGAGGAACAGATATTCTCCCTTTCCGGCCGTTACGGTCGCAGTGATTTCCCCCGCGCCGACCTGTACTTCCGCCGCGCGGGTCCACAAATCCTTCCCAAGCGTCTTTACCATATTTGTTGTAACAGTTTTAGCTTTATCGACTTCTCCCCCCAAAAATTCATATAGCGCCAACTGATTTTTCGTGCGATTGGAGGAGGTGTTTTCTTCGGGAAAACGAAACGCTCCGTCCGTCACGGTATACCCCAACGGAAATACCGACGTATTTTCATACATATAAAAAGCTCCGGAATGAAGTGTGACGATATTGCCTCCCTCGTCCTTTTCAAAAGTTCCGTCGGCACCTTCGAGCGGATCTATATAGCTGAGTTTAGAGACGGAATCGTTACTGTCCTCATTGACAAAGAAATATTTATAACCTAAAAAGCAATCCCCGAAAAAATTACCGCGAGCACTTTTCATACTGTTCCGTCCGTTCCCCGAATATCCGAACAAATCGACGATTTCAAAGTTATCGCCGTCGATAACGGAGGAAAACACGCTAAAAGAATTTGAATTACAGGAAAAAGGTACATTAGCGGTAAGCTTGTCGTCATAGTCTTTAATTCGGAAGTAACCGTCGTCGCGTTCGTTGAGGACGGCAGTCATTGTTTCATAGTGATCGAAATTATAATGGGTAGAACGATTTCCGACGATAAGTTGTTCGTTATAAAATATTACCTGAACGGCAACGACGCAAAGCAACAAAATCGACACAACGCGCGCGCCGATCTCTTTATTCCTTACCATTAAAGTTCCCAGCAAGGCAGAAAAACCCACGAGAATAAACAGGACAGCAATGACCTGCAACCCGCCGAGAGAATGAGCAAACATTCCCGAAAAGCCGTGCGCGTTGTTCAGTGCTGCGGAATCGGAAATAAAATTATCCCAAATGGTAAGATAGGCGTCGCTGGACACAAAACAGCATATCACTACGGCCACAACGAGCGAAACAACCGCATAAAATATCAACGAGCCTTCTTTTCCCTTCTTTTCAAGCTCCGTTCCGTCAAAGGTCGTATCGGTTTGAAAGCAAATTCCTCTCAACGCGAGACAGGCTCCGCCGAGAAAATACAGCGCGTTGAGAAATCCGAAACGCAACGCATAGGACATATATGAGCCCATATTCATCAGCAACATGGACTCATCGACGACGACCGGGACCAAAGTAGCTATCCCCGCCGCGAGCATAAATTTAGAAAGCGGCGTTTTCAATTTGGAGCGGACAAAATAGACAATCGTCAGAAAGACAAAGATTGAATCGCTGAAAATATAGCTGAATTTGCGATATAAAGCCTCTCCACTGCGACTGAAATATCCTTTGATGTCAAAGATACGCTTTCCGTCTTTCGTCGTAAATCCATACCAAAACTCGTCGAACAGACCTCCCCCGCGGCCGCTGCGAAGATATGCCATCAACGCGGCAATGAGAAGCGGCAGTGCTATCAGAACAGCGACAAAAAACGCAAGGCACAGGTATGCGATGAACGAATTTCTTTTCTCTTTATCCACGCAGAAAAAGGCATATGAAACCAAAACGGGAAACGCGACCAGCATGGAAAAGCAGGCAATCGAAAAGCAGGTATAAATGCAACAGGCAATCAATAGGGAAAGGGGAAGAAATCTATTCGTGCGGACAAAATGCACGAAGGCCGCCGCACAGAAAGGCATATAGATGAGAAAATCCACCCAATTGATATAGGTATTGGCGACAAAGGTATATCCGCAATAGGCATAAACGATTCCGATTGCCACGCCCAAAAAATCAGGAATCTCCGAAAAAAGTTTTTTGACAAACCACGTGCCCGAAAAAGCAATCGCAGAGAGCTTGAACGCCATGACGATACCGCAAGCGTTATATACGTTTCCGTCACCGAATAACAGAAAGATAAAACTGAACGGGCTGATAAAAAAATAGGCAAATGTTCCGAATACGTCCGCTCCGCCCGCAATTGCATAGGAATAGAAGAGAGAAGATTTTCCGTCAAAGACATCAAAAAGATGTTCGATAAAGGGACAAATCTGCGCCGAAAGGTCGTAACTCGCGACCACGTAATCCGAGCCGAAGGGATATACCCCCGAGACGGCCAACTGTACCATATAAAGTACAAAAGCGATGAGCGGCGCGGCAAAAAGCCCCCAATATTTCACAAAAAATGAAAAGGGTTTCGGGAATTTTCTCTTTAATACGGCGGTCAAGCCCCCTGCCGTTCCGACGGCAGGTTCAGCCTCGCACAACATTTCCTCCGAGGAAGAAACCTGCCCGCTTTCCGTCTGAATCTCTGTTTCTCGGTTCGTCATATCCATAATGCTATTTTACCATTTTTCCCCCTTAACGTCAATCCTATTCCGCTGCTCCTTATCAATTAAGTAGAAATTCCGAGAAGAAATGTTGCATAAATTTTATATTTCATAAAAAAGAAGAAAAGACTTCCGCCTTTCCTTCTCAAAATTTTACAAAGTAACGCTATATACCGTGTCGGCCTCATATAAGGGAAAGGCCGATAAATCGCAATAGGTATCGCCGATTATAAGTTCGACCGTAACATTTTCCCCGAAAATCTCTTTCAGCTCCGTTTCGGAAAAAGTTCCCCTCTCCTCTCCGCTCTGCCACGTACCTCCGGTAATAATGAGAGTGATTTCGGTAAAGTTCACGCTTATGGGCGATGTATAAGTAAAAGTATAGAGACAGTTTCGATTTTCCCCTGCCATTACTTCGACATACCCTTCGCAAATATATTCGCCGTTCTCGTCCACCCGCGGTCCGTAAACGATAATATGGCGTGAAGCCTCCTCATCTCCTCCCCAATAAGATCAATAAATGACCTTGACATCTTCCGGAAGAGAAATTTCCGAATCGCTTGTTTCTATTTTATAGGATACTTTCGCCTGTATTTCTCCCACCGACGTTTCGCCGACCGTTTGCGCAAAGCCGACCTCTCCGTTCAGCTCTAACTTCTCAACTTCTGTCTTTCCGATAATGAGTTCCGCACCCATTTTCGCCTTTGAAAAAGCAAAACCGTCTAAATCGGGAAACGTCATTCCAAGCTGTGACAAAGTCGTTTCCTTTAACATGGCTTTCAGGTAATCGATTGCAGCTGCAAGGTCAAAATCGACACTAATTTCGGATTGCGTTTCGGGTGTTTCGGGTATTTCGTCTGCGGGTTGCCCTATTCCGCCGCCCGCCGCTGAAAAAAGCAGCGCAACGAGCTTATCGACCGTGACGTTCTCTAAATTAAACTGTTTAAGAATCTCTGCAATTGTTCCCGTTTTGACTGTCGCTGCCTGTTGCTCGGTCAGAGCCCCTGCCGCAACCGCATCGTTTATTAACTGTTGAACGGGTTCTAATGCGACGAGCGTATCCTTTATCTCCTGCAAAGAAGTATCATATTCTCCAAGGGCCTGATCTGCAACAAAGACAAGCTGCGATAACGTCATCGCACCGAGGGGCTTCAAGCTATCGAGCATAGCTCCGACCGTCGTCTCAATGCCGAACAATTTCAAAGTTTCATTGATTGCCGTCTCCAAAGTCGTCGTTTCGTCAAAATTATTGATTGTTGTAATCACTTTATTGAGAAAAGGACTAGCATCATAAACGAGGGAAACCGTGGCCGAATCTTTCGTGACCGTTCCGTATTGATCCAAAATCCCCGCGAAAAACTCGACCGTATCTTCTGAAACGAGCCCTTCGGAAATTCCGGAGAAAAGGTCGAATATATCATCCATGGGAATTTCTGTTTCCCATGCCGTATAATAATTTCCTTCGGAATTATAGGTATATTCGATACCGTCGATTATGTAATAACTGATTTCTTCCGTAACGGTCTGTCCTTCCGAAGTCTGATCAATCGTCCCTTCCGCTTTCATCGCAATCCCCGAATCGGAAAAAGATGCGGCGAGCTCCAAATCTACTTCATATTTTTCCGAAACGGACTCCGTTCCCTCTATATGAGAAACCGTTACTTCTCCCCCGACCGAAATTGTCAGATTTTTTGCTTCTGCAAACTGTTGCAAAGCCGTAGTGACATAATTCCGACTGAGTTGTGAGGAGGATCCGGTTCCTTCGCCCGAATTGCTGTCTCCCTTGCCGCTACTGGAAAAATCGTCCACCACACCGCACGCAGCGGAGATTCCAAATGCAGTACACAACAAAAGAGCCGCCGCCGTTTTCCAAAATTTTTTCATAATTTTCTCCTTTTCTCCAAGACGGGGAATTTACTTTAGTAAATATATTATATAATTCTCTTTTCCAAATTGTCAAGTATTTCTATAAATATTTGTATAAAAGTCCGCATAAAGTAAATATTAAAAACTTTGTATCAGAAATTATTTTATAGAAAGAATTAACGTATCCCCTTCAATACTGGTTACGGCTTCGGCCGAAACAAATCCCGCGTCTTTTAATAATGAAATTTCGTGCGCCAAAGTCAACGGCGTATCGAAATGCACGAAGTCGCCTTCCGAAATTTTCTGCACCTTCCTTTTTCGCCTACATTCTTCCGCGAGGAGCGTCTCCTCTTCTTCGCAGCAGGCAATATAATCGCAGAGCAGAAATATCCCTCCGCATTTTAAGGAATAATAAATTTTGCGATATAATTCTCCTTTCTTTATCGGAGAAAAGTGGTGTAAAGACTCTACCGAAACGACGGCATCATATTCCCGACCGAAATCTTCCTTAAAATAATCTCCGCATAGTGTTGTAAATTTTCGGCCGGAATATTTTCTTTCGAGTTCGTTTAACATCGACCGACTTAAATCGATTCCCGTTACGGACACGGAGGGGAATTTTCGATATATTCCTTCGAGTTCCAATCCCGTGCCGATGCCCAGATCCAAAATTTTATTGACTTTTTCGGGAAGATAATCGGGCAAAACGCGATAGACCTCTTTCCATATAGACATATGTTCATCGTATATTTTTACTCTGGCAGTAAAAAATTCGTCCATACCTTCCAGCGGAATCTCTCTTTGCGCTTCCAGCCAGATTTTGAGCTCCTCCATATATTTCTTTATATCTTTTCTGATAACTATTTCCATTTCTTTTCTTGAAAAAGCGGCCTTCCAATCTCGGAAAGCCGCTTTTTATCTCTTACATTTTATTGTTTGTTGCGGATATATTCGTCAATGGATTTAGCGGCAACTTTACCCGCACCCATGGCTTTGATGACCGTAGCGGCACCCGTTGCGGCATCGCCGCCGCAATAAACGCCTTCGATAGAAGTCTTGCCGTTTTCGTCTACCGCGATCTCGCCGCGTTTGAGCGTTTCAAGTCCCGGCGTCGTGTGCTTCAAGAGCGGATTGGGAGAAGTCCCGAGGGACATAATCACACAGTCCACGGGAATGGTAAATTCGCTTCCCGGAATTTCCACGGGCGAACGGCGGCCGCTCGCGTCCGGTTCTCCGAGTTGCATGCGGATACATTCGATCCCGTTCACCCAACCGTAGGAAGGATCGCGGGGATTGTCCGTCGAAGTGGGCAAAATACGAGTGGGATTAGTGAGGAGATCGAAAATGATGCCCTCCTCCTTCGCGTGCTCTACCTCCTCGCGACGGGCAGGAAGTTCTTCTTCGCCGCGGCGATAAATGATGTGTACTTCCGCACCGAGACGCTTCGCCGTGCGCGCCGCGTCCATGGCTACGTTGCCGCCGCCGACGACTGCCACGCATTTGCCGTGCTGGATAGGCGTGGAGCTGTCGTTTTTATAGGCTTTCATCAAATTGGAACGGGTCAAAAATTCGTTGGCGGAATAGACGCCCTTCAAATTTTCGCCGGGGATATTCATGAATTTGGGAAGCCCCGCGCCCGATCCGATAAACACCGCCTCAAACCCGTATTCGCTTTTGAGTTCTTCGATAGACAGCACTCTACCGATGACCATGTTGGTTTCTACTTTGACCCCGAGGGCCTTCAAGTTGTCCACTTCCTTCTGCACGATCGCTTTCGGGAGACGGAATTCGGGAATCCCGTAAACGAGAACGCCGCCCGCGACATGGAGCGCTTCAAACACCGTGACTTCATACCCCATTTTTGCGAGGTCTCCCGCACAGGTCAATCCTGCGGGACCGGACCCGATGACCGCCACCTTATGACCATTGGAGGGAACGGGAGTCGCTTTTTCCGTCGCGTGCATATTATGATAATCGGCGATAAATCTTTCCAGACGACCGATGCCCACCGCTTCGCAGCCCGCCTTGATTCCGCGCGTGCACTTACCTTCGCACTGCGTTTCTTGGGGGCAGACCCGACCGCAGACCGCGGGTAGAGAACTAGACATCGCTATGATCTGATACGCTTCTTCAAATTGACCTTCCGCCACTTTGGAAATAAATTCGGGAATGGCGATATTGACGGGACACCCCGCCACACAGGGACGATTTTTACAATTCAAGCAGCGCTTTGCCTCGTCCACGGCCATTTCCGCGGTATAGCCCAACGCGACCTCCTGAAAGTTTTTATTTCTGACGTCGGGATCCTGTGAGGGCATGGGATTCTTTAAGGGATTCATATTAAATTTGGGCATCTCACTTTACCTCCTTCTTGAACAGGTTGCATGCGGCATCTCTCTCGTGCTGTTCAAAATCCGCATACGTTCTCGAACGGCTCATCGCCTCGTCAAAATCGATTTCATGGCCGTCGAAATCGGGCCCGTCCACGCAGGCAAACTTCATTTTTCCTCCCACCGTCAGACGGCAACCGCCGCACATGCCCGTGCCATCGATCATGATCGGGTTCATGCTGGCGACCGTCTTGATGCCATAGGGCTTGGTCGCCGCACAGACGAATTTCATCATAATCAGCGGTCCGATGGTGATGACTTCGTCGAACGTCTCACCCGCGGAAAGCATTTCGTTGAGCGGCACGCAGACGTTTCCCTGGCGGCCGTAAGAGCCATCGTCCGTCATCATGTAAAATTTCTTGCTTGCGGCCTTAAATTCGTCCTCCAAAATGACGAGATCTTTACTGCGGAAGCCGATGATAGATGTGACTTCACATCCCTGAGCAGCGAGCTCTTTCGCTACGGGAAGCGCAATCGCGCAACCGACACCGCCGCCGACTACGCAGACTTTTTTAAGTCCTTCCGTCTCGGTGGGACGGCCCAGGGGACCGACAAAATCGGCTAAAAAATCACCTACTTCTTTATGATTGAGCTTTTCCGTCGTAGCGCCCACAATTTGGAAAATAATGGTCACAGTGCCTTTCTCGCGGTCATAATCCGCTACCGTAAGGGGAATACGTTCTCCGTCTTCGTCCACACGCAGAATGATGAACTGTCCGGGAAGAGCTTTTCTCGCGACGAACGGAGCGTCGATTACCATTAAGGTAACCGTCGGGTTCAGCGCTTGCTTTTTGACTATACGATACATTCTCAACATCTCCTTGTTTATCTTTCACCGATGCCCTCTGTTTCATATTTTGAGCACCGTCTTTTATTATATCACATTTTTCAAAATTGTCAATACTATATCAAAAACTTTTCTTGATTTCTCTTAAATTTCCTCTTTTTTTCGCCTGTTTTGTATATGGAAACATTTGCTTTTCAAAGGCGTTGGGTGTATAATGATAACCGATCGAAACAAAAGTGAAAGGAAAGTGAAATTTTATCTCCTCTCTTTCGCCTCGATCGTTTTTACATTTCTGATAAGCTTAAAGGAGTTTTTATGTCCCCTTTTGAAATTCTTTTGCCCCTTGCGGTCATTTTTATTACGACAAAACTTCTCGGACTCGGTTCTCAGAAAATCGGGCTTCCGGCCGTTATCGGCATGCTGATTGCAGGGCTCTTGATCGGGCTTTTGAAATATATCCCCTGTGAACCGCTGCAAAATATGTTCTTCTCCGATCCTATAAAAGAAGAACTCAGCGTATTCTCTAAGGTCGGAGTCGTCCTCATCATGTTCTCCACCGGACTCGGTACCGATTTGAAGCAACTTAAATCGTCGGGAGCAGCTTCCGTGGTCATTACGGCCTTCGGCGTCATCGTGCCTATGGCTCTCGGAACATTGGTAGCTTGGGCCTTCAATCAGGGCGGAGGATTTTTGGGATACCTCTTTTACGGAGCTATTCTGACAGCAACGTCCGTCAGTGTCACCGTGGCGGCATTGAAAGAGCTCGGAAAACTCAATACCAAAATAGGGACCTCTATCGTCGCCGCCGCCGTCATCGACGATATCATCGGCATCGTCATTCTTTCCGTGCTCACGGGCTTTACCCCCGATGCAGGCGGGGAAGAATCCCTCGTCTCTTTCCTGCCCTCTTGGTGGGAAAATGCGGCTTGGTGGCTCGTCTGCGTTAAAATCGTCGTATTTTTCATTATCGCCATTGGTGCGGGAATCCTTTTGAGGAAGCTGTTCAATAGAATAGAACGCAAATATCCTCATAACCGCCGCGTGCCTATCCTCGCTCTGGCCGCCTGTTTCATCTATGCTTACGTCGCAGAAAAAATCTTCGGCGTCGCAGACATCACGGGCGCTTACGTCGCGGGCATTATGCTGGGAGGAACCTTGCAGGAAACCCCGTATGTGGAAAATAAAGCGGATATGCTCGGATACATGTTCTTTTCCCCTATTTTCTTCGCGACAATCGGCATGAATCTCGATTTTTCGGGCTTCTCCTCCTCTTTCGTCCTGTTCGGAGCCTGTTACGTCTTGGCAGCACTCGTCGGAAAGCTGGGCGGTTGTGCATTGGCGGCAAGACTTTGCCGTTATTCGGGCAAGGACAGTCTGCGCGTCGGCATCGGCATGATGGTGCGCGCGGAAGTCGTTCTGATTTGCACGCAAAAAGGAATAGACGGCGGTTTGGTAGATCCTGCCGTATATCCTTTCATATTTATCATCATTATAGCGACTTCCATTTTGGCGCCTCTGCTTTTGAAGCTCACTTATAAAAAAGAAGATTCAGGGCTCGGAAATACGCCGATAGAACAACAAGTATGATTTCTTGATTAATTCAAACGAAAAGCGCGAAAATTTTTGAAAATTTCCGCGCTTTTCGTTTACGGATAAAGCTGCTCAATCGTTCAAAACACATTCGAGTTGACAGTCAAACGGTTCTTTTTCAACATGCTTTTTCTGATATTCCGACGCTTCTATGCACCCCATAGCTTTATAAAAAGCCTGTGTTTCGACCGCCGAATGCGCCGAAATATATAACTTTTCCGCCCCCGTTTTCCGAGCATATTCTTTTGCAGTCTCAAACAGCCTGCGACCGATTCCCCTTCCACGCATATCCCGCGAAACATAGAGGTATATAAGATCCGCGTACTGCCCTTCCGTCCCGAACAGTGTGCCATCAACCGAAACGAAACCTTTCAGCTTGCCGTAAACAAAACCGCCCGCCTTTACGGTATTTTTTAAGCTCTTCGCCAAAAAAGCATAGTCTCGTTCGTTCCAATCGTCGATAAAAGGAGCGCTGATGATCCTCCATTGTCCGTTTATTTTACGCCGACAATCTGTAACGTCCTGTTTCCGCTCGAACGAGGAAAACAACTTGATTTCCGTTTCAGAAAATTCAATCGGTCTGTATACTATATTCATCTTTATCAAACTTTTCTTAACGAAGATATTCTTCTATAAAATGCGCCGCAACGGCGCCGTCCGCCGTCGCAGTTACGATTTGTCGCACCGCCTTCGTCCGTACATCTCCGACTGCAAATACGCCCGGAAGGGAGGTCTTAGTGCTTTCATCCGCGATGATATATCCCGCGGTATCGAGTTCCAAACTATTTTTGAAAATTTCCGTTTCGGGTTTCCGTCCGACGGCAATAAACAACGCATCGCAATCGAGGATAGTTTCCTCTCCCGAACGGACGTCGGCAATACGCACGTCCGTCACTCTTTTATCGTGTAATATCTCCTCTATGCGGCTATTCCATAAAATTTCCACGCCGCTCTCAGACAGCGGCGCAGTATACACTTTCGATGCTCGCAGACTGTCCCGCCGATGTATAAGATACACTTTCTTGCAAATCCTCGCAAGATATAAAGCATCGGCCACCGCGCTGTTTCCGCCGCCCGCAACGACGACCGTCTTGCCCTTATAGCGCATTCCGTCGCACGTCGCGCAATATGCCACGCCCCGCCCGACCAATTCTTTTTCGTCTTTCAGGCCCAATTCACGGGGTTCTGCGCCCGTTGCCAAGACAACGGCACGGGCGGAAATCTCCCCTGTATTTGTAAAAATCGTCTTGTTTTCTCCCGAAAGGGAAACGTTCGTAACCTCCTCGAACAGAGTAATCGCCCCGAAACGTTCTGCGCCGCGCTGCATGCGTTCGCCCAGCTCAAAGCCGTCTATGCCGTTCTCAAAGCCGGGATAGTTATCGATTCGGTCAGTAGAAGCCATCTGTCCTCCCGCGGAAAGTTTTTCCACCACCGCGACGGAATAACCGTTCCGCGCGCAATACAGAGCCGCTGTATACCCTGCGGGGCCGCCGCCGATTATGGCAACATCGTATCTTCTCTTGTCCATGTCTTTGCTCCGTCAAAGAATTTCTTTTTCTTTCAACCAGTCCACGACGGTTGCCTGAGAAGCAGGATTCACAATGGTCCCGATTGCCTCTCCGGCGCGAAACGCGATCAGGGTCGGAATGGTATCCACACCGTATTCATCTGCGAGAGACGCATTATCGTCCGTATCGATTTTCACGAATTTAATCCTATCCCCGTATTCCTTTTCGAGCCTTTCAATAACGGGCGCCAACCTGCGGCAATAACCGCACCAAGGTGCCCAGAAATCCGCCACGACGGGAACAGCGGAACCGAGAACTTCATTTTCAAAATTATCTTTATAGATTGTAATCATTTCTATATACCTCCGAGATTGTCTTAATGGCAGTTTGTGAAAAATTTTACCTGCCGATACTTTTTTATAACCCGTTTTTATTTTTCTCAAACGCTCTCATTTTCCGTAAAAAGAATCTCCCCCAAATTCGGGAGAGAGAGATCTTCAAACTATTTTTCTGCCGAGTGCGGAAATTCCGAAACCGGACGAATGCCCTCTGTCTTTTGTAAAATTCGAAGTTTTTTGAAAAACATTACAGTGAAGGGAACGGCAAACAGAAAAGCGAGTAAATCGGAAACGGATTGTGAACACTGTACGCCGAATAAATCAAACATACGGGGAAGAACAAGCACGGCGGGAATATAAAATAATCCTTGGCGCGAACAGGATAAAAGCGAAGCGAGCGCCTTATTTCCCACGACCTGATACGTGAGCCCCGCCATGAAATTGAGAGGCAGAAGAGGCATGCAGATACATTGCAGTCGCAAAGCGAGTGTGCCTATTTCCATCGATTCTTCCGCTTCGAGAAAGCCTCGCATGATAAAGGGGGCGGAAACCGCGCAAATTACGGCAAACAGAGTCATTAAAGCGGTAGAAAACACCAAAGTAAACAGGTATGCCTTATAGACGCGGTCAAAGCGTTTTGCGCTGTAATTGTATCCGAGAACCGGCTGATACCCCTGCCCTATGCCGAGCGCTATGGAAAACGCAAACATGAATACTTTCTGAACGACGCCCATCGCGGCAAAAGCTCCGTCGCCATAGGGTTTAACAGCCCAATTGAGAAGAACCGTGCATAAGCTGGACAAAATCTGACGGCAGAAGGACGGGAAGCCCGTCACGACGATTTCCCAATAGACCGAGGCATTGCGGGAGATGGCCGAGATGCGGAGCCTCGTAATGCTCCGTTTGGAAAGAAACATAAAGAGCAGAATAAAGAAGCTGATCATCTGGCTCAAAAAGGTAGCGACCGCCGCACCCGTAACGCCCATATTGAAGCCAAAGATGAGAAGCGGGTCAAGAGCGACATTAATGACCGCACCGGTCACTAATCCTATCATAGACAAAAACGCTTTTCCCTGAGAGCGCAAAAGGTTATTCATGACAAAGGACATGCACATGAACGGAGCGGCAATCAGGATATAACGGGAATATTCTTTAGCATTGGGCAGAATGGATTCGGTAGAGCCCAGCAAACGCATCAAAGGCGTCAAAAAGATCAATCCGAATACGAGAATCAACGTTCCCGCAACGGCAGCGGCAAAAAATGCCGAAGAGGAAACCTCATCCGCTTCTTTTTGGGCGCGTTTGCCTAAAAGCCGAGAAATGATACTGCCTCCGCCCATACCGAATGTAAAACCGATTGCTTGAATCAGCGCCATCAGCGATAAGACGACGTTGACCGCACCCGTGGCGTTTTCCCCCAATCCCGATACGAAATAGGTATCCGCAAGATTGTAAAACGAGGAAACCATCATGTTCAGCATGGTGGGAATACCGAGTGTAACCACCAATTTCGGAACGGGTGTCTCGGTCATTTTTGCGAATTGTTTTCGTTGCCGCATCTCTTCCGCAGCGCGTAGTTCTTCCGTATTATCTGAATGTTCCATAGTATTATTATACAAACTTTTTTTCAAAAACGCAACCGGATACCCACGGGAAAAAAGCATAATTTTCCCCGTTCCGACGCAAACTGTCGATATGAAAAAACTTCACCGTATTTTGACCGCGTTGTGCGCGGCAACGATTTGTTTCTCTTTACCGATTATGGCTTCCTGCTCGACTCCGGGAACGACAAAGTCCCGCAACGGCGAGCCTACCCGTCGCGAAGCCCCGACAGAATCTTCCGAGGATTCTCACGGCCGCTTTCCCGACGCGCCTCGGCCTCTTCTCCCCGAATTTCCGGAACTTCCCGGGCAGACGGAAGGCCCTGAAGAGCCCCTTCATCCGCGTCCCGTCAGACCCGCACGCCCCGCGAAACCGAACAACAGCGAAGAAATGCCCTCTCCACGCCGCCCGCACGGCAGAAGGCCCGACTCCTATCAACCGAAAAACGGACGCGACGGCGGAGGACGAACTTCCGAAGGCCGGCCTCGAACTACCTATCCGAATGAAAACGAATGTCCGAGCAAAAAGGACTGCCCCCGCGGAACGGATTTCAACGAACAAAACTCCCATCATAAAAAAGGAAATTCGGACTTTGCTCCCGACGAAAACAAACGTCCGCCCCGTTGTCCCAGACGGAAAAATGAAATACCGCAAGACGGAAAAGGACAAAACAACTGCCCGATCGAACGATAAAATACAGACGCAAATAAATTTTATTTGATTTTTCCTTTTTCGTGTGCTATAATAGAACCATGAAAAAGAAAAGCGCTTCTCAACAACCGAAATATTTTCGTTTTCGATTTTCCAAAACGATTCTCGCCGCCTGCGCCGGAGCAATCGTTCTCTGCATTGCGGCCATCGCAATTTCTGTCTGGCGGATTTTTGAAAATGCGGGGCTCCACGTCTTTAACGATTGGCTGAAATATCCCTTTCTCATTCTCGTCAGCGCAGCGGGACTGCTCATCGTCGTTGCGCTCCTTATCAAATCACAGTATATCGTCGACGACAAATATTTCTCTACGCAGTTCGGAATCATCAAAAGCAAGTGTGCTTTGAAAGATATCACTTCCGTAGTATTGGATACGGACACGAACAAGCTGACCGTATATATGGGCGAGGCCTATTCCGTCATCTCCGTACAGTCTTCCTGGAACGAAGATTTTGTGCGCGCTCTCTTAAAGGGAAACCCCGACATCGATTACAGCTATACCGTCAAGGAAAACAAACCCGACAAAACAAAGAACAACGATAAAAAATCATAACAAAGTCCCCTTTACAGGGCTCGCTTCCCCGCCGCAAAGCGGGGAAGTTTTTATTATCCGTTCATCGCCCGAAAAATATGTTCCGCGTACAATCGAGCAATATTTATTCCCGTCGCCGCTTCCATGCCCTCGAAAAACGCATTGGAATTAACCTCGCAAAGCACGGGACCGGAAGCAGTCTCCAACAAATCGACGCCGCAGTAGTCTAATTTCAATGCCTCGGCCGCTCTTTCCGCCGCAAGGCGGAAAGATTCCGTGAGTCCGATGCAAACTCCGTGACCGCCCAATTCGACATTCGAGCGAAATTCTCCTTTTTTAGCCCGCCGCTCCATCGCGGCGACCGCCCGACCGCCAATGACGATGACGCGAATATCGCGGCCCGCCGAATCTGCAATATATCTTTGATAAAAATGCGGACAATATAAAAAATCTTTTTCCGTCGCCCTCAGTTCGTCCATGTTCCGTATCAGACGGACATCTTTTCCGAAGGAACCAAAACTTTTTTTTGCGACGATCGGAAATCCCAATCTCGCGGCCGTGCGCGAGAGAAATTCTTCGTCCGGATACACGTCCGGCGTATAACAGAGCGGAGCCGAAACAGATTCGGGAATCTCGATTTCCGTGCCGGAAAGCGCGAGGTATGTCAGCATTTTATCGTCGCAGAGCTCTACCGCTTCCGATGAATTAAAGAGTCTCATTCCCGTTTTTTCGAGGATTCGTCCCAGATATTTATCTTTATCGAGATATACCGCAAAATCAAAACCGCCGCTCGCTTCCGCTTTTCCGTCGAAACGAATTGCAGCGTCTATCTCGCTCGTCCGACGAATCTCGGCTCCGATTCCAATCCCTTTGAGCTCCTCCGCGATACGGCGGCTCTGACGATAAAATTTCTCGCCGTTAGGATAGGCGTTCATAACGATTAAACCTTTCATCTTTTCTTCCGTTCAAAAAGCGAGGGTTATTCCCCTCGCCTTTCCCTTTTTCTTTTAAGATTCTACCCGAATGATCGTTTCGACTTTGGCCATGCCGGAAGCGTCGATTTTCGCCGCCGCACCGCGAATGGCATTTTCCGTCGTAGCGTGGGTGATGAGAATGAGCGGAACCCGTTCTCCCTCCGATTCCGTGCCGGAGGCCGAATCATCGTCATCCGACGCGACCGAGGAGACCTGTTCTTCCTCCCCCTCTTCGAGCTCCGACGTACCTTTCTGCACGAGTTCGACGATGGAAATGCCGTATCTTGCCAAAATCCCCGAAACTTTTGCGAGTACGCCCGCCTTATCCGCTGCCGACAGGCGCAGATAATAAGCGCTGCTGAAATCGGACACGAACTTCGTATCCTTATCCGCCGCCGCGGTATTCTTGAAAGTAGAATACTTGATGTCCGAATGAGTTGCTGCATAAATGACGTCGCTGACTACCGAACTGCCCGTGGGAAGAGCCCCTGCGCCGCGGCCGTACAGCATAATGTCATCCATGGCGTCGCCTTTGAGGAACACCGCGTTAAAGCTGTCGTGTACACTGGCGAGGGGATGAGAATTTTTAATAAATGTAGGATGTACGCGCACTTCAATGCCCTTGGACGTATTTTTGCCGATCGCGAGAAGTTTCAGCGTATAGCCCAGCTGTTTCCCGAAAGCGATGTCCGTTTTATCTACCGAGGAAATTCCCTCGCGGAAAATCTTTGTATAAGGTACTTTGGTGTGGAAAGCGAGGGAAGAAAGAATAGAGAGCTTATACATCGCGTCAAAGCCCTCCACGTCGTTCGTGGGATCGGCTTCGGCGTAACCGAGCTTCTGCGCCTCTTTCAAAGCGGCGGCATAATCCTCGTTCTCCTCTGCCATCTTCGTCAGGATATAATTGGTGGTGCCGTTGATAATCCCCATCATTTCGGAAATACAATTCGCCTGCACGCCGTCGAGCAGGGTACGGATAATCGGAACTCCGCCCACACAGCTGGCTTCGAAATAAAGCCCGCAGCAATTTCTCCGAGCCGTACGTTCCAATTCGTGGGAATATTTGCAGATGAGCTCCTTATTGGACGTGACGACGCTCTTTCCCTCGTGCAGAGCCGCGAGGACATAGTCCTTTGCCGCCTCCACGCCGCCGATACATTCTATGACAATATCTACGGCGGGATTTGCGATGACTTCCGCGATACTTCCCGCTATACATTCCTCCGGAACACCCATAGCGAGCGCCTTCTCCCGATTCCGCACGAGTACGTTTTCCACTTCTATATCCACGTTCTGCGTCTTTTGGTAAAATTCTCTGTGCTCGGTGAGAATTTTATACGTTCCACCTCCGACCACACCGAGCCCCAATATCGCTACGCCCACTCTTTTCATCATAGTCTTGCCTCCTTTGGAATGTTTGATGTCAATATTATTTTAGCTGATCACGTAATTTTTATGCCTTGACGGGTGCTTGTCCGTCTCCTTCCGGACGATTGAGATAATAAAGGTATTTCAAGCCCTCCAATGTAAGGAGCTTATCCACCACATCGATGCAGGAAACCTCTTTGGAAATGACTTGACTGAATCCGCCCGTCGCGATCGTCTTCGCAAACGGAGCCTTCAACTCCTTTTTAATTCGGGTTACGATATATTCCACCAATCCGGCAAAACCGAACACAATCCCCGCCTGCATGTTCGTAATCGTATTTTTGGCGATAATGCTCTTCGGAGCTTCTATTTCCACGCGCGGCAGCTTCGCCGTACCGTTGACGAGGGAATCGAGAGAGCCTTTAATTCCGGGAGCAATGACCCCGCCGATAAATTCGTTGCTTTCGTTTATGATGTTAAACGTGGTGGCTGTGCCGAAATCGATGACGATCATCGGCTTTTCCTCTCCGTATTTTACAATGGCGGAAACGCAGTTGACGATACGATCCGCTCCCACTTCTCGCGCGTCGTCGCAGCGAATATTCAGTCCGGATTTCAGGCCGGGCTCGATTCGCAAGGGCTCTATTCCGAGATAGAGATGGCACATACGCTCGATCGTATAATCGAGGGAAGGCACGACCGACGAGATGATCCCGCCCGTAATTCCATCGCGCTTAATTTCTCTCACCTTTAACATATTCACGAGCTGCGAGCCGTATTCATCCGAAGTTTTTTTCAAATCGGTGGCGACGCGGAAAGAAATACACAGCGTTTCACCCTCGTAAATCGCATATTTGATGTTGGTATTGCCTATATCGATACAAATAATCATTTTATTCGATGCGCTGTCTTTGGGCAGACGTGCCCTACTCAGACGATTTTCTCCTTTTTCGGTTTTAAGCGGTTTTTCCGTTCTTTCTCCCCGCCGTTTTTTCTATCACCGATACGATGCGATACAAAGCGGGCGCTATCAACAAATTGACGACGATTTCCAAAACAAAGTTCAGCCAAATCAGACCGAATACCGTCACGAATACAACTCCTGCGGTTGCTTCCGTGCCCAAAAACGAAGCGACGTCGTTTTTCATGATCACCATACCCAGCAGATAGATTCCCGTATTCACGACCGACACGGTAAGCGCGGCGACATAAGCAGCAATTCGTTCGTTCTTTTTTCCGATTGCCCGATACAGTATTCCGGCGACGACTCCCGCGAGCGTCGTTTTTCCGATACATACGATCGTTAAAACGACGGGACTTGCCTGAAACAGAAACGCGGTGGACGGTTCCCGCCCCATGACCGCCGTCGTGATAAAGGTGACGAGCCCCGAAATCAATCCGACCAATCCGCCGCCGTATGCCCCGAAAAAGATCCCCGCAAGCACGATGGGGATAAGACTGAAATTCAGCGTGACGCCGAACATAGGGATCGCGCTTGCAAACAGCTGCAAAACGACGACGAGTGCAATCAAAACGGCAAGATACGCTATCGTTCTCGCCGTAAAGAAACGGTTGCCTTTCATAAAAATGCCTCCATCGAGTTCTTCCACGACCGAAAGATACCCGTGACAAATAAAAAATATGTATACTTTCCGGCAAAGTGAGTCAGACCGCAAAATCGATGCGTATCCGCCCGCGGAAAAATATCTTTATTATTATACCGCATTTTTTCTTTTCTGGCAACAAAATAAAAGAAGAAAATCGGAACATTTTTTCCCCTGTCCGTAATACTATGTAATAGAAAGATAAAACCGCAGGCCATTTCTCTCTTTCGGAGTCGATTTTACATATCCCCTGCGGTGAAAACACAGGAGGTTTTTATTTTATGAATTGCTGCACACAGGGTAACACCACCCTTTGGATTCTCATTGCGTTGCTCGTTTTAGGCTCGAAAGACGGATGTTTCAGTGACGGTATTTTGAGCGGCTGTGGTCTGCCCATCATTCTCGCGCTCCTCTATTGCCTGTATAAGAACGGAACGCTTTCCGCGATCCTCACCCCTTCGTGCGGATGCGGGTGCGGCTGCAACTGAGCCCGAAAATCCGAACCGTCCTCTATTCGGTACAACTCGACGAGGAACGGCTCACGGATAAAATCGGCAGATTGCCAGCAACGAATACGGCACAGCGTATTGCTGTGCCGTATTTTTCATTGACATTATTTCATCGCATACCTGCCCATGCTGTTACTGCCTTTTCAGCATCGCCAAACGAGCGGCCCCGCATACTCCCGCGTCGTTTTTCAGTCCCGCTACACAGATTTCGACAGGGGCATAATCGCTTCCACCGAACAGCAACCGTTTCACTCTGCGTTTAAGGGGCTTCAAAAGTGCATCTCCCTCGGTACATACTCCGCCGCCCAGCAAAACAGCTTCCGGACGGAACACATTCGCCAAATTCGTAATTCCCTCCGCCAGATAGCGGATATATTCGGAAACGACTCTTTTCGCGTATTTATCCCCCGCGCGCATGGCATCGAACGCCGTCTTTCCGTCCACGTTTTCCAAGGTACCCGCAACTCTCCACAGCGCGCTGTCCGGATGTCTTTCCATCATGCGCTTGGTTTGGGAAATCAGCGCCGTCGCCGAAGCGTAAGCCTCAAAACAACCGCGCCGGCCGCATGTACATTTCGCGCCGCCTACGCGAATGACTTCATGGCCGATTTCCGCGCCGGCCGAACGATTTCCTTCAAATAATTTTCCGTCGATCACGATTCCGCCGCCGACTCCCGTTCCCAAAGTCACCAAAATCATGGACGAATATTTTTTCCCCGCGCCGCAGAAATTCTCGCCGAGCGCCGCCGCATTGGCGTCATTCGTGATATAGACGGGCAGACTGAGCGCCTCGCGAAGCTCCCTGCACAAGGGAACGTCTTTCCAACTGATATTGTTGCTGTAAACGATTACGCCGTTCTGACTGTCTATCGTTCCCGGCGCCCCGATTCCGATTGCTTTCAATTCCGCGCGGCTGACTCCGACTCTGTCCGCGAGCCGAAGGACCAAATCCGCCATATCGGCCGCAATCGCAGGATAGGGACGATCTTTTCCCGTCGGAATTTTATCTTTGCAGAGAATATTCCCATCTTCGTCCACAATTCCGCATTTGACGAAGGTTCCGCCCAAATCGATTCCCGCGTAATAATTCATAACTTTCCTCCTTCGTTTTCCGCCGTCAGAATAATTTTTGCTTTTCCCGTCAGAGAATAGACTTCTCCGCAGGGAATAAAGAAGCTGTCTCCCGCCGAGAAGGTTTCTCCGTCAATTTTTCCTTCGCCGCTCAATACGTTTACCGCCGTAAAAGAAGTCTCGTTCTTTTCGGAAAATTCTCCATCCAAAAGAAGCTCCCTGCAACGGAAATATTTACATTGTGTCAAAAGGCGCAGTGTACCTCCCTCAAAGGGTTCGGGCTGCCCGCTCGCCGTTTCGTCGCGAAAGGCACCGAAATGTATGACGTCTACCGCTTTATCGATATGTAAGGGCCTGAGTTTTCCGTCCGCTCCGCGGCGGTTATAATCGTATACGCGATAAGTCACGTTACTGCTCTGCTGAACTTCGCAAATGACGCAGCCCGCACCTATGGCGTGTACGGTACCCGCCTTGATGAGGAAACAGTCGCCCGCTTTTACGGGGATAAAGTTCAAAAGCTCCTCTACGGTTCCTTCCTTGACTTTATCCAAAAACTCCTCGCGGGAAGTATTTCTCGAAAAGCCGCAATAAATTCCGGCCCCTTCGTCCGCCTGCAAGATATACCACATTTCCGTCTTTCCGTTATCGTTCTCCACCCGCCGCGCGTATTCGTCGTCGGGATGAACCTGAACGGACAGATTCTGCGCAGCGTCGATATATTTGATGAGCACGGGAAAAGCAGAACTTTTCTTATCCACGGCAACAGGATTTTCCGCGATATATTCGGGAAAAAGTCTGCCGTCTTTACAGCGGCTCGGACCGTCGGGATGAACGGAGACTTCCCAACTCTCGCTGATTTTCTTTCCGCCGTTATCCCGACCGAAAAGTCCCTTCAATTTATATCCGCCCCACAGATAATCTTTGAGAACGGGAAAAAGTTTTATCATTTTTTTCCTCCGAAACGTTTTTCTATCATTATAACGATTTTTCCCGTTTTGTCAAGCATATCCGCCGCTTTCACACAATATGAAAAGCCCGGACTTTTTTCGTCCGGGCAGAATCGATTTCTTTGTTATTCTTTTTCCTTTTCTTCTTCCGCTTTCTTTTCGGGCAGCGTGACGACTACTTTTTTGATACAACGCTCCTGTACGGACAGAACGCGGATATTCATGAAATCGGTACTCAATTCAAAGGTGGAACCGTCTTCGGGCAAAGTTCCCATCATACCGCAAACATATCCCCCGAAAGTCTCAAAATGCTCGCTTTCCTCCTCGGGGAATTTGATTCCCAAAGCTTCTTCTACCTTATCGATAGGCGCAAGACCGGTAATCTCCCACTCGTTTTCGCTGAGACGGATAATTTCATATTCCGCTTTATCGTCCTTTTCCGTGAGCTCGCCCACGAGAAGCTCCAAAAGGTCGTGCATAGTGACGATACCGCTCATTCCGCCGTATTCGTCCACGACTACCGCGAAATATTCGCGGGTAATTTTCATCTTATAAAACAGCGTATTTGCAGGCGTGTTTTCCGTGACGAACACGGCGGGAGAAACCGCGCGCTTCATGACGTTTCCCCGCGATTGGTCGTTCAAGCGGAAATAATCCTTGGTGGAAAGAACCCCCGCAATATCGTCGATATCCTTGCCGCAAATGGGATAATAAGTGTGACGGGTCGATTGAATTCGTTCTTTCCATACCTCGTCGCTTTCGTCCAAAAACAAAAGGTCTGTATCCTTGCGGTGCGTGCATACTTCTCCGACCGTCTGTTCCTTGAACTCAAACACGTTTTTAATGAATTCGTTTTCTTCGCTGTCTATCGAACCCTTTTCACTGCCGGCTTCCGCCATCATCATAATTTCTTCTTCCGTTACTTCCTCGCCGTCCTCTACCGGATTAATTCCCATCAATTTCAAAAGGCCGTTCGTGGAAACTGTAAGGAGCCACACAATGGGCGCGAAGATAACAGATACGAACCGTAAAATTCCCGAAAGTTTTAAGGATAAACTTTCCGCTCGTTTCATGGCGATACGCTTGGGAACCAATTCCCCGAAAACGATACTGAAATACGACAAAATCAACGTAATCAACACCACGCATACGGAATTGAGAACGCTGCGGGGAATGGGTACACCCGCTCCGACCAATGCTTCCACCAACGGTTCCGCGAAATTATCCGCCGCAAATGCACTGCCCAAGAAACCGGCTAGCGTGATTGCAACCTGTATGGTAGACAAAAAGCGCGCAGGCTGAGACGTCAATTTTACAAGACGCTTTGCCCGTCGATCCCCCTTTTCCGACATCTTTTGCAATTTCGTTTCATTTGTAGAAATTACCGCAATTTCCGCGCTCGCGAAAATCGCATTGAGAAATATAAGTACTATTTGTAAAATAACTGCTCCAATCATAAATTAACTCCGTTTTAATCTCCTAAAAAGCTCTGAAATACAAAAAGGCATAACCCGTACGCTGACAGCGTACAAGTTATGCTCAAATCGGTAATTCCAATGAAATCAAAACGAAAGTAAAAAGCGAATGGGGCCTACTACTGCCGTCTGCGTCCACAATGTGTCTCCTTAAAAAATACTTATTATTATTTTACTGTATTTTCAGGGAAAATGTCAATCATTATTCAATGAAAATTCAAAAAAAATTGTTCATTTCTCTTTTTCGTTCGGAATTTCTTTCAGGCAATCTGTTTTGACCTTCCAAAAATCACTTGCTTTATATTCTTCCAAAGCCTCCGACGGTACATAGATGCTTTGTAAGGCGGTACACCCCGACCAATTTTGTGAATTTCCCGACATATTTGCCAAGTTTGTATTATATAAATAGGCTATGTCACAACAAACAGTTGATAAATAGCCATTTTTATAGGGGAGTATCAG
>ERZ1673702.1622-NODE-1622-length-22790-cov-5.268353_pt1 | contig 22790 bp, 20 predicted proteins | sample MGYA00580232_ERZ1673702 | MGnify/ENA primary metagenome ERZ1673702 (study PRJEB41218, sample SAMN15661792) | gut metagenome | host: Homo sapiens | place: Canada: London | collected 2015-08-20/2019-03-30 | study: EMG produced TPA metagenomics assembly of... | reverse complement strand
GCAGAAATGATAATGTTATCCGTTCCATTCAGCGCAACATGCCCGACTTTTGTCAGAAAAAGGGCACCTGTATCTTTCAATAGCTGCCGTTTTTCACCTCCATTCAACCTATCATCCTTATATTTCGATATTTCCGGATATTGTCTTTCTGCCAAATGTGCTACATAGGCATTGACACAAAGCGTTCCCGCAAGTTGAATTAGAAGATAACTCAAGTAGGCTCTAAACAGCAGGAGCAATAAAACTTGCAGTGCCGTTTGAATAATCGCAATGGTATTCCGGGCATTCGTTTGCACATATTCTTTTTGATCTGCTAAAAAAAGTGTTCCCTTGCAGGCCGCAAAGCAATATGACAAACCGGAGTTCAAAAGGAAAATTATATAGTACAGTGTTAGCCATGGGACATCTGGCTTATCCTTGATAATGACATCCATGAAAGGGATAATACAAACGCCTATCCCCACAATTGCCATTCCCACCGCAAAGTACGCTTTTTTATAGAAATAAAGAAGCTCCGCAACTTTCTGATAATTCTTTTTAGCCATTGGCTCGTACATGTGATAAACCATCGCTGAGCCAAAGCCTAATTCTGCAAGGGAAAGAACCGTCAGAATGTTACTGTATAGTCCATTCACACTAAGGTAGGCTTCATCCAAGCAGTGAATGAAAATAGTTCTAACCGCAAAATTAAGAATAATTGTGAGCATTCTTCCCAGCAAGCCCGTTGCCAAGTTAAGTGCAGAATTCTTCAAACGGCTGTTTCCCATTGAGTCAATCTCCAAATTTCCTAATAAAGCGGCTTTCCTTTTCCTTGCAGGGTATACCAAGCATGGCGCAAGAAAAACCTGAATTTGCGCTTTGCCTTTTGCAGCAGCGTCTCCTGAAAAAAAGTCTCAATTGCTCTTTCTAAATCACACCTCTCTGTATAGGCATAAAAGGCAGCTCTCTGCGCCCCTTCATCAAAAGATGTAAGCAAACTTTGATTGTATTTCAGGATTTTATCAATTTCAAACTGGCGACGAACAATCTCGCTTCTGTTCAAAAAGAGAGTTCCTTTTTCTGAATTTACAATGACCGCCGAAAGGCCATTGTTGTCATCCATATCCGGTATCGAAATCTCTGCACCCCAAAGGTCGCCAATTGTCAAGTCGCTGCCGCTTTTAAAAGCCCGAAACTGGCAAGAAAAACAGCTTTCTTTTAGGGTCACGCCCCGAAAATAGCCTTGCATATATGTATCAAATGTCATGGGTTCCGAATGGACTTTTCCATTTGCAAACTCCATTCTCACAGAGCTATTATGCCAACCCTTCTTCTTGTTACGAAACTCCATCCTTGTAAGCCTTGCGCCATATTTCCTTTCCTGCATACCAATATACGTTTGCAGCATATGGTCGCTGGGAATCCCATGGCAGATCAACTCCACAAGAACCAGATTCGGATACTCTTTTCCAAGAAATGTGCGCAGTCCCGCGACCTGGCAGGGGCACCCGCTGAATAAAACCTTACATCCCTTTTCCAGCACATCTTTGACTTCCCGATAGCAATACCCCACATCGCTTTGGGCATACTTGGAGCCCATCATCCGCAGAATATCTTCCTTGGCATAGGAAAGGACGTGCTTGACATGAAACTCGTCATCAAACACTGCGCCGCATACATATCCGCCATCGCGGAGCATTTGATCGGCAAGCTCATAAAAAACACCGCCCGAGCTGCTGCGCATCCGCATAGGGTCATTCTCGCTTTTGGCTGCAAAGGCTACAGGATACCCCTCACCAGGCTTTCCTTTGTTCCCCAGAATTGGACAGGCCTTTTCACATTGGTTGCAATGAATGCAAATGTCTTCATTGATCTGAGGATATCTAAAATCCAGATGGACCTTGTCCAAGCTGATCGCATCTACCGGGCAAGCATTTATGCAAGCGCCGCAGATCGCGCATTCTTGAACCGAAACCTTATCAATCATCTCTCCACATCCCTCAGCACTTCGTCTATATATGCTTTTGCGTGGTCGATCTCATATTTCAGGCAGCGGCGCACGGCTGTCCAGTCCGTGCCAGCCGGGATCTCCGTCCCCGTTGTTACCATGTGGTCAGATAGCCCCAGCATGGTGGTAAAGTCGCGCATCCGCGTATTGATTTTCTCCGTGCGCTCCACAACGGCGAATTCCCTCTCGAATATCACCGAAAATGCCGTTGCATGGAAGGAGTTGGACAGGACAAAGTCTGCGCCCTGTACCAATCCGAGGAAATTCTCCGGTCCGCAGAGTGAGAAGCAGCGCTCGGCATACGGAATCTTGAAGACCGAGTAGATATGCAAGCCTCGTTCCGCCGCAATTCTCCCCGCCAACTTGCGGACAGCAGGGCTATTATCAAAGTCATATACCAACAGGTAGGGAGCCTCGCACCCCTCCGGTCTCTCAGCCATAGCTTCCCACTGTGCCCGGTCAAGCAGGAATACCGGATCAAGGACGGTTACAGCGTTTGTGATCCCCAACGTCTTCAGCACAGAAAGACCGGACTTTTCGCGCACAGCAATATGGTCAAAACGTTTGAGATACTGCGCCGTCACCTCCCGCAGCTCCTGCGGAAACTCATCCACCGCAAAGCTGGCCGCGTAGGATGCGCGAATGCCATGCAGCGCAAAATCCAGATAGAAGGCCGGATCTTTCCCGTTGGGAAACAGCGGATTCCAGATCTGGTCGCTTCCAGCGAGAAACGCATCCGCCTCCGGCGGCTCCTTTTTCAGTTCCGCGTTGGAGGTGTATCGTTTTGTGAGATCAAGGTACTTGGCCGTAAAGCTGTCAAACGCCTTTTTGCGCGGCAGCATATGTAATCTGCCCGGAAGCTTCGCCAGCAGGTACGCCTGTTTCAGAAAAGGCTTGTCGTATTTGGGGTTGCTGACAATATCCAGCCGGTAATGTTTAGACAGATAATCCGGTTTATAGTCGATGATCTTTACATCATGCCCCAGCGACTTCAAATAGGTTTGCAGGGCGTAAGCCTGTAAGGACGCTCCAACATTATAGACATCGTGGCAGGTGATCGTACAAATTTTCATGACTTGCCTTTTCCCATAATCCTTCTCACGATCCGTCCCAGCTTTGCTCTGATCTGTGTGCGTTTCGGAAGCCAACTCATGGAGTACCAGTGGATCGAGTATGTATTCTCTGTTTTCGCCAGTTTCCCAGTTGTACTGTCCATAGGGTTGAAGTAATCATCCGGATAGACATGGATACCTGCGACGATCTGTTCCTGCCCATTACGGATAAGTCCAAAGCGTTCCAACACATCGCTGTTCAGGCGCGGACACCCTACCGGCATAACGCTGCTATCTGGCTGCATATAGTGCAGCTTTTTGTATTCATCGATCATGGCCTGCACAATGGGCTGATGCGGCACGGCCGCCATAACCTGCCCGCTGTTGACAAACCGGTTATTTTCAAATCCAATAAATCCCTCGTCATTCAGCAATGGCGAAATATCCCGCACAACCTCCACATCGGTGTCGAAGTACACGCCGCCGTACTGCTCCAGCACGACAAGGCGCATAACGTCGGACACGAAGGCGTATTTTTTCGCGGCATACGCCTCCGCCATGAAGGGCATGGCGAGGTAATCGCAGTTGTCCTCGTTCCACTCGCGGATCTCAAAATCCGGGCAGAACTTCTTCCAGCTGGCGATGCACTTCTTGGCAAGCTCCGGCTTTTCGCCGCGGCCAAACCAGCAGTAATGGATGATTTTCGGGATCATGGGTCAGTCCTCCAAGCAAGTTAAATGTGAAAGCGCAAAACATCCATTCTATCGATCAAACAACCCGCCGTATTATAGGGATTTTCTTAATTAACCATGTTGCAAACACGCAGCCCACATATACAACACAGGTCAGCACTGGCACACTTATCGCCGGCGCAAAGCAGGTTACATCAATGCCGAGGAGCTTCCTCATTGCAACGATCATAGCGGGGTGCAGGATATATACCCCAAGGCTATATTTTGCCAGGCCAGAAATTCCTTTTTCTGTGTGCAGGGCCTTTTTTCCGTAAATCAATGAAAATAGCGCAACTGCATACACCAGTGTAAAGGGCGAACTATAGCTGAGCCATACTCCTATACGCTCTTGCGAACTTTCTCCCGAGCACTTTAATAAGGTCAATGCGCCTAACAATATCGTCAGCAAAAACAGAACTCCGCATTGGCGCTTATTGAGAGGATACCGGTCTAAATAAGTTCCTAAAATATAATAAAGCAGTAAATATGCAGAAAACGGTGACAGCCACCTTACCACCCAGACGGACCGCAAATCAATAGCCGATATACCACACAGAAACGGAATAATGAACCCCACAAGCGAAAAAAGTATAATGACATACAAGAAGTCCCGCTTGCTCGCATTATCTGAAAATTTCTTGATCACGGGAGAAATTACATAAAGCCCCAAGAGCATATACAAATACCAAAACTGATAGTTGTAGGTCACGTCAGCTGTAACGACCGCCATTAAGGATTTCCAAATAATCGACGATGAAATCCCACCTATCAGGGCGTTGCACAGCAAATTATAACATAACCCCCAAAACACAATTATCAATGCGGTCCTAACAATTCTGTTCCGGACATAGGTATAATCCAGCTTCTTCGATTTTGATAGCAGCAGTGCTCCGCTTTTCATAACAAAAAGGGGGACAGCAACTTCCGCCATGATTCGATATATGTATATCGAAGGGCTTTCTATCTGTGCGGCCTGGTGAAGCAACACCACAAGGAATGACGCTATAATGGCCAAAATATCGAGTGATGCTTTTCTTGATTCTATTATCTCTGTCATCCTCATTCACTCCATCAGCGCGTAGATCTTCTCGACCTCCGCGCTGTTCGTATAATCTCTCTTTTCGCAGTTCTCCGACAGCTGCTGCATCCGGGCAGGGTCGCGCAGCAGCGCGGCGATTCCGGCGGCGCAGCCTGCGTTATCCATGGGAACGATCACGCCGTCCACCCCGTCCTCCAGCTGGCTGCCGGAGGTGGCGTAGTCCGTGATGACGACGGGCTTTCCGAGTAGCTGCGCCTCGCGCACGGTGACGGCCTTGCCCTCATAGCGGGAGGGCTGTACATACAGGTCGCAGGCGCGCATATAGGGGTAGGGGTTGTCTTTCTTGCCGAGGACGATGACGCGCTCCTGCATCCCGGCCTCGTCGATCTTCTGGCGGATCAGCGGCTCATCGCCGCCATAGCCGATGAGATACCACGTTACGTCAAGGCCGTCCGCTACCAAGCGGCGGCAGATATCCGGCACATTGTCGAAGTTTTTCTGTTCCGAAAAGCGACCAACAGACAATAATTTAAACGGTTTTTCTTTTTGCATTTCGCCCTGCGGATTATTGGATTGGCGTTCGATCAGATTTTGGGGAAGAATATTCTCCACTGTTGCTGTCAAATGCGAGAGTTCAGGAAACTCTGTATCGAATGCAGCAGTCACTTGCTCCGACACGCCGCAAATTGTGTCAAATCTGTTCCACATGGCAAGCTCCGCCGAGCGGTCGAAGGTCAGCGCCGTGTAGTCTGTGTGGATCCACGCTGCGTATTTCTTCGCCCTCACCCGCTCCCGCACAAAATAATGCGGCGTCAGGAAGCTGATGGCAAGATCATAGGTCTTGCCGGAGATCGGCGGCATAGACCGCAGTGTATACTTGTGGCTGTAGGTCAGCGCGGTGACGGACGTCTTGTCACTGGGATGCTGCTTATCAAAGCGCCGTGCCGCAAGCTTTCCTTTCAGCCGCCCGCGCAGCACGCCCAGTTGTCCGCTCTTGACGAGCGACGCCATGGGCACGGCCAGCGAGGCATACTGCGGAATTTCCGGCAGGAGCTTTGCCTTGGGGTTCAGATACGGCATCAGTTCGCCGCTGTGCCGCATCAGAAAGAGGTCAACGTCGTAGCGGTCATAGTCGATGGAATCCAGCAGCCCCAGAAGGCTGCGCTCCACGCCCCCAAGCTCCATGGCCTGGGAGAAGATGAGAACGGATGGTTTCATCGAGCCTTTCTCCTGATATACCCTGTCAGCATCCAACCCGCTGGGGTGCAGAGCACCGTCAACAGCTTGCGTGGGGATTCCTTGATATAGTTCCGATTTCCCGCAATCTGGCTGCTGGAGCAGTAGTGGATGCAATCCATCGCCAGCCGCTTGAAGGACTCCGGGTATCGCATCTTCACCGTGCGCCAGAAAGCGAAGCCCTTGGGATTTCGCAGATATTGCCGGAGCATGTTGTTGCTGGAGCCGTCCGGCTGGTACTCTACATTGCAAAGCACCTCATTCAGCACGGCCAGTTTGTAGTCTTGGTCTATCAATAGATATTTATAGGCCAGACTGACATATTTTTCGCCTTCAAACACGGGGTACTCCGGATATGCATTGATGATACCCGTGCGATAGACCAGCTTCTTGTCGCCGGTGCCGCCCGCAGCATAGTAACCGGAGAGCGTCGTTTCTGTCACAGCAGCAGGGAAATCCTTGCCGATAATTTTTCCTTCAAAGTCGGCATCCAGACCAACGATGCCGGCATAGCCCTTGTCCTTGACCTCGGCCCATTTGCGCAGGATCTTCTCCACCGCGCCAACTGTCAGCATGTCGTCGGAATCGATGCAGGTGTTCAGTTCCGTGTGGATATTGGCGTAGGCCGCATTGTGAGCCGTGTGCATTCCGCCATTTTCCTTGTAGATATACTGAATCTCAAATCCGTTGTCGCGGCTCTGCCAATCACGCACTAGTTCTGCGGTGTTGTCGGCAGAGCCGTCGTCTACGATCAGCCAGATGAATTTCTTGCAATTCTGGCGGCAAAGACTTTCATAGGTGCGCGGCAGGGTGTGTGCGCGGTTGTAGGTAGGGGTAAAGATGGTGAGGATAGGCTCAGCAATTCTGTTCATAAGCGTTGATGTAGAACTCCTGTAGTTTTACGGCCTCGGTAGTGATATCGAAGCCATGGGCGGCAATTTCGGCTCGGCGATCAGTGCGGTGGATGGCTCGCTTCGCAAGGATCTTCTCCGCCCATATCTCCGGGCTTGCGGACAAAGGCATGACATCCACCAAACCCTCAGTCAAGATGCACTCGGGAGGAATCTTGTCGGAGATAATGCACGGCAGCCCCGCCGCTTGCGCCTCGACCATGGTGACTGGCAAGCCCTCATACAGCGACGGGAATACAAACACGTCCATAGCCTGCATCAAATCTGCGACATCGCCGCGGACACCGAGAAAACGTACATGCTCTGCAATGCCCAGCGCGTGTGCTTTAGCCTGTATCTTCAGCATATTCTCGCCGCCGCCGACCAGCAAAAGGATCGCGCTCGGCTCTTTTTTCAGCAGTGCGGCAAAGATGTCGAGCAGAAATGGATGGTTCTTCTGCGGATTGAATCTGCCAACATGGCCAATAATCAACTTATCTGCCAAACCTAACTGATGGCGCATTTCTATACGTTTTTTCGGATTAAACGAATAGGCAGTAGCATCGATGGCATTGTTGATAATCTGATACGGTGCTCCTCCAAACATCCAATCACCTGCATCCTTCCCACAAGCAAATAAATTAGTAGTATATTTAGGGATGCTCCGCTTATACCATAGCTTGATGGGATATTTCAGATTCTTGTCTTGATTTGCGTTGTGGCTGTGGGCAATTCGTACCGGGATATTATGCTGTGCAGCGGCCCTCAGGATTACCGAACTAAGGCAGTCCTGATGTACATGAACAATTTTGTATTCCGGGTGTTCATCAAAAAAGTGATTCAGAGCAGCTAAATAGCCTTCGCTCCAAGGCACCAGCCGGGGCAAACGATAGAGCTTTCCACCAAGGGATTCGATTTCATCGTCAAACGCCGCTCGCTCCTGGCGGTGTACCAGAAAATCGAACTGCACCCTTTCCCGGTCAATGTGGCGGTAATAATTCATGAGCGTGGATTCCAGGCCGCCGCGCTCCATGTGGGTGACAACTTGTAGAACGCGAATTGGAGTCATCATTTATCTCCCTGCCAAGTTTAAGTATTCTGACAAGCTCAGTCTCGCAAAATCCTGGTCAAATGGCCGATTGATCGCATTTTCATAACAGAAATACACAAGATAACCCGCTACCATCAAAATTTTCAATATTCTCCCGTCTCTGCCGCCGATCTTTTTCAGCATCCACGGGAGCGACAGCGACTGAAAAATCAGGAAATAGTTTGCCAGCCGCGCAAAATAATTTGCCGTACCGAACAGGCCCACAAACATAATGGCGCCATTGAGCATGGTCAGGTTCACCATGAGGTTCTCCGTTTCAGAGCTGTCTGTGAACAACTTCTTGCGGTAAATATACGACAGCACCAGCGGCACATTGCAGACAAGTACACGGAAAATATTAACGCCCTCGCCTGTAAACTCAGAAATCGTGTATTCCTCTCCCAATCGTGTTGTGATATTGACGACCATGCCAAGCAGCGGGCGGAGGAGAAATCCCGCCGCAAGGGAAAATGCCAGCATCCAGTAGGTCCTCTTTGTCCACGGACGAAACTCCATGAACGGCACCAGCAGATACATCAGCGAATAAGGGTGGATCAGCGACGCGATCAGGACGCCCGCTATAAAGAAAAACCACTTCCTTTTAAGCGCAAACGTTACTGCAATGACTGCAATACCGACGGCGGCGGCCTGCTTGATGCCCGCGAAAACAAACGTATAACAGCCGGTGGTAAACAGCAGGAAAACCGTCAGCGGATAATCTGCAGAATATCTGTGCACAAAAATAAAATAGCAGGCAACCGTCAGGAAAGCCCAGAACATCAGAAAATTCTGTGTGGATACACCGCAAATTTTCAACTGTTAATTGATCCAGTTAAAGAGCGGGTTCGCACCTACACTCTTGTCTGTCATTTTCCACGAGCCTTCTGTGATCAGCTCATAAGCATAACGATACGCCTCCGTATCATTGCACTGTGTCCGCAGTCCCGCAAAGCCTGCCAGCAGGATGATGATCAGCAGGGTGCAGAAAACCAGTCTGTGCCGTTGGGCATGGTTCATCGGTCCCATCGTAACATGATCCGCACACCACGCCAGTGCAGCCGTTATGAGCATGAGGATGACTAACTCTCGCATTTCAGATCTCCAAGTGTTTGATCGTCTCCGCCACAACGGCGGTTTTACTGAATTTTTGCTCCATCCGCGTCCGACCGCGGCGACCCATTTCAGCCTGCCGATTCTCCGGCAGCTCTGCAAAACGCCGCATCGCGTCGCAAAGCGCGTCTGCATCCTTTGTCGGGCACAGATATCCGCTGACACCGTCCTCCACCGCCTCGCGGCAGCCGGGGATATCGCTGGTGATGAGGGCGCGGCCGGTGGCGGCACCCTCCAATAGAACATTGGACATGCCCTCGTGGTACGATGGCAGCACGACGCAGCTCGCCATGGCGTAAAAGCGCTTCATATCCGGCTGATAGCCGTGATACTTGACCACGCCAGCCTGCTCCAATTTATCCATGAGGGGCTTATATTCCTCTTCAAATGAGCCGACGATATGAAACTCCACGCCGTTTCCGTATTCCTGCTTCATTCGCTTTGCGGCGGCAAACAGCTCGTCCACACCCTTTTCGCGCATGACGCGACCCACAAAAAGAAAGCGCACCGCCCCCTCCTGCGGGTAGGGCTGATAGGGATAATCTTCTAAATTGACGCCTGCACCGCTCAGCACCACGTCGCGCCCCTTCGGCACAACGCCAGTGGCGGCAAGGGTATCCCGGTTCCCCGCATTCTCAAAGAACACGCCCCTTGCGCCCTGCAACGCCGGTTTGTAGAGCGCCAGCACAAACTTCTTGAGCCAGCCGCCGTTTTCGATGGCGCTGCCAAGTCCCGTGATGTTCACGGCATAGGGAACGTGCGCCATCCGGCAGGCAAGGCCGCCGTAGATATTGGGCTTGATGGTGTATGTCAGAACCAAATCCGGCTTGACCTCTTTCAGCATGGCCCTGTACTGCCGGAAGAGTTTGCTGTCATGGATGGGGTTCATTCCTCGGCGGTCAACGGGAAGTTCAATCACCTCGTCCACCAACTTATGAAGTTCCTCCCAGCGATCGTTATGTGGGACAGCAACCGTAACATTCGCGTGTTTTTTCAGTTCTGAGATCAAGTCCTTGCGGAAATCGTAAAGGCCGCCGCTGTGATTGGCCAGTATTGCAATTCGCTTTTTCATTTGTTATCTCGAATAAATCGGCAGGGATTTCCGTAGGCCACTTTATTGGAGGGAATATCCTTTGTAACAATAGCACCAGCGCCTATTAAGCAATTTTCTCCAACTCGCTTCCCAAGAGTAACAACTACACCGTCATCCAGCAGAGTATTTTCGCCAATGCTAACACCGCCGGACAACACTACTCCCGAGGCGATATAAACATGGTCGCCTATAACATTATCATGGTTCACTTGTGAGCCGGTATTAACCACCACGTTGTCGCCAATAACAGGATTCGGCGTAATCAAGCAACCGCATTCTATCAAAACACCTTTGCCTATTTTCGCGTGGGGTGAAATGACTGCATTGGGATGAATAATATTAACGGGTTCCCAACCCCGATTAATCATATATCTAAATGTATTCCTGCGATATTTCATTGCACCGAAAGCAATAAAGAATTTATTCGTTTTGTATTGCCTTTGTATTGCATCTAACTTAGCAGGAGAATAGTCCCCCAAAATTTCGACACCATGAGAAATCGTTCCCTTTTTGGCCGCATCGCCATCCAACACACCGATTACATGGTATCTCCTTTGTGATTCGACATTGTACATAACAACGCCACACTGCTGGCCGCCACCAATGAGTATAATATCTTCCATAAAACACCCCATGCTTACATCCAGACATTTATTCCAGTCTGTTTCCAACGAAATCTTCCATTGTTGCGCTGCCTTCTGCGCTGATCCCCTCGCGGGCCAAAACACAGCGGACCGTCATAAAGATGATCTTCACGTCCAGTGCAAAGCTGATATGGTCTACATAGTCCACATCATAGACAAACTTTTCTTCCCATGACGCGAGATTACGGCCATGCACCTGCGCCCAGCCGGTAAGGCCGGGGCGTACATCGTGGCGGCGATGCTGCTCGTCGTTATACAGCGGCAGGTACTTTACCAGCAGCGGTCTCGGCCCCACGATGCTCATCTTGCCGCGGAAAATATCCCACAGCTCCGGCAGCTCATCCAGGCTTGTTGCTCTCAAATTGCGGCCAAACTTCCCTAACCGGATTTCGTCTGGCAGCAGGTTGCCGTTTTCATCCCGTGCATCGCTCATACTGCGGAACTTATGGAGTTTAAAAATCTTTTCATCTTTTCCCGGACGCTCCTGGCAGAAGATCACAGGACTGCCCAGCTTCACGCGCACCAATATTGCCGTCACGAAAAGTATCGGAGACAGAATGATCAGCGCCATTCCGGAGAGAAAAATGTCAAGGAATCGCTTGACGAACTTCTCGTAAAATCCAGCCTTGTGCCGCATCAGAACATCCCCCGGATGACCTCGCATACGCGGTCAACGTCGTCCATGCTCATTTTCGTGTCGCTGGGCAGACATACGCCGCGGGCAAACAGATCGTCGCACACCGTCTTTTCGCTGACGCTGACAAAGGGGTAATCCGCAAAGACCGGCTGCAAATGCATGGGTTTCCAGAGGTAGCGCCCCTCAATGCCAGCCTCGTTCAGCTTTGCCAGCATCTCGCCGGGCGTCACGCCGCAGCCCTCGTCCAGCAAAGCGACAGACAGCCAGCGGTTCGATTCCGCGCAGTCCAGCTTCGGCTGCATGGTCAGCGGCAGGCCTTTCAGGTTTTCGCAGTAGCGTGCAAAGATAGCCCGCTTCTGCTCCACGCGCAGCGGCAGCACCTTCATCTGGCCGCGGCCTATACCGGCGGAGATGTTGCTCATGCGGTAGTTGTAGCCGATCTCCTCGTGCTGGTACCACGGCGCGTTTTCGCGGGCCTGCGTTGCCAGCTTCAGGGCATGCTTGGCTTCCTCTTCCGTCTGGCACAGCAGCATCCCGCCGCCGGAGGTGGTGATAATTTTATTGCCGTTGAAGGAAAGCGCGCCAAAGTCGCCAAAGGTGCCGCACTTCTGGCCGTTGTATGTAGAACCCAGCGCCTCGGCGGCATCCTCAATCAGGGGAACGTTGTGCTCACGGCAGATGGCGATGATTTCATCCAGTTTGGCTGGGTTGCCGTATAGATGCACCGCGACCACCGCCTTTGGCACACCGTATAGTTCAAAGGCATGGCGAAGAGCAGCGGGATCCATATTCCATGTCTCTTGCTCGGAGTCAATGAACACCGGCTTCGCGCCGCAGTAGACGACAGGGTTGGCCGAAGCGGAGAAGGTCAGGCTCTGGCAGAACACCGCATCGCCGCGCTTCACGCCCGCGAGGATCATCGCCAGATGCAGCGCCGCCGTGCCGGCAGACAGAGCGACAGGATAGCCCTTGCCCATGTAGGTACCCATCGCTTTTTCAAATTCGTTAACATTCTCGCCCAGCGGCGCGATCCAGTTCTTCCGAAATGCGTCGTTAATGTACTCCAGTTCATAGCCCTCACCCGACATATGCGGGCTGGCCAGCAAAAGTCGTTTATCCATTTTCCGCTCCTGTGTTTTTTGTCCAACGGATGCCAAAGTATGCTTCTGTCGGGCATGTTGGTTGTGTTCAAAAGTATAGTGAATCCGCGCCATGTCTTTCTGCCACTATGGCATGCAGCAATATGCAAGTTCATCGATCTGGCATATTGCTGCTTCCCACCCGAAAAAACGTTTGAATTAAGCCATTTTTATCGCTCAATTATACTGCATATAGGCAAAAAGTGCAATACCTAACAACAGATGAAAAAGCAGGGCGTGGTCACGAGTCAGCATATTCTCCTTCCTTCATATTGCGGCCTCTCCCAGTCATTGTCTTTGTTCCAAATATAGCAAAGTACAGTGAATGAAAAGATGGTCATCAGGATGGAGAACAGCAGCAGGAAATAGGAATCGATCTTGGACAGCGCGTTGCGGGGCAGGAAACCCAGCTCCGTGAACAACACGCCCATAATCAGGCAGTCCGACGTTTTCCAGCGCCTCGTTGACGATCATCAACGCTACGGCGCACCGGCGAAGATAGGAGTGCCGGCAATGGCGGCATCCGTGCCGATGATGAACCGTCCCACAAATACGATGAGCAGCACGCCCGCGGCGCAGCAGCAGAAGCTGGCGATGACCGTTTTCCACTGGCGTATCAGTTTCTTCGTGTTCATAGTGGTGCCGACACCGACGACCAGCAGACTGGCGCTGACCTTGCCCAGGGGCGCGATGCCGGCGGTGGTCACGATATCCGTGGGCAGGCTACACAGGGACTTACCGTGCTTGTCCAGCGCCAGAGAGCAGGTCACGCCGCCGCCGAGGCTGCTGTGCCTGTCCCAGCCCGCCGTAACCCGCTCCATCCACCGGCTGGAGGAGTCTCTTGGCTGCAAGTTGTTTACCCGCGTTTCCCGCGGCGTGCGGCTCACCGTGGAAGGCGCGGCGCTTTTTTCCCATGTGGACAGCGCTTTCAAATCTCTGTCCAACGGTGAACGCGAACTGAAGCGGCTGGCCGCTTTTGAAGCAGGTACGCCGATCATCGGCGCTGCGGAGACGCCGCTGTACCATTTCCTGCTGCCGAAGCTGGGACAGTTCCGGGAGATGCATCCCAATGTGACGCTTCAGGTGCAGGGCAGCTCCACACATGAGACGATCCAGATGCTCCGCGCAGAGCAGGCGGACGTAGTGCTGGCAGTTTCTCCGCTGATAGATGTGGAGGACTTGTCCGTGACTGAGCTTGCCTCTTTTCGTGACGTGTTTGTGGCCGGGCCCAGATTCAAATCGCTGGCCATCGGCATTCTGCCATCTCTGTTCGCACAGAGCCTTCTGGCGCAGGAGGGCTTTTTCGCGCTCGATACAGAACCCATCCCTGCCCGCCAGATTCTGTTGGTACATCGCGGCGAGGGCCGAACCTCACTGCTGTGCATACTCACAAGCAGTAAAAGAAAAAAGCCTTGCTATATCAAGGCTTTGCAGATGAGAAGAACTCCGCTTTTCGGCAAGAATGCCCGAAAAACGGAGTTCATTTCATTACCACAGCCCCATCACACGCTGCATCAGCAGACTGACGGCGGTGATGCCCGCCCAGCAGCAGGCTCCCAACAGCAGAGGTTTTCCCCCGCTCTTTACCAGCTTGACCACGTTGCTGTTCAGTCCGATAGCCGCCATAGCCATGATGATGAAGAACTTGCTCAGCTCCTTCAGCGGCTGAAACACCGCTGACGGTACGCCCAGGGACGTGCAGATGGTGGTGACTACCGACGCGCAGACGAACCACAGGATGAATAGGGGGAACGCGTTCTTCAGCCGGAAGCCGCCCTGCCCCGTTCCCGCCTTCTTCGCCTGCATCAGCGACAGCACCAATGTGATGGGGATGATGGCCAGCGTGCGGGTCAGCTTGACGGTCACCGCCTTGTCCAGCGTCTGGCTGCCCAGCTCCCACATGCTGTCCCACGTGGAGGCCGCCGCCGTGACGGAGGAGGTATCGTTCACCGCCGTACCGGCGAAGATACCGAAGGACTCGCCGGAGGCAGTATCAAACCCGATGGCCTGTCCCAGCAGCGGGAACAGCAGCGCCGCCAGTACATTGAAAAAGAAGATGACCGAGATGGCCTGCGCCACCTCCTCGTCGTCGGCGTGGATCACCGGCGCGGTGGCGGCGATGGCGCTGCCGCCGCAGATGGAGGAGCCTACGCCGATGAGGGTGCTGATATTGCCGTCGATATGCAGCAGCTTGTGAAGGGCAAAGGCCACCAGCAGCGACGTGGCGATGGTGCAGATGATGATGGGCAGGGACTGCTTTCCGGTTTGCAGCACCACGTTCAGATTCAGGCCGAAGCCCAGCAGCACCACGGCGGTCTGGAGAATTTTCTTCGAGGTGAAGCCCACGCCCGGCTTGCAGGCTGCGCCGGGCGTCCAGAACAGGGCGATGACCATGCCGATGACGATGGAGAACACCGGACCGCCGATGACCGGTACCAGCTTGCCCAGCAGCCACGAGGGCACGGCGATGGCAAGGCACACCGCCATGCCGGGGAGATGTTTTCTAATGGTTTGCATACGATTTCTGATTTACTCCCGTTCCTTGCGGATGGCCTCCACCATGCGGGTCAGTCCGGTCTCGATGATGCTGCGGGGCATGGCCAGATTCAGCCGCACGTAACCGGCGGCGTTGCCCACGAACAGGCCGTTGCCGCCCTCCAGCAGCACGCCCGCCTTGTTGGCGAAGAAGTCCGGCAGGTCCGTGGTCTCCGGCAGGCATTTGCCCAGGTCGACCCATGCCAGATAGGTAGCCTCCGGGATATACATCACCGCCTCCGGCAGCTCACGGGCCAGGAACTCCTTCACAAAGGCGAAGTTCCCGTCCAGATATTCCTTCAGCGCCTCGTGCCACGGTCCGCCCAGCTCATAGGCCGCCTTGGCCGCCGTCAGGGACATGGGGTTCACCGCGCCAAACAGCTTGTCTCGCTCCTTGAACCGCGCCCGCAGCGCCGCGTTGCGGATAATGATATTGGAGAAGGCCAGGCCCGCCAGATTGAAGGTCTTACTGGGGGCCATACAAGTGATGAGCTTGGGGTAGTCTTCCATCACCTTGGCCATGGGGATATGGCGGCGGCCGCAGCGGATCAGGTCGCAGTGGATCTCGTCGGACACCACCCAGAGGTTATACTTCCGCATGATCTCACCGGCTCGGCGCAGCTCCTCCTCCGTCCACATGCGGCCGGTGGGATTCTGGGGATTGCACCAGAATACCAGTTTGCAGGCGGGATCGGCGCACTTCTTCTCAAAGTCCTCGAAGTCCATCTCAAAGGTGCCGTCGGCCTTTTTATGGAGTGGGGAGGTCAGCACACCCACACCGGCGTACTCCGCCGCGTGGACAAAGTAGCCGTAGGCCGGGGTGTTCACCAGCACCTTTTCATCCTTGGTACACAGTGTCTCCGTCAGCTGGTACAGGGCGGGAATGATGCCCGGCGTCACGCACAGCTGCTCTTCAGGGAAGCTCCAATCGTAGTGGTTTCTGCACCATTTGGAGAAAGCATTGTAATATTCATCGTTATACAGGCCGGTATAGCCGAAGATGCGGCGGTCGATACGGCCGCGGAGAGCGTCCAGAATCTCCGGGGCCACGCCGAACTCCATGTCAGCCACCCACATGCGGACGAACTCCTCGTCCTTGTAGGGGAACACCTTCTCCGGGCCGGCATGGAAGATATAGCCCCGGAAGCCGTCGGTATTCAGTGCATTGGTGTGGCGGCGGTCGATGATCTCGTCAAAGTTGTAGGTCATTGTGGTTGCTCCTTTCTTTTTCAGTGATGGTCGCATTTCTGACACTGTATCATGGATGTTTCACCCGCGTCTTTATAAAACACACCCGCCTACTGGCAGATGCTCTGCAGGATCGGCACCACGGAAGCGCCCTTTTCCAGCTTTCTCTGGTACATATCCACACCTCCTGTGTCTTCTTTATTATAGTGGGATATGCAGGCACTTTCAAGTCACTATGAAATTTATAAGCGGGTGTTTTTACACCCGCTTATGGTCTACCCGCTTATGGTCTCAAAGCTCCTTCTTGTTGTCCGCGCCGGGGGGCGGCGACGATGACCTTCTCCGGCGTGGTGTCCAGAAACACATCACCGACAGCCAGCTTGCTTTCGGCCGTCACGTCCTTGAACGCCACAGGCACCACATTGGGTGCGCCATTGGCGCAGGTCGCCAGCGTGTGTCCTATCTGTCAGGAAGCCCTCTCCGACGAGGAAAGCGCCGAAGCGCCGCCTGCGGCGGAAGAAGCGAGGCGGTTTCGAGGAAGTGTCCTGACTGCCGGCCGCGGCAGCGGCTGGGAGTCGGCTGACACGACGGTGAGCGCCGAGGAGCACGCGAAAAAAATCACCACCCAAATGGGTGGTGATTTATGGAGCGGGCGACGAGGCTCGAACTCGCTTCCCAGCATCCCACGAATGGCTGTCGCCATTCGCAGGAGCCCTGCCTCACCTCTTGATTTGACGCGCTTCGCGCAGGTCGAGGCAGCGAGTTCTCCGGTGCTGCGGCACATTCCAAAAAGAATACCCCATCCTGTCGGATGGGGTATTCTTTTTGGAGCGGGCGACGAGGCTCGAACTCGCTACCTCGACCTTGGCAAGGTCGCGCTCTACCAGATGAGCTACGCCCGCAAACGCAAGGTTGATTATAGCGTATAAGCGCCGGTTTGTCAACCCTGCATTTTCTGTTTTTCCGTTTTCTTCGGATGTGGTCCGCTCAGTGTACCAGCAGGATCTCCACCAGACCCACACTGTCCCGATCCGGATAGAAGCGCACCAGCCAGTCCGCTCCGCCTGCGGAGCTCTCCACCTCACGGATCAGCCGCTCGATATCGGCGGCGGAGCTGTCGGTGCTGCTGAACTGCACCACCAGCTCCGTCAGACCCTCGTCCTGGGCCTGAGCCAGCAGGTCCCGCAGGGCCGAGGTATTGGTGACGTGGGCGATGCTTGCCATCTGTTGGGAAGTGCAGCGGTAGCTGATGGTGACGGTGATTTCACTGTAATTGCGGGCGGAGTCGTCCAGCGTGTATTGCAGGTACTCCACAGCGTAAGAGCCCAGGGGCGTGTCATGCTCCACCTCGCGGCAGGCCATCTCCGCCGCGTCCGTGGCGTCCAGGCCCTCCCCTCCATAGTACAGGCGGATGGTGCCCTCCTCTGTGTGGTTGCCCACCAGAAGGAGAATGTCGTTTACCAGATCCTGATAGGTGTCGGCCTGCAGCACGCCGCGGCCGCTGCCCTCATAATAGGAGGAGCTGTGGTCCTTGACCTCGTACCACTCCCGCTGGAGAAAGCTGCCGCAGCCCGTCAGGCACAGCAGCACCGCCAGCAGCAGCGGCAGCGCTCTTTTCTTCATGGGATATCCTCCTTTCCGGCGTTTTACAGCAGCTCCAGCTGCTTTTCCTCGCTGTCCTCCGGCCGCAGCAGGGCGCCGGCGGCGGGGATGGTGCGGGTACGGTAGCGGGCCTGGTTGGTGATGCCGGTGTCGGCCACATCGGCCAGGCGCTCCAGATGGTATTTGGGCTTGATGTTCATGACCTGCACACCCTGGGTGCCGCGGGTGGTCTTGGGCGCCAGCAGTGCCGTGTGTACCAGCAGGGCCCGGGGCTCATTGGTCAGCAGCGCCAGCTCGCGGTCCTCCGCCAGGGGCAGGATCTGTACCAGCGGGAACTTTTCGCAGTAGGCGCCGGTGAGCTTGCGGCGGTTGGAGGTGGTGGCGTAGGCGCTGAGGCTGACGCGGGCCACGCGGCCGTTCTCAAAGGCGAACAGCAGGCTGCCGCTGTAATCCCCGGGCAGGCACAGGAAGATCACATTTTCCCCTGCATCCAGCCCCAGCTTGGCGGGCAGATAGTCGCCCAGCAGCGAGGCTTTCGTCTCGCCGAACTCGCTGGCGCGGGTCTTGTAGACCTGCTGCCTGTCGGTGAAGAACATCAGCTCCGTGTTGTTGGTGGCCTCGAAGTACTGGCTGGGGCCGTCGCCCTCCTTGTACTTCTGGTCGCCGGACATCCGCAGGGACTGGGGCGTGATTTTCTTGAAATAGCCCTCGCGGCTGAGGAACAGGTGGACGGGATAGTCCTCCGGCGCGTCCTCCGCCGGCTCCTCCGGCAGCTCGTGGCTGTATACGATCTCGGTGCGGCGGGGCACGGCGTACTTCTTCCGCACCTCTGTCAGTTCGTCGATGATGATGCGGCGGATGCGTCCGGGTTTGGCCAGCGTGTCCTCCAGATCGTCGATCTCATCGGCCAGCGCCGCCGTCTCCTGCACCCGCTTGAGGATGTACTCCTTATTGATATTGCGGAGCTTGATCTCCGCCACGTACTCCGCCTGCACCTGGTCGATGCCGAAGCCGATCATCAGGTTGGGGATGACCTCGGATTCTTCCTCTGTCTCGCGGATGATCCGGATGGCCTTGTCAATGTCCAGCAGGATGCGCTTCAGGCCCTGCAGCAGGTGGAGCTTTTCCTTCTTTTTGCTGAGGATATAGTACACGCGGCGCTTGACGCAGTCGGTGCGCCACGCTGTCCACTCGGTGAGGATCTCCCCCACCCCCATGACCCGGGGCATACCGGCGATGAGGATGTTGAAGTTGCAGCTCACCGTGTCCTGCAAGGGCGTCAGGCGGAACAGCTTGGCCATCAGCTTGTCAGGGTCCACGCCCCGCTTCAGGTCGATGGCCAGCTTCAGACCGCTGAGGTCCGTCTCGTCCCGCATGTCGCTGATCTCCTTGACCTTGCCGGCCTTCACCAGCTCCGCCACCTTGTCCAGAATGACCTCGATGGTGGTGGAATAAGGGATCTCGTAGACCTCGATGACGTTCTCGCTCCTGTCATAGCGCCAGCGGGCGCGGACCTTCAGGCCGCCGCGTCCCGTGGCGTAGATGCTGCGCAGGTCATCGCCATCGCAGATGATCTGGCCGCCGGTGGGAAAGTCCGGCGCCAGCAGCGTGGAGGAGATGTCGTGGTCGGGATTTTTCAGAAAGGCGATGGTGGTGTCGCACACCTCGCCCAGATTGAAGCCGCAGATCTGGCTGGCCATGCCCACGGCGATGCCCTGGTTGGCGGATACCAGCACGTTGGGATACGTGGTGGGCAGCAGCGACGGCTCCTTCATGGTGTTGTCGTAGTTGTCCACGAAGTCCACGGCGTCACAGTCCAGGTCGCGGAACAGCTCGGCGCAGATGGGGGCCAGCTTCGCCTCCGTGTAGCGGCTGGCGGCGTAGGCCATGTCCCGGGAGTACACCTTGCCGAAGTTGCCCTTGCTGTCCACAAAGGGGTGCAGCAGGGATTCGTTGCCCTTGGCCAGACGCACCATGGTCTCGTAGATGGCCTGGTCGCCGTGGGGATTCAGGCGCATGGTCTGGCCCACGATGTTGGCGGACTTGGTGCGTCCGCCGGTGAGCAGGCCCATCTTGTACATGGTGTACAGCAGCTTGCGGTGGGAGGGCTTGAAGCCGTCGATCTCCGGTATGGCGCGGCTGACGATGACCGACATGGCGTAGGGCATATAGTTCTCGTCCAGCGTACGGGTGATGGGCTGCTCCACCACCGCGCCCCGCAGGCCCATCACGTTGGGGTCGGCGGGACGGTGGACGGTTTTTTCTTCCGTTTTCTTCTTTGCCATCAGGGTTCCTTTCTCAGCTGACGTCGATCATGTCCAGGTAGCGGCAGCCGTTTTCCGCGATATAGTCCTTGCGGCCGGATAGGTTGTCGCCCAGCAGCAGGTCAAAGACGCGGGCCGTCTCCTCAGCGTCCTCCGGCAGCACGCGGATGAGCCGCCGTGTCTCGGGGTTCATGGTGGTCATCCACATCATCTCCGGATCGTTTTCGCCCAGTCCCTTGGAGCGCTGGACGTTCACCTTCTTACCGGACAGCTCCTTGAGGATGTCCGCCTTCTCCCGCTCGGAGTAGGCGAACCACGTCTTTTCGCCGCCCTTTTCCCTGCAGGTGATCTCAAACAGCGGCGTCTCCGCGATGTAGACGTAGCCCTCCCGGATCAGGGTGGGGCACAGGCGGTACAGCATGGTCAGGATCAGCGTGCGGATCTGGAAGCCGTCCACATCGCCATCGGTGCAGATGACCACCTTGCTCCACCGCAGGTTGCTCAGGTCGAACTGGTTCAGATCCTTCACCGCTTTGCCGCTGACCTCCACGCCGCAGCCCAGCACCTTCATCAGGTCGGTAATGACGTCACTTTTGAAGATGCGGGGATAATCGGCCTTCAGACAGTTCAAAATCTTGCCGCGGACGGGCATCAGGCCCTGGAACTCCGCGTCGCGGCTCTGCTTGCAGGCGCCCAGTGCGGAGTCGCCCTCCACGATGTAGATCTCCCGGCGCTCCACGTCCTTGGTGCGGCAGTCCACGAATTTCTGGACGCGGTTGGCGATGTCGATCTTCTCCGTCAGTTTTTTCTTCTGGTTGATGCGGGTGCGCTCCGCCGTCTCGCGGCTGCGCTTGTTGATGAGCACCTGGGCCGCGATCTTCTCCGCCGCCTCCTTGTTCTCAATGAAGTAGATCTCCATGCGGCTGCGGAGGAATTCGGTCATGGCCTCCTGAATGAACTTGTTGGTGATGGCCTTCTTGGTCTGGTTCTCATAGGAGGTCTGGGTGGAGAAGTTGTTGCTCACCAAAATGAGGCAGTCCTGTACGTCGGGAAACGTGATCTTCGATTCGCCTCTGGTGTATTTGTTGTTGTCCCGCAGGTATTTATCGATGGCGGACACCATGGCCGAGCGGGTGGCCTTCTCCGGACTGCCGCCGTGCTCCAGAAAGCTGGAGTTGTGGTAGTGCTCGCATAGGGCCACGCGGTTGGAAAAGCACAGCGCCACGCTGAGCTTCACCTTGTACTCCGGCTTGTCCGCGCGGTCGCGGCCACGGCGCTCCGCCTCCCAGAACACCGGCTCTGTCAGGGAGTCCTCCCCCGCCAGCTCGCGGATATAGTCGGCGATGCCGTTTTCATACAGAAACTCCTGGGTCTCGAACTTCCCGGGGACCGTCTCATTGCGCAGACGGAACGTGACGCCGGCGTTCACCACAGCCTGCCGCTTCATCACGTCCTGATAGTATTCCAGCGGCACGGCGATGTCGGTGAACACCTCCAGATCCGGCAGCCAGCGAATGGTGGTGCCGGTCCGCTTTTTATTGGTGGTCAGCTCCGTGCTCTCCAGCTGGCCCGCGATCTCGCCCCGCTCGAAGTGCAGGCGGTACTCCCGGCCCTCGCGCCACACGGTGACGTCCATGTAGCGGGAGGCGTACTGGGTGGCGCAGGAGCCAAGGCCGTTGAGACCCAGAGAGAACTCGTAATTCTCACTGTTCTCGTTGTCGTACTTGCCGCCGGCGTACAGCTCGCAGAACACCAGCTCCCAGTTGTAGCGCCCCTCCTTCTCGTTCCAGTCCACGGGGCAGCCGCGGCCCATATCCTCCACCTGTACCGACCGGTCCAGAAATCGGGTGACGGTGATGAGCTTTCCGTGGCCCCCGCGGGCCTCGTCAATGGCGTTGGACAGGATCTCAAACACCGCGTGCTCGCAGCCCTCCAGTCCGTCGGAGCCAAAAATAACACCGGGCCGTTTCCGGACCCGATCCGCGCCCTTGAGACTGGAGATACTCTCGTTGTCGTATACGTTTTTCTTTGCCATATTATTCCTCCGGCATACACCGAGCCAATCGTTTTCTGTTATTCTACCGTATTTTTCCCGTCAATGCAAGTCTCGCCGCCGCGGTATGCGCCGCACTTCGCCTAAAAGATCCTCCGACCCAAAAAGGTTTACAGATTCCCGCAAAAAATAACAGGAGCGCAACTGGGGAAACCCTTGATGGAAAAAGGCTTTCCACAGTTTCCACAGGGTTTTCCACAACTGTTATGTCAACACAAAACCGGTAAAAAAGTGCGCAAAACCGTGGGATTTACCATAATTGCCGGAGAAATCACCATTTTCTGGTTTTCCGGCGGAATGGGTATTGTTTCCCCTGTTTCCCACGGTTTCCCGCACTTTTCGACAGGGCCTCTTTTCCCCACGACATTGGCCGCAGGAGAATGTGCCGCGGCAAGCGAAAGGACCGCCAACAGGCGGTCCTTTCGGAAAAACCGGATAAACGGACTTACTTGATGGGCTCGCCGGCGGCTTCCTTGGCGGCGATCTCCTTCATGGCGTCC
>ERZ1673702.1616-NODE-1616-length-22840-cov-9.045249_pt1 | contig 22840 bp, 20 predicted proteins | sample MGYA00580232_ERZ1673702 | MGnify/ENA primary metagenome ERZ1673702 (study PRJEB41218, sample SAMN15661792) | gut metagenome | host: Homo sapiens | place: Canada: London | collected 2015-08-20/2019-03-30 | study: EMG produced TPA metagenomics assembly of... | reverse complement strand
TGTGGAGCTGACTGTTACTAATCGGTCGAGGGCTTGACCAAAGCAACTCGGAAAGTAATCTGTATGAAGTTTTGAAGGTATGTTACAAAACAAACCTATTGTGACGTACTTGTACGTCATTTTAGCATATAGGGGTGTAGTTCATCGGTAGAATAAGAGTCTCCAAAACTCCAGAGGAGGGTTCGATTCCTTCCACCCCTGTTCTTAAACAGAAAGTATATTTTATACTTTCTGTTTTTTACTTTACAGGAAATTGCTTTCCTGTAAAGTAAAAAACGCTCTGCGAGGATGCACACTGCGGCGTATAAGGTAGATGTCGCAAGCGACCGCCGCAGGCGCGAGAATGTGCCAAGGCACATTCTCTGTTATGCGAGTAGCGAGAAACTCGCAAAGCGTGTTTCTCGTAGTTGTGTCAAGTATTCGTAAGAAGCTACCGGCAGACTTAGCATGAATTCACAAACAGCTATTAGCAGTAAATTTTGTATAAAAAAGAAAAGTGGTATAAAATAGACAAAGAGTGTTAAAATCTAAGAGAAAGTAATGAAAGAGAAGTTTTATAAAGGGCAGTCTACTGGCATAGAAGAAAATATGTGATGAATGAAAACAGGATTGTGAGGAAGGGAGCTGTAAGAGAAATGAACAGGTATTGGTTGCATGCGGCATCAGGAGAACTTTCTTTAGCAAGGGATAATGGGAAAAATATAGAAAAGGAATCAGAACCGCAGATAATACTATTAAATATGGAAGAATTTCAGCAATTAGAAGGAAATTATCCGCATCGAAAGAATCTGATTAGCAGCATGCGTTTTATCCGCTATAGCAAAGTAGAGGCATTTCATGAATGTGTACAGGGGATTATACATGTACCAAAACAGGGAAGTAAAAAGGAAAAAGAGTTTTCCTTTGGCTTTTATCTCTTTGAAAATAAACTATTTTTAATAGAAGAAGATGAGGAATTACAGGAAATATTGGCAAAGGTCAAAAATGATATGTTTGATGGCTGCACACTTCATATGGTGTTGCTCTTTATTTGTAATGCATTAATTGACAATGATATTCTTTATCTGCAAAAGATAGAGGAAAATTTGGAGAAGGTAGAGGATGTTGTAATTAAGAGGATACCGGAGCATTTTAATGAAGTAATTATGCGTTATCGGAAGCAGCTTTCAGAGAGCCGGGCATATTATGAACAGTTGATGAATATGGGAGATTTCATGCAGATGTATATGAACCGGGAGTCTTTAGTAGAAGAGGAACAGGGCTGGGAACGCTATATGAATCGTGTGGAACGGCTGCATAATTACGTAGAGACAATCCGCGAGTATTTACAGCAAATCCGTGAAATGTATCAGACGCAGATTGATATTCACCAGAACCGGATTATGAGTATTCTGACCATTGTAACAACTCTCTTTTTGCCATTGACACTAATTACAGGCTGGTATGGAATGAATTTTCCGGGAATGCCGGAATTTCAATGGAAATATGGTTATCTGGCAGTAATCGGAGTGTCCGTTCTTCTTATTATTATAGAGATAGTATATTTCAAGAAAAAGCGGATCTGGATATCTTCGAAAGACGTAATGTAATGAGTGCAAGCGAGTCAACATACTTGCATGATTGAAAATCGGCGAAATTAATGAGTGATACAATCACGTTATAATACACAAAATGTCCACTTATATGGAAAACCGCTGAATGTACGGAAAAAAGTGCAATAGTAAGTATTATGTAAATGTTATGTGTAGAAAGAAGTTTAGGAATAATGATGGAATTTGGAGCTTTTTTGAAGACTTTTGAAGGAATGCGAGGCTTATTACCTTATTTTTTGACACAAAAATTTGTGAAAAACGATAAAAAATATTGACTGAGTAAAAAAAAACTTGTAAATGTGACTAAAGTACCATAAAAAACGACAAAATGTGACAGGCAAACTGATTTTGGTAAGACCAAAATGGAGAAAAACAGAAAAATTTATTGTGTAAAATGCTCATAAAATTCATATACTAAGATGGTAAGCGAAAATTGACAAAAAAAAGAAATGGTGTCATAATGCTCAAGAATCAAAAGTAAATCAGTTTATTTTTTTGAGGATGGTGAAAAAAATGAATGAAAAGAAAATCAAATTAGCTGGCACAGAAGAGGTTAGAGACTTTGTACGTGAGGCAGGAAAATGTGATTTTGACATTGATATTTCATACAATAGAGTAATAATTGACGCAAAGTCTTTTCTTGGAGTATTAAGTCTTGATCTGAATCGAGAGCTTACTGTTAAGTATGGCGGACATGATATGAACTTTGAGAATGTATTAAGCAAGTATGCAACTGCTTAAATGATGGCACAGGTTTTCTGGCAGCCAGAAAATACAGGTTCATAAGGTAAGAAGAAATACCGGGTAGCGGACAATTTGGATATTGTCTTTTCTATCTGGTATTTTTTTGTTATTATGAAATGAGAATACGTTTCAATTCCTTTGAAGTCTGCTAGAAAAATGAGATTTTTCAAAAATTGATAAATAGAAAAAATAGTGAATAGCATAAATAGAAATAAGTATAAGATGGGATGAAATGAGGTGACAGCGGAATGGAACGTGAGCAGATAAGAATATCGGTACGAAATCTGGTGGAGTTTATCTTGCGTTCCGGAGACATTGATAACCGTAGAGCCAGTCTTGATACGATGGAAGCCATGCAGGCGGGCAGCAGACTCCATCGGAAGATTCAAAAGAAGATGGGAAGCACTTACCATGCCGAGGTTCCTTTAAATATTATCATTGAGGAAGAAAATTATGAGCTTGGAATCTGGGGACGGGCAGACGGCATTATAATAGAAGAAACAGTTACCATTGATGAGATAAAAGGCGTATATTTAAGCCTTAACTTATTGGAAGAACCCGTAAAGGTACATCTGGCACAGGCAAAGTGCTATGCGTACATATATGGAATCCAGAATGATTTACAGAAAATCAATGTTCAGATGACATATGGAAATCTCGATACCGGAGATTTAAAATATTTTTCTTATGAATATAGCATGCAGCAGCTGCAGGAATGGTTTTCAGATTTGATTTTAAAATATAAGAAATGGGCGGATTTTCAGTATGAGTGGCGGAAGAAACGGCAGGCATCCATTAAAGAACTGGTATTTCCGTTTCCGTACCGGGAGGGACAGAAAGAGTTGGCTGCCGGGGTTTATCGTACGATAGCCAGAAAAAAGAATCTGTTTATTCAGGCACCCACCGGAGTAGGCAAGACCATTTCTACATTATATCCGGCAATCAAAGCGGTGGGAGAAGGATTAGGTGATAAGATTTTTTACTTAACTGCCAAGACTGTTACCGCAAATGTGGCAAAAGAGACCCTTGGCATTTTATGTGAAAAGGGTTATCGGGCAAAGAGTGTGCAGATTACAGCGAAAGAAAAATTATGCCCTTGTGAGGAAGTGGACTGTAATCCAGTAAGCTGCCCTTATGCAAAGGGGCATTTTGACCGGGTAAATGATGCGGTTTACGATTTATTACAGAAAGAAAATAATATGACAAGAGAAGTTTTGCTGGCACATGCAAAAGAATATCAGGTCTGCCCGTTTGAAATGTGTCTGGACACGGCAACCTGGGCGGATAATATTATCTGCGATTATAATTATGTCTTTGACCCGAATGTGTATCTAAAGCGTTTTTTCGCAGATGGCATCAAGGGTGATTATATCTTTCTGGTGGATGAGGCACACAATCTTGTGGAACGTGGACGGGAGATGTATAGTGCCGCCCTTGTCAAAGAGGATATTCTTGCGGTGCGGAAAATTATGAAGCCAAGAAGCTCTGCCATTGAGAAAGAACTGGGTAAATGCAATAAGCTGATGTTGGAATATAAGAGAGAATGCGAAACTTATCAGATTTATGAAAGCATTCCGAATCTCATTTTCTCCTGTATGCGTCTTGCAGCAAAAATCGAAGAATATATGCAGAAGAATCCGGAGTTCCCGGGGCGGGATGTGGTTCTTGATTTTTATTTTGAATTGAGAAATTTCTTGAATATCTATGAGCGTGTGGACGAGCATTATGTAATTTACGGGCAGCATGATGAAGAGGGCAGATTTGTCATAAAGCTTTTTTGCGTGGATCCGTCCTTTAATCTGCAGGAGTGTCTGGATAAGGGAAATGCTACGATTTTCTTCTCGGCAACGCTGCTGCCGGTTCAGTATTATAAGGAGCTTTTGACGAATAAAACGGATAATTATGCAGTTTATGCCAGGACAACATTTTCTCAGGATAAGAGACTTTTGTTAATCGGAAATGATGTCAGCAGTAAATATACCAGAAGAACACCGGAAGAATACGGAAGGATTGCAGATTATATTTATCGTACAATAAAGAAGAAAAAGGGCAATTATATGGTGTTTTTCCCATCCTATCTTTTCCTGAAAAAAGTGCATGAGGCATTTGAGCTGCGGACGGATGAAACAATTACCTGCATCTGTCAGGAATCCGGCATGCGGGAAGAAGAAAGAGAAGCTTTTTTAGAAGCATTTCAGGGAGAAAAAGAGGAGGCACTGGTGGCATTTTGTGTCATGGGCGGAATCTTTGGAGAAGGAATTGACTTAAAGAGGGAGCAGTTGATTGGCGCAATTATCGTAGGAACCGGTCTGCCGCAGATTAGCAATGAGCGGGAAATTTTAAAAGAGTATTATGATAAGAAAGAGGGCATGGGATTCGACTATGCCTATCGGTATCCGGGGATGAATAAGGTACTTCAGGCAGCGGGACGTGTTATCCGGACTGCAGAAGATGTGGGAATTATCGAGCTTTTGGATGAACGCTTTCTGCAGAATGATTATCAGCGGCTGTTCCCAAGAGAGTGGGAACAGCGGAGTGTGTGCCAGCTATCTAATTTGGAAGAAAAGCTGGCTACCTTCTGGGAGAAAAAGCATTTATAATGTCGGCAGCAGATTTAAGAATTCTTCTGTGGAAGTAAGAATCGGCAGATTCGGATTTACGGAGACAGCAAGCTGTCTTCGTGGAAGAGGTTCTAAAGTTTTTAAGATAAACAAATCCTTAGATTCATGTTTCAAGCAATAGTCCGGAATGCAGGCGATACCAAGACCGATACGGGCAAGGTCAATCAGAAGGTCATTACTGCTCAGTTCAATTTCCGGAATCAGCTCCAACTGATGGGAGAGGAAGAGATTGTGCATGAATTCACTGGTGGTACTCTTGTTATCAAGCATCAGCAGAGGATATTTTGTTAAATCCCGGAAACTTAATTCCTGTTGTTTTAAATTAAAGTAGGATGGATTCGCAATAAATACATCCGTAAAATCCAGTACCATTTTGCGGATGTAGGATTGATTTAATCGTACATTCGGGCAGTTAGTAACGGCAATATCGACTTTTCCCTGCTCTAAGAGGTCAACGCAGCCAAGAGAGGTTGCATTGGTAACCTTGATGGGAACGCTGGGAAATTTTTTATGAAATTCTTTTAAATAAGGTACTAAAAAATAGCGGCAGATAGTATCGCTGGCAGCAATATGAAGCTGCCCCAACCCAAGAGTATTGGATTCTAAGAGCTGGTTTTCCCCGCGGGCGATGAGATTCATGGCAGGCTCAATGTGTTTTAACAGAACCTGTCCTGCCGGAGTAAGCTGGACTTTCTTGGTGCTCCGGATAAAAAGCGGCTGCTCCAATTTCTTTTCTAAGGTCTTGATGGACTGGCTTACTGCAGACTGGGAAATGTAAAGCTGCTTGCTGGCTTCCGAGAAGCTTAAGGAAGTAGCAACGTGGTAGAATACTTTATATAATTCGTAATTAATATCCATAATGGCTCCTTTATCATATCAGAATGCATATCTTACATATTTTCCTTTATTATAAGTGACGCTTATAACTGTGTCAACATTAGTAACTCTTATAAATAAAATTAAATATATTAATTGTTCTTATTCATAATGCCGTGCTATAATGAGCATAAGAAAGTAAACATTCAGGAGGTAGAAGATGAGTAAGGTAAGAAGAGTGTATGTAGAGAAAAAAGACGCTTACGCAGTACGCGCCAAAGAGTTACATGCAGAGATTAAGAGTTATCTTGGAATCAGCGCAGTAGATAAGGTACGTGTCCTGATTCGTTATGATATTGAAAACATTTCCGATGATGTATATAAAAGAGCAGTTCAGACTGTATTTTCAGAGCCGCCGGTAGATGATGTCTATGAGGAGAATTTTGAAATGGGGGATGGAAAAGTATTTTCCGTTGAATTCCTTCCGGGACAGTTCGACCAGAGAGCAGATTCTGCAGAGCAGTGTGTGAAGCTTTTAAAAGAGGATGAAGAGCCGGTTATCCGTACCGCAACAACGTATGTTATTTACGGAGATATCAACGCTGAGCAGTTAGAGGCAATCAAGCATCACTGCATCAACCCGGTAGATTCCAGAGAGACCGGCATGGAGAAGCCTGAGACTTTGGTAACAGAGTTCCCGGAGCCTGCAGATGTTAAGATTATGACCGGATTTAAGGATATGCCGGAGCAGGAATTAAAAGCACTCTATGATTCCCTTGGACTGGCTATGACATTCAAGGATTTCTTACATATTCAGAACTATTTCCATGGAGAAGAAGATAGAGACCCATCCATGACCGAGATTCGTGTGCTGGATACCTACTGGTCAGACCATTGCCGTCATACCACATTTTCTACCGAGCTGAAAAATGTTGCATTTGAAGATGGTTTCTACAAAGAGCCAATGGAAAAGACATATGAGGATTATCTTGATACACACAAGAAAATGTATGAAGGCAGAGATGACAAATTTGTCTGCTTAATGGACATTGCATTAATGGCAATGAAGCGTCTGAAAAAAGAAGGAAAATTACAGGATCAGGAAGAGTCCGATGAGATTAATGCCTGCTCTATCGTAGTGCCTGTTGAAGTAGATGGCAAGACAGAAGAATGGCTTGTAAACTTTAAAAATGAGACCCACAACCACCCAACCGAAATCGAGCCGTTTGGTGGAGCTGCAACCTGTCTTGGTGGAGCAATCCGTGACCCGTTGTCAGGACGTACCTATGTATATCAGGCAATGCGTGTAACCGGAGCTGCTGACCCTACCGTATCTGTAAAAGATACCATGGAAGGAAAGCTTCCTCAGAAGAAACTGGTTCGCGGCGCAGCACAGGGATACAGTTCCTATGGTAACCAGATTGGACTTGCTACCGGATATGTCAAAGAAGTATATCATCCGGATTATGTGGCTAAGAGAATGGAAATCGGAGCCGTTATGGGAGCAGCACCTCGTCGTGCCGTTCAGAGACTGACTTCTGATCCGGGAGATATTATTATCCTCTTAGGCGGACGTACCGGACGTGATGGCTGTGGTGGAGCAACCGGTTCCTCCAAAGCACACAATACAGAATCCATTGATACCTGTGGAGCAGAGGTTCAGAAAGGTAACCCACCTACCGAGCGTAAGATTCAGAGACTTTTCCGCAGAGAAGAAGTTGCTCACATTATTAAGAAATGTAATGACTTTGGTGCCGGTGGAGTGTCCGTAGCAATCGGAGAGCTTGCAGACGGATTACAGGTTGATTTGGATAAAGTACCTAAGAAATATGCCGGACTGGACGGAACAGAACTTGCTATTTCCGAGTCTCAGGAGCGTATGGCAGTTGTTGTTGCACCGGAAGATGCACAGCAGTTCTTAGATTATGCAAAAGAAGAAAACTTAGAGGCTGTGAAAGTTGCCGTTGTAACCGAAGAGCCAAGATTAGTATTATCCTGGAGAGGAAAAGAAATTGTAAATCTTTCCAGAGCATTCTTAGACACCAACGGAGCACATCAGGAGACTGATGTAAAGGTAGAGCTTCCGGTAAAAGAAGAGAATTATTTAAATAAAATCGGCACAAAGGCTGTAGAAGAAGCAGTTGCAGCAGGCGATATGAAAGCTGCATGGTTAAATGAATTAAAAGACCTTAACGTATGTTCCCAGAAGGGTCTCGTAGAAATGTTTGACGGTTCCATCGGAGCAGGCAGTGTATACATGCCATATGGTGGAAAATATCAGTTGACGGAGACACAGAGTATGGTTGCAAAACTTCCGGTTATGAATGGAAAATGCGATACAGTAACCATGATGAGTTACGGATTTGATCCATATTTATCTTCATGGAGCCCATACCATGGAGCAGCTTATGCAGTATTAGAGTCTGTTTCCCGTATCGTAACAGCCGGTGGTGATTTCCACAAGATTCGTTTCACATTCCAGGAATACTTCCGCAGAATGTCGGAGGAGCCAAGTCGTTGGAGCCAGCCATTTGCAGCACTGCTTGGTGCTTATAATGCGCAGATTGGTTTCGGACTTCCATCCATCGGTGGAAAGGACTCCATGTCCGGTTCCTTCAATGAAATTGATGTACCGCCAACACTGGTATCCTTTGCAGTTGATGTAGCAAAAGAAAAAGATGTTATCACACCGGAGCTTAAGAAAGAAAATGATAAGCTGATGTTATTTACCATCGAAAAAGATGCTTATGATATGCCTGATTACGCACAGGTTATGAAGCTTTATGATGCAATTCATGAAATGACTGAGACAGGCGTTATCGTAGCAGCTTATGCATTAGACGGAAAAGGTCTTGCAGCAGCAGTCAGCAAGATGGCATTTGGTAATAAACTTGGCGTTACTGTAAATGCAGATGTAACAAAAGAAACATTATTTGCACCGGGCTTTGGAAATATCGTAGCAGAAGTTCCGGAAAATAAAGTTGTAAAAGCACAGGAAATCCTTGCAGCAGCAGGCCTTGCAGCAAACGGAGCTGTTGTGGGTGCAGTAAATGACAGCAAGAACTTTATCTATGGTGATATGAGCATTTCCATGGATGAAGCAATCGAAGCATGGGGACAGACTTTAGAGAAAGTATTCCCAACCAGAGCAACCACCGGAACAGAAGAAGTGAAGAGCGGACTTTACGATACAAAAGACATTTATGTCTGCAAGCACAAAGTTGCCCGCCCGCATGTATTTATTCCGGTATTCCCGGGAACCAACTGCGAGTACGACAGTGCGAAAGCATTTGAAAATGCAGGTGCAGATGTAACCGTAAAGGTATTTAAGAACTTAAATGCAGAAGACATCCGTGATTCTGTTGATGTATTTGTAAAAGCAATTGATGAAGCACAGATTATCATGTTCCCTGGTGGATTCTCCGCAGGAGATGAACCGGAAGGCTCAGCAAAATTCTTTGCAACAGCATTCCGTAATGAGAAGATGAAAGAAGCTGTAAACAAGCTTTTAAATGAGCGTGACGGTCTTGCACTTGGTATCTGTAACGGATTCCAGGCACTGATTAAATTAGGTCTGGTTCCTTACGGCAAGATTACACACCAGAGACCGGATTCACCGACTCTGACCTACAATACCATCGGACGTCATATTTCCAAGATGGTATATACCAAGGTAGTGACCAGCAAGTCCCCATGGTTAGCACAGGCTGAGCTTGGCGGCGTATACTGTAACCCGGCATCTCATGGAGAAGGTCGTTTCGTTGCTCCGAAGGAGTGGTTAGACAAGCTTTTCGAGAATGGTCAGGTGGCAACCCAGTATGTAAACGAAGCCGGTGTTCCAACCATGGATGAAGAGTGGAACGTAAACGGTTCTTACATGGCAATCGAAGGTATCACCAGTCCGGACGGACGTGTCCTTGGTAAGATGGCACATGCAGAGCGTCGTGGAGAGTCTGTTGCAGTCAACATTTACGGCGAGCAGGATATGAAGCTGTTCGAAAGTGGAGTAGCATACTTTAAATAAAAAATAATGTGAAGAGGAAGACCTTGTAGAATAGAAATTATTTATTCTATGAGGTCTTTTTTGATTTGCTTCAACTGAAATTGTTGATAAAATCGTACGAAATGAGTATAATAATAGTACGAAGAAAGGGCGTGATAATATGTCAATTACAGCAACGGAATTAAAGAATAATCTTGGAAAATATTTATTGTTATCGGCAACAGAAGATATTTTTATTACAAAAAACGGAAAAGTAGTGGCAAAACTGACCAATCCGTATCAGGATAGAGTAGAGGTGGCAAAATCCTTGTTTGGAATTTTACCAAAGGATGCGGATATAGATGTTGCAAAGGAAGAAAGGCTTGGTGCAAAATAGATGAGGATTCTGGCAGATACAAATGTGATTCTTGATGCTTTGACTTCAAGAGAGCCATGGAACAAAAGTGCTGAAAAAATATTTTTTATGGCAGCGAATCATACGATAGAAATGTATATTACAGCAAGCTCTGCAACAGATATATACTATCTGATAAGAAAACATTTGCACAATGCAAAAGATGCAAAGTTTATCATGGAAAAACTTTATTCTTTAACAGGAATATTGGAAGTGACGGCAAATGACTGCATTGATGCATTAGCATCACCCATCAGTGATTATGAGGATGCGGTTGTTGAGAGAGTTGCATCAAGAACAGATATGGATTATATAGTTACACGAAAGATAAAGGATTATCAGGCAGGTGATAGGAAAATAATATTGCCGGATGATTTTGTGAAAATGGTGGAGGCGAAAAAAGTATGAATATACTTATAATTGGAAATGGATTTGATTTGGCACATGGATTACCAACAAAATATAATGATTTTTTAAAGTTTATTCAAGCATTTAAGAACATTATAAATGACCAACAAATAATAACGAGTGGTGGTTTAAACAATATAAAAAAACCTATGTATGAATATATGGACAGATTGATTTATGAAGAAACTTATAAAAACGAGCTGATAAAACTCGTTACAGATAATATATGGATAGATTATTTTATAAGTAGGCAAACTTTTATAAATGAAAACTGGATAGATTTTGAAAGTGAAATTGCTAGAGTGATAAAGTCATTGGATAGAGATATGCATTATAAACATAAAATATGTAGTATGGATGGTGAAATTGGAGTGCTTTCCAATTCCTTTTTTGATAAATATTATAAAACATATTCCACAGAGAAGTTTGGCTATGGTGTGAAAAATGGGAAAGTTACATTTCGGAATATAAAAGAACAGTTATATACAGATTTAAACAAGCTGATTCGTGCGTTAGAAATTTATATAGCGGACTATATCGAAAAAATGGAGTGTCAAGTATTTTCTCCTGATGTGAGAAATATAGCATTTGATAAGATTTTGAGTTTTAATTATACAAAAACATATGCTCGAGTATACGATACAACTACTTTAGCGGAATATGATTATATACATGGAAAAGCAGACATTGATAATTCAATAAATACGAATAGTATGGTATTGGGAATAGATGAATATCTTTCCGATGATAAGAAAGACAAAGAAACGGATTTTATAGTTTTTAAGAAATTTTATCAAAGAATATATAAAGAAACGGGGTGTAAATATAAAGACTGGGTTGCTAGAATACGATCTAATGAACCGATTATAAATCGGAAATATAGTTATGAAAGGGAAGATGGAACTAAAGTATATACAGGGGAAAGTGCAGTACGACATAATCTTTACATATTTGGACATTCATTAGATGTGACAGATAAAGATATTCTTAGAGAATTAATTTTAAATGATAATGTATATACTACTATTTTTTATCTAAATAAAGATGTAATGGGACAACAAATTGCAAATCTTGTAAAAATAATAGGTCAGGATGAATTAATAAAAAGGACAGGCGGAAGTAGCAAAACAATAGAATTTAAATTACAAAGTGATATGAAACTGAGGGAGTAAAAAGTATGCAAGATTATAGATATTGTACGATTAAGGATAATCATTCTTTTTATGACATAAAGAATAATCCGATATGTATAAAATGGAAAGGAAAATATAAAATCAAAGAAGACTTATTTGATTTAAGTGAAGCGTATTTTGAGTGTGCATGCGACATTTTTGAAGAAATTCTGGAAAAGGCTGATGATAATATAAAATTGGATATGTGGTTTATACCAGGTGTATATATGTTTCGGCAAAGTTTAGAATTGATAATAAAGGCATTACTTGCTAAAAAAATACAGAAAAAGAATATTCTTCAAGATATTTATTTGGAGTGCAAACATGATTTGGCTGGCTTATTTCAAAAATATAAAGAGTGTGAAGATAATATTGTTATTCAAGCGAAGGAGAGACAATGGATAGAAAATTATTTGGTAAGTATAGAAATAGTAGACAGTAATTCGGCATTATTCAGGTATCCGTTTAAAGATGAATTTTTGCTCCAATATCAAAATCGTTTTTTAGATATTGCTGATATGGGGAATGCATTCCTTAATGCTTATACTATATTAAAGAAGTGTTTTACCGGAAAAGAGGATACTTCAATTATAGAAATAGATGTAACTATGTCGACAGATTTTTTGATTTTTGCAAATAATGGATTTGGAAATTGCTATTTGTGGGAGAGTTTATTTGGAGATAATTTTCATAAACAAGTTGTTGGATATAGCAGTACAGCATATTTTTTATTCCAAAAATATATTTTTGACAAAAAATATGGTAGAATATTTCCTATTATTTTTTTACTTAGAAATGCTATAGAGTTATCTTTAAAGAGATTGCTTGATTCAAAAGTAGAAAAGCAACTTCCGGAGAAAATAATTCATTGTATTAAAAATAGTCATGTTTTATACAAAGAATTATGGTTGAATCAAAAAGAGATGATAGTGTATTATGCAAAAGAACATGGTGAAAACCTTGAAACATTGGATATTCTTGATAAACATATAAAGGAATTAGATAGTATAGATAGACAGGGGGATAGATTCAGATATCCATTTTCGTATAGTTTTGAATATAGGTTTTCAAATATTCAAATTGATATGGAAAATGTGTTTGAGTGGATGCAAGGGATTTTTAATGTTTTGGATGGATGTGATGATATATTAGATGAAATAACAGATTTTGAATATGAAAAATATAATTATTGATAAGAAAAAATGATTATAAAGTTTTAAAGTAAATTGTAAGGGGGAATATTTATAGATGAGAGATTTGAAGAACTAAAGATAGGTTTGCAAAATACAAAAATATAAGTAGATATGAGACAAATAGATTAAAGCTAGGCATATGTGACCGTAATAAATTTAATATAATAAAGACCTTTGGCAGTGTAAAAAGAGACCATTACTTATAGGTAAGTAATGGTCTCTTGTGATGTTGTATTATTTATCAAAAGTTTTTTCTATATTATTCAAATGTTCCTTTAGAATCATATTTATATACTGACTGAATGAACGATCGTCCTCTTCTGCCAGTTGTTTGATTCTTTCAATAACATCTTCATCAAGGGTAATACTTACTTTGCTTTTTAACGGTTTCATTCAATCACCTACCTTATGCATAATATACCACTACATACTACTAATTATTGAAAAGTAGGATAAAATATGATAAAGTAGTATAAAATTTGGCAATGGTACTATGAGAGAAAAATCACAGTATAAAGTGCAAAGTACAATAATTATGGAGAAGGAGGAATTAGTTATGGCAATGATTACATGTCCTGAATGCGGAAAAGAAATTTCTGATAAGTCCAAAAAATGCATTCATTGTGGGAAAATATTGGAGGAAGAGGTGGTTCCAAAGAAATTTTGCAGTGAATGTGGTAAGGAGGTTGAAATTGATACAATAGAATGTCCTTATTGTGGTTGTCCATTAGATGAAGATGAGAAAGAACTAAAACAACAAAAGTTGAAAAAAGTAAAAAAGATAGGTATTGTAGTTGCGATTATTGCAGTAATAGCAATTATTGCTGGCATTATTTTAAATATTATAAAAACTGGTTTAAATGAAGATGAACAATTGGCATATCAAAATGCCGTTGAATTACAGGGGATGTTGAAAAATCCAGATTCATTTAAACTGTATGATGAATTTTTTATTCTTAAACATTATGATGATGATGGTAATATGGATTATACTTATACAATATTTGAGTATGGTGGAACAAATGGATATGGTGCATTGACAACAGATGAAGCTGTTTTTAGGGATGGCGAATACATTATGGATTATGCAGATGAACCTGATGAGGATGATTATAATTATATGAAGGAACTGGAGGCAAAAGCAAATTTGGCATTGTATGTATTATCTGGTGGTGATAGTGATACTTGGGAAAAGGTAGATATTGATGTTGAAAAAATAAAAAAGAAAATGGGGCTGGAATAATGAAATGCCAAAATTGTAAAAAGAAACTCAGTAATTCAGCTACATTTTGTAAATATTGCGGAAAAAGAATTGAAATTGCTGCAGGGGAACAGATACCACACAAATTTTTAAAATTAAAGAATAAAAGGTTTGTATTATTGGGAATTATCATAATAGTTATGATATTTTATGCTTTGTTATTTAAATGCAAAGCAGGATTATGTATGTTGCCAAGCGAATTCAAGGGAGAGTATTGTGTAATACATACTTGCAGTAAAAAAGGATGTTATAATAAGATTGCGAAAGAAAAAAATATTGTTATACCCATTTACCATCAACAGCAGATTATAGTAGTTATAGACCAGAAAAAGCAGAAGAGGTATTGACTTTTTCGGATATAAAAGTGAGTAATAATAGTTCATATACTATATGTAATGCAACGATAACAAATAATGGTAGAAGAACTTATACATTTATTGAAGTAAAGGGGAAATTTAAAAACTCATCAGGAACAATACTTGACACAGATTGGACTTACGCAGTTGGTTCAGAGGGATTGGAACCGGGTGAATCTGCAACAATTAGATTATCAGTAAGTAAAAATTATAATATTTCAAACTGTAGTTTAGAAGTATATGATTATGAAAAGGACTAAACTTAGAAGGGTCTATGGAATTAATTGACTTTATAGTCCCTTTTACTAAATATTATTTTGGAGACAGATAATAGCCCAGAGTAAATTTCTAGCTTAATATTGTGAAGATTTCCATTGACTAATTCCATCATACCACATATAATAAAATTACCCAATAGGTAATCTTATAGATAAGGAGGGGAGTAATTGGAGTTAGAATTTGCAACGGAGAAAGTCAAATTGCAATGTAAAAGTGAAAAGGAAGCCAAAAAGTTATTTGGTGGAGATGCAGTACTTGCCAGAAGTTTATTAGCTAGAATAAATGCGTTTAGAGGAGCGGAGAATATAAAAGATATTATTGTCCAGCCAACCTTTCGATTTCATGCATTGAAGAATAAAAATGGAAAAGATTTAGAAGGATATTTTGCAATTGATGTAAAATCAATCCGAGAAGCATGGAGAATTATATTACAACCATTAAACATGGATAAACAACCGTATATACCATGTAATATTGATGAAATAGCAGTTAGTGTAAAGATTATAGAAATTGTGGAGGTGAGCAAACATTATGAGTAACTATATGGAGTATAATGATACAATTGCATTTCACCCGGGATATTATATTAAAGAAATCGTTGATGAAAGTGGTCTGACTCAGGAAGACTTTGCCAAGAGACTGGATACAACACCGAAGAACTTAAGCCTTTTAATCAGAGGGGAACAGAGTCTTTCTATAGATATTGCTATGAAATTATCCAGAATGATTGGAACAAGTGTCACATACTGGTTAAATCTTCAGAATGCATATGATACATTGATAGCAGAATTTAAATCAGATGAAGAACTTGCAGAAGAACGGAAAGTCTTTGATAATTTGGATTATAAATTTTTCCGTGAAAATTATGGCTTGCCGGATTTGCCAAGACAAAAAGATAAGCAGATTGAAGAAGTAAGGAAGTTCCTTAATGTTGCAACGCTAACTGTATTAAAAAGAAAAGATATGGCTGTTAGTTTCAGAAGTGCAATGGAGAATTTGACTGAGGCAAGTACGGTGAAAGCAAATGCAATGGTTCAGATAGCAACAAATATAGCTTTACGGACACAAGCATCAAAATTTAATAAAAAGAAATTTGAAGAAAAAGTTTCCTATGCTTTAACGCTTACCCAGAACCATACAGAGTTTTACCCACTCATACGAAAGGCTTTTTTAGAGGCTGGAGTAATATTTGTGATTATGCCCAATATTGCAGGTTCCAGAACCAATGGGGCAACCAAAAAAATTGGGAATAATATTATGCTGATGGTAAATGACAGGAGACTCAATGCAGATTCTTTCTGGTTTACACTATTTCATGAAATCGGACATATTATGAATGGTGATTATGGAATTTCATTTGAGAAAGAAACCGGTGAGCAGGAAGAGGCAGCTAATCACTTCGCGGAGGACAGCTTGATTCCAAAAGAATATTATCAGGATTTTGTAAGACAGGGTGAATTTGATTTACAGGCTATTAAGAAATTTGCAAATAAAATAAATCGTGATCCGGGTATTGTATTAGGCAGACTTCAAAATGATAAGAAAGTAGATTATAATGACTATACAATGAATTCACTAAGACATAAATATAAAGTACGAATGGGATTCTAGTTTAAAAACCGAGCGGTTCTGTTAAAAGCAGAACCGCTCGATTGCGTATGCAACACCATCTTCTTCATTAGAAAGGGAAATGAAATCAGCCGAATCTTTTAAGAGCTGTTGCGCATTTCCCATGGCAACGCCAATGCCGGCAGCTTTGACGATATCGAGATCATTTTCGCTGTCACCTACCGCCATGGTATCTTCCATGGAAATGTGGAGGTAATCACAGAGGAATTTAAGTCCTTTGGATTTGGCAATGCCGCATCTGGTAACTTCTAAGTTATGAAAACCGCCGGACACATAAGTGACTTCCGGGAAGGTGTCTAAGATTTCTTTTGTTTTTTCTCTTGTGGTATAGCTTCCATCTGCATCCGGTGCAAAGTTTAAAGTCAGTTTTGAAACACAAAGTTTATGTTCTTCGATATAAGCAGCTAAGTCAGTAATCGTCTTCCGGGTGGTCTGGATATATTTTTTTAAGGAATCCGGAATATCTAATAGGTTGGTAAGCTCGCTGGTGGAAAACTGGGTATAGCCGTCACCATTGATAAAGGCATCGATATGAAGAGACTGCGTATAGAGCTTGCGTAACAGCCGGACACTTAAATCGGTATCCATGCTTTCATCTAAGAGCAGTTCCTTTTCCGGGACGCGGTATACCGCAGAACCGTTGGCAGTAATGGCATATTGGATGCCAAGCTCCTTCATTTCATCCACAGGAAGACCGATATAAGGCCGGCCGGTGGAGATAATAACGGTAATCCCGTTTTCTACGGCTTTTCGAATCATTTCTTTATTATAAGAGGTAATGACACCGTCTTTATTATAGAGGGTGCCATCAATGTCTAAGGCAATTAACTTTACTGAATTCATCAAGTGTACTCCTTTGTATTTGAAAATATCATTGTCAATGAATAACAGTGTAGCACAGAAAATGAAAAAAGCAAATCACCGGATTAAATTTATATTTTTAAGTTGCAGGAAAAGGAGCTTACATATATAATTAGTAGGAATTCAAATGTAAGATAAACTGGAGCATATTATGAATATAAAGGAATATATCAAAGAACAAAGACTGATAACCGATGGTGCCATGGGCACTTATTATGAGGAAAAATACAGCGAAGATACCGTGATTGCAGAAAAGGAGAATCTTAAGAATCCGGAGCAGATTAAGGAGATTCATTTAGAATATCTGCGTGCGGGAGCAAGGCTGATCCGCACCAATACATTTGCAGCAAATACCATGTTTCTTGCAGATATGCAGGAAGTAAAAGAGACAGTCCGGGCGGGCTATGAGATTGCAAAGGAAGCAGTAACCACATTTCAGGCAGAAAATGGAAAAGAGATTCCGGTATTTATCGGAGCAGATTTAGGACCGATTTATGATCTTGACCATCAGGACTATGACAATGTGTTACAGGAGTACAAAGAAATTTGTGACACCTTCCTTTCTTGTGGCGCAGACTGTTTTGTATTTGAGACACAGAGTGACTTTACCTATATTGAGCCGGTGACGGCATATATCAAAGAAAAATCAGACGCATTTATTCTGGTGCAGTTTGCGTTTGACAAAAGTGGATACACCCGCTCCGGTCTCTCTATGCAACGTGTGGCAGTAGAAGCTTCCGAGATGGAAAATGTGGATGCCTATGGATTTAACTGTGAACTGGACAGTACCCACATGTATCAGTTTATGAAGAACCTGAAGTTCTCCAGTGACAAATTCGTATCAGCACTTCCAAATGCAGGGTACCCATATACTTTGCGAGGAAAGACAATTTATTCCAATAATGCATCTTATTATGCAGAAAAAATGAAGGATATTGCAGCCCTTGGCACAGATATTTTAGGTGGCTGCTGTGGAACCACACCGGAATATATTGCTTTGCTTTCTGGCGAGTTACAGGATGTGCCGAAGGCAGCAAAGAAAATTGAAAATGTAGTAACGCAGGAGGTTACAAGAACTCCATCTATTTTTGAAGAGAAGCTTTCCCGTGGGGAGAAGGCTTATATTGTAGAATTGGACCCGCCATTTTCCGAGGATGCATCCAAGGTTATGAAAGGAGCAGAAGATTTAAGAAAATGTAATGTGGATCTGATTACTCTTTCCGATTCCCCAATGGCGCGGGCGAGAATGGATGCCGGACAGCTGGCAGTGAAAATCCAGCAGAAGACCGGTGTGGCAGTAATGCCGCATATCAGCTGCCGTGACCGCAATGTGATTGCGTTGCGTGCAGGTCTTTTAGGCATGCATATGAATGATGTCCGCCATTTCCTGATTGTGACCGGAGACCCGGTTTCAAGGGCAGACCGCGAAAGAGTGACTTCTGTTTTTGATTTCAATTCCATTAAACTGATGCAGTATGTTAAGGAAATGAATTTAGAAGTTTTTGCACAGGAGCCGGTTTATTATGGTGGTGCACTGAATTATCATGGTGCCAATCCGGATGCGATTATTGAACGGATGAAGCGTAAAGCGGAAGCAGGATGCGGTTATTTCCTGACACAGCCGGTATATACCGAGGAAGATGTGGAAAGACTGACTTATATCAAAGAACACATTGACACCAAAATCATGTGCGGTATTATGCCGCTGGTAAGCTATAAGAATGCAATGTTTGTGAAAAATGAGATGCCGGGCATCCATGTTTCCGATGAAATTGTAAACCGGTATCGGGAAGATATGACAAGAGAAGAGGCAGAAGAAGTGGCAATTGAATTATCTGTTGAAATCGCAGCAAAATTATATGATATTGCAGACGGATTTTATTTTATGACACCATTTAACCGGACGGGCTTAATTGCGAGAATTATTGAGGCAATCCGACAGGAGGAAGAACGCAGATGACAAGAGAGGAATTTAAGGAATTAGTAAAAAATGGACCGGTTATCTTAGATGGTGCAACCGGAAGCAATCTTCAGAATGCAGGAATGCCGGTAGGAGTCTGCCCGGAGCAGTGGATTTTAGAGCATCCACAGACCATGATAGATTTGCAGCGGGCTTATGTGGAGGCTGGAACACAGATCCTTTTGGCACCGACCTTTACTGCAAACCGCATTAAATTAGAAGAATATGGACTGGCAGATAAGCTGGTGGAGATGAACCAGCAATTAGTTGCCATTTCCAAAGAGGCAGCAGGCGGAAAAGCGCTGGTAGCCGGTGATATTACCATGACCGGTCAGCAGCTTTATCCGATGGGTGAATTGCAGTTTGAAGAACTGGTAGATATTTATAAAGAACAGGTCAAAGTTGTGGCAGATGCGGGAGTAGACTTATTTATCATTGAGACCATGATGAGTCTGCAGGAAACAAGAGCCGCTGTGCTGGCAATCCGTGAAACCTCTGATTTGCCGATTATGGCAAGTATGACTTATAACGAGGATGGCAGAAGCTTGTATGGAACAGATCCGGTAACTGCGGTAGTTACGTTGCAGAGCCTGGGTGCTGATGCAGTGGGAATGAACTGCTCCACAGGACCAGAGGAAATGTTAGAGCCGATTCGCCAGACCGTAGAATATGCCTATGTTCCTGTTTTGGCAAAGCCAAATGCCGGATTACCGGAATTAGAGGATGGTGTAACGGTATACAAGACCACACCGGAAGAATTTGCGGAAGTTGGTGCAAAATTAGTCGAAGAAGGCGTTTCGATTATTGGTGGATGCTGTGGAACGACCCCGGCACATATCAAGGCATTGGCAGATAAAGTAAAACCAATGGGAATCCATCATGCGGAAGCATCAAGACGAAGAGTGCTTACTTCTGAGCGTAAGACGGTAGAAATTGATTTGGACGGACCATTTATGGTAATTGGTGAGCGGATTAATCCGACCGGAAAGAAGAAATTGCAGGCAGAGCTTCGGGAAGGCAGCCTTAATATGGTTCGTGATATGGCACGGGCGCAGGAAGAAAATGGTGCAGCCATTCTGGATGTCAATATGGGTATGAATGGAATTGATGAGAAACAGATGATGTTAAATACCATTCATGAGGTTACTTATACAGTGGATTGTCCGCTTTGTATCGATTCATCCCATGTGGATATTATTGAAGCAGCACTTCGTATTTATCCGGGACGAGCTTTGATTAACTCTATTTCCTTAGAAAAAGAGAAATTCGAAAAATTGCTTCCGATTGCAAAGAAATATGGAGCAATGTTTATTTTGCTTCCGCTTTCTGACGAGGGACTTCCAAAAGACGCAGAAGAGAAGCGGCAGATTGTCCGTACCATTTTAGATGCCGCCTTAAAAATCGGTCTTCATAAAGAAGATATTATCGTGGACGGACTGGTAGCAACGGTAGGTGCCAATCCGCTGGCAGCATTGGAATGTTTTGATACCATCCAGTATTGTAAGGATGAATTGAGCCTTGCCACAGCCTGTGGACTTTCCAATATTTCCTTCGGTCTGCCGGAACGTATTTATGTAAACAGTGCATTTCTTACCATGGCAATTGCAAAAGGACTTACGATGGCAATTGCAAATCCATCCCAGGATTTATTAATGAATGCGGCAGTGGCTTCGGATATGCTTTTACATAAAGAAGGTTCTGATATCCGCTATATCAATCGGATGAACCAGCGGGCACAGAAGGAAGTTCCGGCAACCGATAACGCAGCTTCGGCAGGCACTTTAGAGCCGGCAAATCCGGTATTTGATTGTGTATTAAAGGGAAATAAGGGCAATATTTTAAAAGAAGTAGATAAAGCTTTGGCAGCAGGAGAAGAACCGGGAGCGATTATTAATGGACAGTTGATTCCTGCTATTAATGAAGTAGGTGTTCTTTTTGACAAACAGATTTATTTCCTGCCGCAGCTGATTTCCAGTGCGCAGACCATGCAGCATGCCATTGAATACTTGGAGCCAATGCTTTCCAAAGATAAAGACGCAGAGCCAAAGGCAACCATTATTATTGCAACCGTAGAAGGCGACATACACGATATTGGTAAGAATCTGGTAGCACTGATGCTCCGTAACTATGGTTATCGTGTCTTAGACCTTGGCAAGGATGTGGCAGCGGATATTATTGTGGATACAGCTTTAAAAGAGAATGCCCGGATTATCGGACTTTCTGCCCTGATGACCACTACCATGATGCGTATGAAGGATGTGGTAGAGCTGGCAAAAGAGCGTGGCTGTAACAGCAAGATTATCGTGGGCGGTGCAGCAATTACACAGAGCTTTGCAGATGAAATCGGTGCAGATGGCTATTCCCCGGATGCAGCTGATTGTGTAAAACTGGTAGAGCGTCTGCTGGAAGAAATGTAAATTTTTATTTTGGGAGGTTTTTGATATGGTAAAGATAATTTCAGATAGTACCTGTGATTTATCTGAAGAACTGGTAAAACGTTATGATATTACTATTCTTCCGCTTCATATTTTATTAGGTGACGAAGAATATCTGGATGGAGTAAATATTACTCCGCAGGAGATTTTTGACTGGTCGGATGAACACAAGACCACTCCAAAGACTTCAGCACCATCCGCAGAGCAGGCAGTAGAATTGTTAAAGCCTTATGTAGAAAATGGTCAGGAGGTTATCTGTTTTGCCATTGCATCCGGGATGTCATCTTCCATGAATGTGATGCGTCTTGCAGCAGAAGAACTGAATGCGGAAAATCTGGTGACGGTAATCGATTCTGCAAATCTTTCTACCGGTATCGGACTTCTTGTCATAGAAGCAGCAGAAATGGCACAGCAGGGAAAGAGCGCGGCAGAGATTACCACCCGCATTGAAGAATTAAAGCCTCTGGTTCGGGCAAGCTTTGTGGTAGACACATTAACCTATCTTTATCGTGGTGGAAGGTGTAGTGGACTGGCTGCATTAGCCGGTGGTGCATTAAAGCTTCATCCGCGGATTGGTGTTGAGGATGGCAAGATGGGGCCGGGCAAGAAATACCGTGGCAATATGGAAAAGGTTGTCCTCTCCTATGTGAAAGACATGGAAGAAGCAATGAAGAATGCCCGCCCGGAACGCGTATTTATCACTCATTCCGGCAGTGCTCCGGAAATCGTAGATAAGGTACGTGCGTACCTTAATGACCTTCATGTCTTTCGTGAAATTTTAGAAACAAGAGCCGGCGGTGTAGTATCCAGCCATTGCGGACCGGGAACACTGGGTGTTTTGTTTATTGCGAAGGAGTAGGAAGTACAGAGAGATATATGATTTGCAAAGGTATCTCATACGGCAGGTATCCGGCAGCTTGACAGAATTATTGGAGTAATTTTGAATCTTGAAATATTTTCAAAAATTTTAAATATTTCAAAAATATTTTTGAAAAAGTGCTTGACTTCACTATTCCTATATAGTATACTAGCAAAGCGGGTTGCAGATGAGTAACCCGCAGGAATATGGGATCTTAGCTCAGCTGGGAGAGCATCTGCCTTACAAGCAGAGGGTCA
>ERZ1673702.1594-NODE-1594-length-23121-cov-7.207622_pt1 | contig 23121 bp, 20 predicted proteins | sample MGYA00580232_ERZ1673702 | MGnify/ENA primary metagenome ERZ1673702 (study PRJEB41218, sample SAMN15661792) | gut metagenome | host: Homo sapiens | place: Canada: London | collected 2015-08-20/2019-03-30 | study: EMG produced TPA metagenomics assembly of... | reverse complement strand
GGCGTAGCCGTAGCGCACGATGTCCGCATGCTCCAAGCCCGCAATCGTGGCATACATTTTTCTCTGCACGTCGTGAGGCATGGACGTGGACATGCCCTGCACGTATACTTCCGAAGTGTCAGCGCCTTCGGGCTCCAAAAATATTTGGTGCCGCTCCTTGTCCTTGAAGCGGACGACCTTTGTCTCTATGGAAGGACAGTATCTCGGCCCCGTCGATTGAATGGTTCCGTTATAGAGCGGGGAACGGTCGAGATTTTCGAGAATGATTTCGTGCGTCCTTTGATTGGTGTACGTGAGATAGCAGGGGAGTTTATTTTTCGGCGGGCGGGAGGAGAGAAAGGAAAAGGGATAAATTTCCTCGTCGCCCTCCTGAATTTCGCATGCGGAATAATCGACGGTGCGACCGTCCAGCCGCGCGGGCGTGCCCGTCTTGAAACGGCGGACGGAAAAACCTAGTTCGACGAGATTTTTCGTGAGCGCAGTGGCGGCGGCAAAACCGTTGGGACCGGATTTTTTGATTTCGCCGCCCGTAATCGTCTCCGCATTGAGATAAACCCCCGTACAGAGCACGACGGCGCGGCAGAGGATTATTCCGCCGTAGGTCGTCTTTACGCCCTTGCAGGCTCCGCCTTCGACGAGGATTTCCGCCGCTTCGCCTTGCAGGATACGGAGATTTTTTGTGTGCTCCAAGGTCTTTTTCATCTCCCGATGATAGGCGTTTTTGTCCGATTGAGCTCGGAGGCTCTGCACCGCGGCGCCCTTGCCGACGTTGAGCATGCGGATTTGCAGGGCGGTCTTGTCGGCGTTTCTGCCCATTTCTCCGCCCAAAGCGTCGATTTCGCGCACGAGGTGCCCCTTCGCCGTGCCGCCGATGGAGGGATTACACGGCATGAAGCCGATACTGTCGAGATTGAGCGTCAGCATGACCGTATTCATTCCCGTCCGCGCCAAAGCGAGAGCCGCTTCACAGCCCGCGTGCCCCGCCCCGACGACGACGGCGTCCGCCGTATATTCGATAAATTCTTCCATAATTATTGTTTCAGGACGATGTTTTTGATGTCGTCCACTTCTTTGGCGATTTTTTCGTTCAGCCGAATGAGCTCCTCTATCTTATCCCGCGAATACATAATCGTGGTATGGTCGCGGCCGCCCATGACGTTGCCGATGGAGATGAGGGGGAGGGAGAGCATTTCGCACATGAGATAGGCGCAGATTTGGCGCGCCTTGACGAGGTCGGCTTTTTTCCCTTTGCCCAAAATATCTTCACGTTTATATTTATAATATCCGCACACACTGGAAATAATGACGTCGGGCGTGATTTCTTCCGAGCTCGTACCGCTTTCGCTCACCGATTCAGACAGCGCGAGCTTGGCGAGTTCCAAAGAAATGGGCTCTTCGTGCAGTTTGCTCGCGAATAATACCTTGGTGAGCCTGCCTTCCAGCGTTCGGACGTCGTGGCCGGAATCGTTCGCCAAAAATTCGAGCACGTCGTCGGGCATAGGGCATTTGCGCTCCAATGCCTTGCGCTTCAAAATGGCGATTTTCGTTTCGAGGTCGGGCGGCTGAATATCCGCGATAAGCCCGCCCTCGAAGCGGGTGCGAAGCCTTTCCTCTAACGTGGCGATTTCCTTGGGCGGTCGGTCGGACGTAAGGACGATTTGCTTATTTTGGGAGGAAAGTTCGTTGAAGGTGTGGAAAAATTCCTCCTGCACGCCCGGTTTTTTCGCGAGGAATTGAATATCGTCTATCATGAGAATATCGACGTTGCGGTAGTGCAGGCGGAATCTCGCGCCCTTGTCGCGCGAGGAAATTTTTCCCGAAATCATCGAATCGATGAACTCGTTGAGGAAGTTTTCGCAGGTCGTATACAAAACGCGCTTTTCAGGGGATTTCTGTGCGATATAATTGGCGATTGCCTGCACGAGGTGTGTCTTCCCGAGACCCGATTCCCCGTAGATAAAGAGGGGATTAAAGCTCTCGCCGGGGTGTTCTGCGACCGATTTCGCGGCGGCGTATACGAATTTATTCGACGAACCGACGACAAAGGAATCGAACGTGAAATTCTTATTCACGGGCACCGGCTTAAAGTCGTCCCCGAGCCCCTCGTCCTCCTCTTCGGTATAGGTGTCGCTCCCGTCCACGACGAGGCGGAAATCCGAAATGCCGAGGTCGCTTTTTGCGATTGCTTCCCGAAGGGGCACCGCGTGTTTTTTCATGATGGTATTGGCGGCGAGGTCGGTGGGCGCTTTGAGAATAATGCGGCGGTTGACCACGTCCACGGGTTCGAGGTCTTTGATAAACGTGTTAAAGGAGACGGGAGGAATAACTCCTTCCGCCTTGTCCCGAATTTGCTTCCATAAAAAGAGGATTTGAGATTTTTCTGCCATTTTTCCTCCCGCCTGAAAAATTATTTTCGCTTACCTTGCGAGAATCTTTTGTCTTTTTGCGAATTATTTGATATAATTATAATACAAAATCGAAGGAAAATAAAGTATTTTCGGCGGGTTTTTCGAGGATTATGCAAATAAAAAATTTGTCCCTTCAAAATTTCAGAAATTACGAGGACGAAAGGTTCGTCTTTTCCGAGGGCCTGAATATCCTTTTCGGCAAAAACGCACAGGGAAAAACCAATTGCGCCGAAGCGGTATTCTATCTCTGCACGGGCACTTCCTTACGAATCCGCCACGACAAACAGCTCATTAAAATCGGCGCGCCCTGCGCACGCATTTCCGCCGAGGCGGAAAACCGTTACGGCAAGGTCACGATCGAAGCGGACATCTACGAGGACAAACGGGAAATCCGCATCAACGGGAGCAAAATTTCCAAAAGCGCCGACCTCATGGGACACATCAACAGCGTATTTTTCTCGCCCGGAGAGCTCAGGCTCATTCAGGACGGCCCCGACGAGCGGCGGCGGTTCATGAATATGTCCATTTCTCAGACCTCGCCCGCCTATTATACCGCTTTGCTCCGATACAATAAGATTCTCGACCAAAGGAATACCCTGCTCAAAAATCGGGACGCGGAGCTTATTTTGGATACGCTCCCCGTCTGGGACGAACAGCTTTGCAAATACGCCGCCGTCATCGTCAAAAAACGCGCGGAGTTTTTGAAAAAGCTCGCCCCTTACGCCAAGGAACTGCACGCCTTTCTGACGGACGGCGCGGAGGAATTGGAAATTTCCCCCGACAGGAAATACGAGGGCGAGGAGGACGAAATCGCGGAAAAACTTAAAAAACAGCTCAGCCGCAATTACGAAAAAGACCTTCGGTTAGGCTTCACTACCGTCGGGCCGCACCGCGACGACGTGGATTTTTTTATCTCCGGCAAGGACGCCAAGGCGTACGCTTCCCAAGGTCAGACCCGCACGGCCGCGCTCAGCGTGAAGCTCTCCGAGGTGGAGATTTTTCGGGAGCTTTCGGGGGAATACCCCGTGCTCATTCTCGACGACGTGATGAGCGAGCTCGACCTTCCGCGGCGGAAAAAGCTCTTGAAGCGCATTTCCGCCGTGCAGACGATTCTCACCTGCACGCACGCGGAACGGGTGTTATACGGTACGGAATGTAAGAAAATCCGAATCGAAAACGGAAAAATCAAACGGGAAAAGGAGGACTCATGAGAGCAGATCTGCATACGCACAGCATTTACTCGGACGGCTATTATACTCCCGACGAGCTTTGTCGCCGCGCGAAGGAAAACGGCGTGGAGCTCCTTTCCATTACCGACCATGACACCTTGAACGGAGAGGAGGAGAAACGCGCCGCGGCGGAAAAATACGGGCTCCGTTACGTTTCCGGCTGGGAAATTTCCGCCTATGCGGGAGAGAGCAAAATTCACATTACCGGCTATAACTGCAAGCGCAACGCGGCTTATGAAAAATTCATGAGAGCGCGCGTGGAGCTCGGTTTCGAGCGGGCGGAGGACAGTATCCGAAAACTGCGCGGCGCGGGGATTTATATTACTCTCGACGACGCGAAAGCCCGTCGGGCGGACCCCGCTTCCCCCGTCCATACCATGCATATCGCTCAGGCCGCCGCGGCGGTTTCGGGGAAAACTCCGGGGGAGATTTACGAGGAATACCTCGCGCCGGGAAAAATCGCTCATTCCATTATCGGACGGCCCACGCCCGAAGAGGCGGCGGATTGCATACACGCTTCGGGGGGCATCGCGTCCATAGCGCACCCCGGAAGAATTACCCTTCCTTTCGAGGAGCGGGAAAGGATAATTCTGGCATTGGCGGAATACGGCATGGACGGTATAGAAGCCGTGTATACGACGCATACTGAAAGGGAAACGGAATACTTCAAGGCGCTTGCGGAAAGAGCGGGGCTGCTCGTGACGGGCGGTTCGGATACGCACAGGGAAAGCGGAAATTACCGCGTCGGAAATCCGCCCTTTTATCCTTCCGAAAAATTGCTTTCGGCTTTGGAGTTTTGAGCGTCGGAAAGCTCTGCCGTGAGCGGAATTGCTTTATCCCGCCGCGGATACATATTCGGGGGAATCGGCGATGAAAGGAAGGAAATTCAATAAAATTTGGTTGATCGCACCCTTTTTGACGGGTGCGTTTTTATTTTCCGCAGGATTTTACGGCGGCGGGACGGCTCCCGAAAAAAATTCGGGAATCGTCTGCGCGCGCGCCTATGCGCCCGAACGCCTGCCCAAAGGCGTAAAGGTGAACGGGATTCCCGTCGGGGGCATGCAGGGCAGAAAAGCGGAAAAAATGCTCCGAAAATTTTTGGAAGAAAAGGTTCCGTCTCTTTCAATCAAAACTCCCGCGGGAGAGTACGGCTTTTCTTATCCGCAGATAGGTTTTTCCGATAATTTGGAGGAAATTCTCTTTTCGGCCGAAAAAAACGGTGACTATACCGCCGAGGTACAATATTTTCTGTGCGGGCTGGAAGAACAGACAGAATTTATCTGCTCAAACGTCGAAAGAAAAGTTTTAGATGCCGAGGTGTCCTTTTCTTCGGAGGGATTTTCCTTTGAAAAGGAACGTTCGGGCGTGCGCTGTGATAAGGAACGCTTAAAAAAGGACATACAGGCGGCTTTGGCGGCGGCTCCGTCGGCAGGAGAAAACGGAAAATTGTCCTTTCCCGCCGTCTCGCTGTCCACCCGCACGATTTATCCGAAAATTACGGAATCCGCGGCGAAGGCGGGCACGAAGAAAATTTCCTCCTTTGTTACCTATTTTAACACGGAGGATAAGGGCAGGAGTGCGAATATCGCGCTCGCCGCCAAGAAAATCGACGGCATGACGATTCGCCCCAAGGAGGAGTTTTCCTTCAATCGGACGGTGGGGGCACGGACGAAGGAAAACGGATTCCAAGAAGCGAAAATTATTCAGGACGGGGAATTTATTTTAGGCACGGGCGGGGGTGTATGTCAGGTCAGCACGACGCTCTACAATGCGGCTGTTTTAGCGGGCTTGAAAATCACCGCCCGCCACCCTCATTCCTTGGCCGTCGCCTATGTGCCGCCTTCCCGGGACGCGATGGTTTCCTCTTATAACGATTTTCGTTTCAAAAACGAATTTTCCTATCCCGTGTATCTTTCCTTGAAAGTTAAGGGAGAGGGAATCACCGCGACATTTTACGGAAAGGACAACGGATACACGTATGAGATTATCAGCGAAGTAACGGGCGAAATCCCGCCTCCCGACCCGATAGAAAAGAAAGGAAATTTCGAAGGGGTAATCAAAGAGGGAAAAGCGGGGATAAAGAGCGTCGCTTATCTCGAAACTTACCGCTACGGAAAATTGGTAAAGCGCGAAAAGCTGCGCTCGGACAGCTATGCGCCTATCCGCGGAGTGGTCGGCAAGAAAAAAGAAGAATAAAGCAGCGCCCCGACGGTCGTCGGGGCGCTGCTTTTTAGTTTTCAAGCCCTAAAAGATAATCCGTGGTTACATTAAAAAATTTGGCGAGTAAAATCAGTTGATCGCTCTTTATATCCGATTGCCCGTTTTCCCAACGGGAGATAGTCGCGTCGCTCACCTGAATTTGTCTGCCTAACGCGGCGTCGGATAACCCCTTTTCCGTCCTTAATTCTTTTAATCTTTCCGAAAATTTTCTCATGATTCGTAATCTTTCCGTCCGAGAAGATAGTCTGCCGTTACATCGAAATAGTCGCATAATTTCAAAATCGTTTCAATCGAAGGTTCCCGCTCTCCGAGTTCGTAAAAGGCATACCCCTTCGCCGTCATGCCAAGATATTCTGCTACCTCTTTTTGCTTTAAGCCCTTTTCTGTCCTTAATTCTCTTAACCTTTCGTTAAATTTCATTTTTGTACCTCTTGAAAATATTATAGTACAAAATGTACAAAAATTCTTGACAAGAAACATTTTGTACGTTATAATATAAACGTACATTATGTACGCTAAATGATAGGTTAAGGAGATTTTCAAAATGGAAGAAAAAACAACAAAACCCCCGAAAGAATGTTTCAACTGCCGCCGCCATACGACGTATTACACAAAATGCGTTTCGAGTTTTTATCGGGAGAAAACGGGGTTTTGTTCCAAGAAAAACGCATTGACGAAAAATCATGATACCTGCGAAAGCTGGGAAAGGCGGGACTGCGTTTACAGAAAGAAATTGCATCGGGAGGCGGCGGGGCAGATTCTCAAAAAAATGGCTTCCGACATTTCCGTCATCGCGCAGATTTTGTCCGAGGACGCCGAAGAAGAACGGGAGGAACAAAAAAATCGATAATCCGACAAATAAAATGCCTCAAACATTTGTCTTTTGCTTAAAAAAATGTTATAATAAATGAGTATAAAATCAAGGCAGGATAAAAATGGACAGAATTCGTTTGAAGGAAATTTATTCCGATATTTCCGCTTTCGACGGGAAAACGGTGACGGTGGCCGGTTGGGTGAGAACGATACGCGATTCCAAAGCGTTCGGGTTTATCGAGCTCAACGACGGAAGCTGCTTCAAAAATATGCAGATTGTCTTTGAGCGGGAGTCGCTTTCCAATTATGACGAAATCGCGCACGAAAACGTCGGGGCGTCCCTCATCATAGAGGGAAAAGTAATCGCTACCCCCGAAAACAAACAACCTTGCGAAATCAAAGCGCAGAAAATTTCCGTGGAGGGGGAATCCGCTCCCGATTATCCGTTGCAGAAAAAGCGCCATTCCGTGGAATTCCTGCGCGAAATCGCCTATTTAAGACCTAGAACGAACCTTTTCAGTGCGGTGTTCCGCGTCCGCAGCGAAACGGCGTTCGCCATTCATAAATTTTTCAACGACCGCGGCTTTGTCTATGTGCATACCCCCATTATCACGGGCAGCGACTGCGAGGGCGCGGGCGGTATGTTTCAGATTACCACGCTCAATCTCGACGAGCTGGCAAAGGCGAAAAATCTGACCGGCATAGATTACAAGGAGGACTTTTTCGGAAAAAAGGCGAGCATTACCGGTTCGGGACAGCTCCACGGGGAAACGTTTGCCATGGCTTTTTCCGATATTTATACCTTCGGCCCCACCTTCCGCAGTGAAAAATCCAATACTTCCCGCCATGCGGCAGAGTTCTGGATGATAGAGCCGGAAATGGCTTTCTGCGATTTGAAGGGCGACATGGACGTCGCGGAAGCGATGGTAAAATTCATTATCGCGCACGTTTCAAGCACCTGTCCGGACGAACTGAATTTCCTCAATCAATTTGTGGACAAAGGGCTATTGGACAGGCTGAAAAACGTCTCCGAAAATGACTTTGTGCGCCTTTCCTACACGGAGGCGATAGAAATTCTCAAAGAACATGCGGGCGAATTTGACGACAAGGATATTTTTTGGGGCAAGGACCTCCAAAGCGAACACGAGCGCTATCTTACCGAAAAGGTCTATAAAAAGCCCGTGTTCCTGACGGATTATCCCAAGGAAATAAAGTCCTATTACATGAAGCAGAACGCGGACGGAAAGACCGTTGCCGCCGCTGACCTTTTGGTGCCGGGCGTCGGGGAGCTCATCGGGGGATCGCAGCGCGAGGACGATTACGAGAAGCTCAAAGCGAGAATGACGGAATGTAACGTCCCGCCCGAAGAATGGTATCTCAATCTCCGCAAATACGGCGGAACGACGCACAGCGGATTCGGTTTGGGCTTTGAACGAATGGTCATGTATCTGACGGGCGTTTCCAATATCCGTGACGTCATTCCGTTCCCCCGCACCGTTTCCAATCTTGATTATTGAATTATTGACACACTGAGGACAGGGCTATGATTAAAATTGCCATAGACGCCATGGGCGGCGATTTCGCCCCCGAACAGCAGGTAAAGGGCGCGATCGAAGCGCTCGGAAAAAGCGGGGATTTTTCCGTAATCCTCGCGGGCGACGAGACCGCGTTGAAAGCGGAGCTCTCCAAATACAAATACGATTCTTCGCGCGTGGAAATCGTGCATGCGCCCGAAGTAATCACGAATGACGACGTGCCGACGAAGGCCGTCAAGACGAAGAAAAATTCCTCTACCGTCGTCGCGTTTCAGCTCCTCAAAGAGGGCAGAGCGGACGCTTTGGTATCTTCGGGAGCCACGGGCGCGGTGCTTACGGCCGCGGTGCTCGTTTTGGGGCGCATTAAGGGAATTTCCCGTCCCGCGCTCTGTCCCCGTATTCCCAATCTGAAAGGGACGGGCACTCTCCTTTGCGACTGCGGGGCGAATCTCGACTGCAAGCCCGTCAATCTCGCGCATTTCGCCATCATGGCGACCGCTTACGCGCAAGCCGCCTACGGCATGAAAAATCCCAAGGTGGGGCTGCTCAGCAACGGTACCGAGGATCACAAGGGCGACGCGCTTCATCAGGCGGCAAACGAGCTCCTCAAAGGCATGTCCTGTATAGATTACGCGGGCAACGTCGAGGGACGCGACATCATGGTGGGCGATATAGATATTGCCGTAGCCGACGGATTTACGGGCAATATCGCCCTGAAATCCATAGAGGGCTGCGGAAAGGCGATCAGCGCAATCATGAAGCGGGAATTCAAGAAAAATTTCTTTGCGACCATGCGCGCGGCGCTCGTTTACGACGTCATAAAAAATATTAAAAAATCCGCCGACTATGAAACCATGGGCGGGGCGATGTTTTTGGGGCTTAAAAAAGCGGTCGTCAAAGCGCACGGAAATTCCAAGGCATCGGGGTTCGCCATCTGTATCGGACAAGCCGTGGAAACGGTCCGCGGGGATATGGTAGGAAAAATCGAAAAAATGCTCGCGGAGGTGGATTTGACCGAGGCGGCAAAATCCGCCGAAAATTCCGCGGAAACGGCGCCCGCCGAGGCTTGACGGAGCAGAACATGACGTTTGAAAGGCTGGAAAAGGAAATCGGTTATACGTTCAGGGATAAGGCGCTGTTGAAAACGGCGTTCGTACATTCCACCTATGCCAACGCTCACGGCGGAGAGGACAACGAACGGCTGGAATTTCTCGGAGACAGCGTGTTGCAGCTCGTCGTGTCCGAAATGCTGTATTTCCGCGAAAAGAAGGGAAAGGCTCTAAGCGAAGGGGAAATGACGGCTTTGAGGCAGGCTCTGGTGAGAAAGGAGGCGCTTTTGGAGGCGGCGGAAAAGCTGTCGCTGAAAAATTTCCTGCTCGTCGAGGGTGGGGAGGCGAACGTCGGCGGCAAGACGGTTTCAAGCCTGTTTGAAACCCTTTCCGCTGCCGTTTATCTCGACGGCGGCTATGAGGCGGCAAAGAGGTTTATTCTCGAACATCTCGCCGTAAGCCGAGGGGAGAACTACAAGGGAGAATTACAGGAATTTCTGCAAAAGAAGGGCTTGCCCACGCCCTCCTATTCCCTGCAAAAAGAGGGAAAGGACAACGATCCGATGTTTGTTTGTCTCGCGGAAGCGGAAGGCAAAAGCGCGTCGGGGCGGGGTAAGAGTAAGACCGCCGCAGAGCAGGAAGCGGCGAAAAATCTTTTGGCGGTTTTGTCCGAAAACGAAAATCCTGTCTGAAATATAGAGAACTATAAGGAGCGAGAGAACTTTGGACTTAAAAGAAATACAACTTGTCGGCTTCAAATCGTTCGCCGACAAAACGACGATTCGGTTCGACGACGGCGTTACCTGCATCGTGGGCCCGAACGGCTGTGGCAAGAGCAACGTCGCCGACGCCGTTCGCTGGGTCTTGGGGGAACAGTCCGCAAAATCCTTGCGCGGCAGCAACATGCAGGACGTTATTTTCGGCGGGACGCTGGAAAGAAAGCCGCTGTCGTTTTGCGAAGTGACGCTCGTTTTCGATAACCAAAAGCGCATTTTCGACCTCGACGCCACAGACGTCGCAATGACCAGAAGACTGTATCGGAACGGCGACAGCAAATATCTCATCAACGGGCAACCCAGCCGTTTGAAGGATATCGTCGCGCTCTTTCACGGCATCGGGCTCGGCAAGGAGGGCTATTCCATCATCGGGCAGGGCAAGGTGGAGCAAATCATGAACGCCAAGCCCGAGGACAGGCGGCTTATCTTTGAAGAAGCCACCGGACTCATGGTATATAAATCGCGAAAGCAGGAAATTGAGCGGAAGCTGGAAGATTCCAATTCCAATCTCTTTATTTACCGGCAGAGAATCGACGAGGCGGAACGCCGTCTCGGTCCCCTCGGCAAGCAGGCGGAAGCCGCGCGCGAATACAACGAATATTCCGATTCCCTCAAATACAACGAGGTGAATACCTACATATACCGCTATGAGAACGCGGAGACGGAAAAGGACAAGTTCAAAAAGGACATCTCCGCCATTTCCGATAAAATTATCTCCTTAAACGTACAGGTGGAGCGCGTTAACCGCCTTTCGGAGGAAAACCGCCGCAAAATCGCGGAGGCGGACGACCAGCTCACAGAGCTCAACGACCGCCGTGTGGAGCTCTCCGTCGGCAATGAACGCAAGGACGGCGAGCTCAAACTCGTGCGGGAACGTATCAGCACGTATCGCTCGCAGATTTCCGCGGCGGAGGACGTCCTCGCGGAGAGCAAAGCTCGCATCGGAGAAATCGACGACGCGGTGGCGCTCGGGGTACAGAAGCGCAAACAGGATACGGCGCGCATGTCCGTCATCGAAAACGAAACGGACGTTTTGCGCTCCGCGGTTGCCGCATTGGACAATAAAATTCAGGTGTTCGAGCGGCTGTCCGACGAAAAGCGGTTGAGTCAGATGGAGTCCGCGGACAACCTTTCCGAAATCAAGAAGAATATCGGTACCCTTTCCGCGCGCAAGGAAGCGGCGGAGGAACGGATTAAAGAAATTCGCTCTGCGCTCGACAAGAGCAATCAGAGAAAAGAGCGGCTGGGAGACGAGCTCGCCGCCGTACGCGGGGACTTGAAGCGGCTCAAAGATTTTACTTCGACGGGGAATTCCGCACTCGAAGAAAAGACGGAAGAAATGCGCGAAATGCAGCTCACCGTCAACAATTTCAATCAGGAGCTGTTCAATGCGAACGGTCAGCTCGCTTCTCTTAGGGACAGTCTCGAACTGTATATCAGCTTGAAGAACCGCTTTGAGGGGTACAAGGATTCGGTCAGGCGGCTTTTGTCCGTGGCAAAGACCAATCCCGACGTCGGAAACCGCGTCAAGGGCGCCCTTGCGGATATTATCCGCACCGAGCAGAAATACGAAACCGCCATAGAGACGGCGTTCGGCGGCGCCATGCAGAACGTTGTCACCGCCACGTCGGACGACGCGCGCTATCTCATCGAATACCTGAAACGCACGAACGGCGGTATCGTCACTTTCCTGCCCGTGTCCAGCATGCGTCCAAAGCCGGATACCCGCGAAATTCAGCGCGCCATGAACGAAAAGGGCGCCATGGGGCTCGCAACCGAGCTGGTGCAATATGACGACTATTATTATAACGTCATCAGCAACCTGCTCGGCAATACGCTCATCTGCGACAATATTTTCAACGCCAACGCGATAGCGAAGAAATACGGCAATTCCTTCAAAATCGTGACACTGGACGGCGATATCGTCATGACCAGCGGCGCCATGACGGGCGGAAGCCGGAGAAAGGACGCGGGCTCTCTCCTTTCCAACGAGCGTAAAATTCAGGAGTGCAGGGAAAATATCGCCCGCAAGCAGAAATATATCGAAAAGCTGAAAGCCGCCATCGCCGAGAGCGAGGAAGCCCGCAAGGAAGCGGAAGAAGAAGTGGAGAAGCTCCGCGCGAAGTATCAGAACGCCAATACCGAAACGGCGGCTCTGCAACAGCGCGAGGAGGCGCTTTTGCAGCAAATCGCGGAGGCAGAAGCGGATATCGGCGTATACGAGGAGGCGCTCCAAGAGCTCAAACAAAAGCTCCGCGCCCTCGAAAACGAGGAGGCGGATTCCTCCAAGAGCGAGGAGGAGCTCAATTCCATGCGCCAGAGCGCGGAGGAAGAACTCGCGGGACAGCGCAGCCAATGCGACCGTTTCAAGGCGGAGCGGGAGGAAAAGAGCAAGAAATTGCACGATTTGGAAGTGGAATATGCCGCGCTCAATTCCGCGCTCGAAAAGGAGGAGGAAAACTTCCGCCGCCTGAATGCGGAAAAGGAGGAGCTCGTCAAGCGGATTCTCGAAACGGAAGCCTCCAAAAAGGATTTGGAGGGCAAGCTCCACGCGCTGGAATCGGAGGCGCAGGAAAAGGAGCTCACCGAGGAGGAAAAGGCCGCCGTTCAGGAAATCGTGGACAAAATCGCCGCGCTTTCCAAAGAAAAGGAAGAAATCAACGCGCGGCAGCTCGAACTCGAAGAGGAGCGCACCGGCTTGCAGGAGACAATTACCAAACAGTCGGATAAGCGCTATAAATGCGAAATAGAGATCAGTAAGATAGACACCAATCTCGAAAACATGCGCCTGAGGATAGACGAGGCTTATCAGATGGATTATGAGGCTTGTCTTTCCATGAAAGCGGAGAATTTCAACGCGGACGAAGCCGCGAACCTCATTACCGTGCTCAAACGTAAAATCACCATGCTGGGGGCGGTCAATCCGAACGCCGTGGAGGAATACGCGGAGGAAAAGGCACATTATGACGAGATGATTACGCAGCGCGACGACCTTCAAAAGGCGATAGAGGATTTGACGACCGCGCTCAACGAAATCCGCGAAGAGATGCTCAAACAGTTCGACGAGGGCTTCAACGAAATCAACGAGAATTTCAAAATTACCTTCAAGGAATTGTTCGGCGGCGGAAAAGCGGAATTACAACTCGATTACGTGGAAGGGGAGGATCCGCTCGCGGCGGGCGTGGAAATCGTCGCCTGCCCTCCCGGAAAGAAACTGACGAAAATTTCCCTCCTTTCGGGCGGCGAACGCGCTCTGACGGCGATTGCCATTCTGTTCGCTATTTTGCGGGCGCGCCCCATGCCCTTCTGTATCCTCGACGAGATAGAGGCGGCGCTCGACGATGCCAACGTGGACAGATTTGCGTCCTACCTCAAACATTTCTCGGAGGAAACGCAGTTTATCGTCATTACGCACAGAAAACCGACCATGAATCAGGCGGATTCCCTTTTCGGCGTGACTATGCAGGAAAAGGGTGTCTCCAAAATCGTCTCCGTCAAGCTGGCGGACGTAGAGGAGAAGCTCGGCGCGGGAACCGTCGAATAATGAGTGTTAATGACCGACGGTTACGGGCTGACGGCGGACAAATAATCATTGATGTTTGGCAACTGACACCGACGGTTATGAATTGACAGCGGACAACTGATATTTGACAATTGACAACTGACGAATTTTGGCTGTCGGCGGATACTGACGGTTCATGACCGACAGTTTCCGCCAATATTGACGAATGACGGTCGATAGTCGATGATTTCATCTCTCGGCACTCTTTGTCGTATCCGCATGCGAAAATGCGCGCGGCATGATCAAATTATAAGGAGAATTTATGGGTATATTCGGAAAACTGTTCGGGGCTCTGAAAAAGACAAAGGATAATTTGTCGGAAAAGTTGAGGGTTCTGTTTTCCAAAAACAAATTGGGCGACGAATTTTATGAAGAGTTAGAGGAACTCCTCATTTCCTCCGACGTTTCCGTTTCTACGGCGGAAGAGGTCGTGGCGCGGGTAAAGGCGAAGGCAATCGGGGAAAAGCTCAAAGATGAAGCATACGTCACCGAGTTGTTGCGCGGTATTTTGACGGATATTCTCAAAGAGGCGGAGGTTCCCGACATCTCTTACCCCTGCGTCATTATGCTGGTAGGCGTAAACGGCGTGGGAAAAACGACGACTATCGGAAAGCTGGCGCATTATTTCATCGAAAAGGGAAAGACGGTCACAGTCGCGGCGGCGGATACCTTCCGCGCGGCGGCGGGGGAACAGCTCGCCGTGTGGGCGGAAAGGGCAAAGGTGAGGATCGTCAAGCACGAGGAGGGGAGCGACCCCGCGGCGGTTATTTTTGACGCCGTATCCTCTGCGAAAGCGAAGAAAACGGACGTCGTCATTGTCGATACGGCGGGACGTTTACACGTCAAAGATAATCTCATGAAAGAACTTCAAAAAATGGATCGCGTCGTCACGCGGGAATATCCGGAAGCGGATTTTTTGAAGCTGCTCGTTCTCGACGCCACGACGGGGCAGAACGCCGTCAATCAGGCGCGCGTCTTCGACGAGGCGGTAGAGCTCGACGGTCTCGTGCTCACCAAGCTGGACGGCACGGCAAAGGGCGGTTTTGTCTTTTCGTTGGCAGCCGAGCTCGCTTTGCCCGTTATCTTTGCGGGCGTCGGAGAAAAAATAGAGGATTTGGAGCACTTTGACGCAAAGAGCTTTGTGGAAGCCATTCTCTGAAAATCGGCGGGCAGGGAAGCGATAAACGAAATTGCACGAAAGCGGGCATACCGTGTACGCAATCAATTCGTTGCGTACACGGTATGCCCTTACTTTCTTTTTTGTGCGGTTTTGTTCTCAAATCTTGACATTATCCGTAAAATATGGTACAATAATAACGATAAACCGCGCCTTTGAGGCGCGGATAAGGAGTATAAAGAGAAATATGCAAAATATTTTAGAGTGTACGGGACTTACAAAGGATTATAAAGGTCTGCGGGCGCTCGACCGTTTGACGTTTTCCGTCCCCGATAAGGGGTGCATCGTGGGGCTTTTGGGGCCGAACGGAAGCGGGAAAACGACGCTGATTAAACTTTTGACGGGGCTTTTGACCCCGACGGAGGGGGATATTCGCGTGGGGGGAATGACGGTGGGCACGGAGACAAAAGCGATTGTCGCATATCTTCCCGACAGTAATTTCCTGAATAACGGCTTCACGGTGAGACAGGAAGTGGATTATTATAAAGATTTCTTTCCCGATTTTGACGAGAAAAAAGCGGAAAAAATGATTTCCGAGCTCGGCGTGAATATACATCAGAAAGTACGCGCTTTGTCAAAGGGGACAAAGGAAAAGCTCGGACTCATACTCACTTTGTCGAGGAACGCAAAGCTGTTTATCCTCGACGAGCCCATCGCGGGCGTCGATCCCGCCGCGCGCGATTATATCCTCAATACGATCGTTTCCCATAAAAACGCGGATTCGACAATGATCATCTGTACGCATTTGATCGGAGATATTGAACCCGTCCTCGATTACGTGCTGTTTCTGCAAAACGGGAAAATCGTGTTGCAGGGCGGCGCAAACGATATTCGAAAAGGAGAGGGCAAGACGATAGATCAACTGTTCAGGGAGGTATTCAGATGGTAAGCGGAAACGATAAGTATTGGTTTGAAAATGACGACGATAAGGAAAAAAACGAGGGCAGCCAAGGAACATTGGGGATAGCGGAGGAGAATGAAAAAGAGGATTTATTCGGTTTCGAGGCTTCGAATACGCTTGATTCTTCTACGGCTTCCGCTCCTTCGGAAAACTTGACTTCTCCCGTGACTTCGGCGAATGTTCCGCCTTCCGATAAGCCTGTTTTTTCCGTACCGGAGGATTCGCAGGACTTTTTTGACCCCCATGAAAATCATTATCGATCGGATTATGCCCGCCGCGGGATTGACGAGGCAGACTTGAACGGGGACGGAAAAATAAAGGCGGTCCGCGGACATATGGTGAAAAAGTTGTTAAAATACGACTTCCGCGCGCTGTTCAAATTTCTCGTCCCGTGCTATATCGTATTGGGGGCATTAGCGGTGCTTTGCGCGATTTGCCTGCCGATCGCGGAGCATATTTCCGCATCGGATGTGGAAACGGGTATGGTCGTTCCTTTTATGATGGCAATGTCTTCTATTATCATGCTGTATATAGTAGGCGTGGCTCTTTGTTCGGCAATCTGTATTTTCAATATTGCGGTGCGATTCCTTAAAAATTTGTTCGGTGCGGAGGGGTATCTTACTTTAAGTATTCCCGCGACGTCCGAAGAACATATTTTTTCTAAACTGATTAGCGGATTCGTAACGATTTTTTTGACGATTTTGGTCGCGATAGCGTCTATATTTATCGTGGCATTTCCTTATTGGAGGGAATTATTCCCCGCTTTGGAAAGTTTTTTTGCCTCTTTGGGAGAGATTTACCGTGAATTTCCCGCAGATATGGCGATGCTTACGATAGAAATAGTTTTTCTGCTTCTTATAGGAATTATCTTTAATCTTCAAATCGTATACGCATGCGTATGCGTCGGGCAGATGATCGTCAATAAAAGTCGCGCCGGAGCTGCCGCTATAGCTTATGTAATTTATCTCGCCGTAAGTCAAGTCATTTATATTTTCTTTATGTCTACGGGATTTCTCGGCGGGTTAATCGATTCGTCTGTCGCCGCGCACTTGTTCTTATGGATACTGATTGTGCTTGCCGCAGGCGGAAGCGTCGGACTGTTCTTCTTTGAAAGGTATGTCCTGAAAAATAAGGTCAATTTGGGTTGAGCTATGAGGATAGATATTCTTACCCTCTTTCCCGATATGTTTTCCGCTCTGAAAGAGAGTATCCTCGGGCGGGCACAGCGGGAAGGAAAGATAGAAATCAACGTCGTCGATATCCGAAAATTTACGGAAGATAAGCATTTGAAATGCGACGATTATCCCTTTGGCGGCGGCGCGGGCATGGTCATGATGCCGCAGCCTATCGGCAGTGCTATCGAGGTTCTGGATAAGGAGCACAGGGCGCACAGGATTTACCTCTCTCCGAAAGGGGAAACGCTGCGGCAGCAGAAAGTGTTCTCTCTTCTTTCCCATGATTGGCTGATTCTTCTGTGCGGGCATTATGAGGGTGTAGACCAACGGGCGATCGATTTATTTATCGACGAAGAAATTTCTATCGGGGATTATGTTCTTACGGGGGGAGAATTGCCCGCTATGGTTTTGGTGGATTGCGTTTCGAGATATGTGGACGGAGTCATCAATACTTCTTCTCTCGTAGACGAGAGCTTTTCGGACAATCTTCTCGAATATCCGCAGTATACTCGGCCGCAGGAATATCGCGGTCTCTCCGTTCCCGAAGTGCTTTTGAGCGGCGATCATGCAAAAGTAGATCGCTGGCGGCGGGAACAGGCCTTAGAGTTGACGAAAAAATATCGTCCCGATTTATTGAAAAAGTAATTCCGTAACGGAAACGATTCTTGGAATAAAGTCTTCCCTGCGTTTCCGCCCTACCCATGGGTTTGGCGGCGGCAAGGGTAAGGCGAGCGGAAACAGGAAGAGAGAAAGAAAAAACGCCACGGAAAAGGAACGAAGTATGGCAAAAACAATACAGTGGTTTCCCGGCCACATGACGAAAGCGATGCGGGACATGGAGGAAAAGCGGGCACTTTGCGACGGCGTCATCTGCGTGCTCGATGCCCGAGCGCCTGCGGCTACGCTGAATAAAAATCTGAAAAAAATATTCGGGGAAAAACCCGTGTTGTATCTTCTCAATAAGTCGGATCTCGCGGACGAAGGCGCGGACGGATTTGTTCGGCTGGCGGAGGAAAAAGGACAGCAGTGTATCCGCTGTAATTCGACGGAGGTTTCTTCCCGCCGCGCGATCATGCAAAAATTGAACCGTATGACGGAAGAAAAACGGGAACGCGCGGAAGCAAAAGGATTAAACCGCACGTTTCGCTTTATGGTGGCGGGAATCCCGAATACGGGAAAGAGCACAATCGTCAATCTTCTGAGCGGTCAAAAACGGGCGAAAACGGGCGATAAAGCGGGCGTAACGAGAGACGTAAAGTGGCTTCGGTGCGGCTCGTTCGACCTTTTGGATACGCCCGGCACGATGCCGCCTTCTTTCGATAACCAGACTTTGGCGAGGCATCTCGCCTATATCGGCAGCATCAACGATGATATCTTGGACATGGACGACATCGCCTTGGAGCTTCTCGGAGAACTCGCGGAAAAATATCCCCAATATCTCACGCATCGTTACGGAATTGCCGATTTTTCGGAAAAGCTCGGCATGTACGAGGCGCTCTGCAAACGACGCGGATTTATCTTAAAGGGCGGGGAATACGATTATGACCGCGGGGCAAAAGCGCTCATCGACGATTTTCGGAAAGGCCGTATCGGGAAAGTCTGTCTGGAAGATGCGGCGGAATATCGGGATTTATCGTTTTGAGCATAAAATAAATTTCGAACATAGAATAAAGCATAAGGAAAGGCGTTAAATGAAAAGAGAGTCGTGCGCCTCGGATAAATTGAAAATAGAGCGGGAATTGCTTTCGCAGGGCTTCGAGACGATTGCGGGAGTGGACGAAGTTGGCCGCGGCCCTCTGGCGGGTCCTGTCGTATGCGCGGCCGTCATCATGCCGCTCAAAGAAATCGAAATCATTCAAGGAGTGGACGATAGTAAAAAGCTCTCTCCGAAAAAAAGGGAGATTTTGGCAAAACTCATTCAGGAACGAGCTTTGGCGTATACCGTGTACGAAGTAAACGAAAAGATTATCGATGAAATCAATATTTTGCAGGCGACGCGGCTGGGAATGAAAAATGCCTTGGAAAGTCTGAAAATCGTTCCCGATACGGTCATCACCGACGGGAATATGACGTTAGATATTCCATTCCCGCAAAGGAGCATCGTGCACGGCGACGCGCTTTCCTATTCTATCGGGGCGGCAAGTATCGTCGCAAAAGTATTCAGGGACGCACTCATGGAAAAATATGCAAAGACGTATCCCGCATACGGCTTTGAAAGAAATAAAGGCTACGGCACAGCGGAACACATCAGGGCGATAAAGGAGCACGGAATATGTCCGATTCATCGCAGGACGTTCGTAAAAAAGTTTTGGGCAGACGGGGAGAAAAGCTCGCCGAAGAGTACCTGAAAGCGCAGGGCTATAAAATTTTACATAAGAATTACCGCACTCCCTTCGGAGAGGCGGATTTAATTGCGGAGGACGGCGACGAAGTCGTTTTCGCAGAGGTAAAGACCCGAACTTCGGACGAATACGGGACTCCCGCGGAGGCGGTAGTCGCGGCAAAACGCCGCCGCTATAAACGCATAGCTCAATTCTATTGGATCGAGAGAGGGAAGGAACCCAACGCGCGCTTCGACGTCGTCGAAGTTTGGGCGGACGGAAGAATCGAACATTATAAATATGCCTTTTGAAGGTAAGGGTATAACAGTATGGCTTTTTGCTCGATAAAAATGTTTTCATAAATTTCAAACAATGATAATACGAGACAAAAAGTGTGAAAATAGAATTTCAATCGCTATCATTTGACAAGATTTTCACAATGTGATATAGTTATGATAAAGTCAAGAGCGGTTGACTTTTTTCTTTTTTAAAATCCGAATAAGCCTTTTTCGTAGGTTAAAGCGGGACGTCCCGCTTTCTGCGTAACGAAGCGTTACGCAAATTATTTTTTTGGCCGTAAAAATAGCAGCGGAAAAGTGCGGGTATCGTTTTTCGGCGGCGTTTCTGCGCCGCGGTTTTATCGGGACGGAAAGTCGTCTGCGAAGAAATCCGAAAAGAAAAATTTTATAAAAAGCCGATATATACCTCCAAAAGAAGGGCGGAGGAGTTTCTACCGCGGTGCCCGAAAAATAATCGCGACTATTGGACAAGCCCTGATTTTACAGAAGAGAAAGGGAGATATTGGCGGCGGCGTTCTTTCGTCGGCCGTCTTTTCAGTGAAAAAATGAAAGCATTGGAAGAAAAAATCATCAAGGAAGGGACGGTTCTTCCCGGAGACGTTCTGAAAGTGGGAAGCTTTCTCAATCAGCGCGTCGATACGGTATTTTTGAAACGAATGGCGGAGGAGACCGCCCGCCTTTTCAAGGGAACCCGCATCACGAAAGTATTGACGGTGGAAGCGTCGGGAATCGCGTTCGCGACGGCGGTGGCGCTCGAATTGGGGGTACCCATGGTATTTGCGAAAAAGCACCCTTCCGCAAACGTCAGCGGAGAACAGTATTCTTCCCCCGTGTATTCTTTTACGCATAAAATTACTTACGATATTGCAGTTTCGAAAGAATACATCTCTTTGGAAGATAAAGTTCTCATTACCGACGATTTCCTCGCAAACGGAAATGCTTTGAAAGGGCTGATTGACATCGTGAAACAGGCGGGGGCGGAAGTCGTCGGCTGCTGCGCGGAAATCGAAAAGGGCTTTCAGGGCGGCGGAGACGAGTTGAGACGACAGGGCTACCGCGTGGAGTCCCTCGCGATCGTCGAAAAGATGGAGAACGGAACAATTTCTTTCCGAAGCTGAAAGAGACGTTTTTTGCTCAAAATGCCGCGTTGCGGTAATGTACCGATTTGACAGACGGGCGCCGTTTGACAAAAGCGTTTGTCCCGACAAAGAGCGTCAAGGCAAAAGACGGAATACAAAAATACAGAAGCGTTAAAATTCGGCCCGTGAAAAATCGCGGACGTAAGGAGATACAATCATGAAAAAAAGATTTCTTACAGTGGCTCTTTCCTTGGTTATGGGCTTCGGTGTAGCTGCTTCTTTAGCTTCCTGCGGAGAAGTAAGGGAAGATAAGGGCGAGCTCACCCTTCCCGATTACGAAAATATCGAAGTTCCCGACTATTCCGACGTCGTGATTCCCGAGGATTTTAAGTTCGGTCTGATTTGTCTGCATGACGAAACCTCCACGTACGACAAGAACTTTATCGATGCGGCAAAAAGAGCTGTTAACGACATGGGACTTACCTCCGATCAATTTATCATGAAAACAGGAATTCCCGAACTCGCGGCATGCAAGGAGGCCGCGGAGGAGCTTGTCGATCAAGGCTGCGATTTGATTTTTGCCGATTCTTTCGGGCATGAACCCTTTATCAAAGAGGCCGCTACGGCAAATCCGGATGTGGAGTTCTGCCACGCGACGGGCGTCACGGCAGCGACGAGCGGACTCGATAATTTCCACAATGCGTTCGCTTCCATTTACGAGGGACGTTATCTCGCGGGCGTCGTTGCGGGCATGAAGCTCAACGAAATGATCGAGGCGGGAGAATTCACCGCGGAGGAAGCAAAAATCGGTTATGTAGGCGCTTATACCTACGCGGAAGTTATTTCCGGTTATACCTCTTTCTACCTCGGGGCGAAATCCGTCTGCCCGACCGTTACGATGGACGTCCAGTTTACGGGCTCTTGGTTCGATATTTCTGCTGAAAAATCGACCGCGGAAAGTCTTATTGCGGGAGGCTGCAAACTCATTTCTCAGCACGCGGACTCTATGGGTGCGCCCTCTGCCTGCGAAGAAGCGGGAGTTCCCAACGTCTCCTATAACGGAAGCACGTTTGAGGCTTGCCCCGAAACGTTCCTCGTTTCTTCCTATATCGATTGGACTCCCTACTTCAAATATATCATCGCGCAAGCAGCCATGGGCGAAGAAATCGTCGATGACTGGACGGGAACGATTAAAACGGGGTCCGTCAAATTGACCAACATCGGCGGTAATGCGGCGGCCGAAGGGACCGTGGACAAGGTTATCGAGATCAGAGACAAATTGGTTGATGGCTCCTTGACCGTGTTCGATACTTCTAAATTTACGGTTAACGGCGAGACGCTTACGAGCTATATGGTAGATATAGACGGCGACGGAACGAAGGAAAAAGAAGCGATTAAAGACGGCGTTTTCCAGGAATCGATCTTCCGTGCCGCTCCCTATTTCGATGTAAAAATTGACGGCATAAAATTGTTGAATGAAAAAGTGTAAAGTTTTGTAAAATTATATATAGGGGCGGAGCACCGAAAAGGCTCCGCCCGTTCACGTTAATCAAAGGCTTCGGGAGGCACTGTGGATAAACCCATTGCAATACAACTGAAAAACATCACGAAAACGTTCGGAGAGGTAATCGCGAATAAAAACGTGGATATGGACGTGAGGAAGGGCGAAATTTTATCCGTTCTCGGCGAGAACGGCTCGGGGAAAACGACGCTCATGAACATGATCGCGGGAATTTATTATCCCGACGAGGGACAGATTTATATCGACGGAGAAGAAGTTTCCATTCGTTCGCCCAAAGACGCTTTTCGCTATAAGATCGGTATGATTCATCAGCATTTCAAGCTGGTGGACGTATTTTCCGCCGCTCAGAATATTGTCCTCGGCGTACGCGGAGAGAAGTATAATCTCAAAGAAGTCAATGCCCGCGTTCGGGAAATGAGCGAAAAGTATGGGTTCCATATCGATCCGAAGAAGAAAATTCACGAAATGTCCGTCTCCGAAAAACAGACCGTGGAAATCGTGAAAGTCTTATATCGCGGCACGGATATTCTCATTTTGGACGAGCCTACCGCCGTTCTCACCCCTCAGGAAATCGATAAGCTGTTTGCCGTGCTCCGCACGATGCGCGACGACGGTAAATCCATCATCATCATTACGCATAAGCTCAACGAAGTTATGGCGATTTCGGACAGAGTGGCGGTTTTGAGAAAGGGCGAACATATTGCGACGGTGGAGACGGCAAAGACTACCGAACAGGAATTGACGGAAATGATGGTCGGTAAAAAGGTATCCCTGAATATCGACCGTCCCATGCCTGTAAATTGCCAAAAGCGTCTGGAAGTCAGAAATCTTACCTTCATAAATACCGAGGGAATTCGTATTCTCGACGACGTGAATTTTGACGCATTCAGTGGGGAAATTCTCGGCATAGCGGGAATTGCGGGGAGCGGCCAGAGAGAGCTTCTGGAATCGATTGCGGGTTTGCAGATCCCGATCGCAGGCGCTAGCATAGAATATTATCCGCCCGAAAAATCCCAAATAGAAGAATCTGGACAGGAAAGAAAAGAAGAATTTTT
>ERZ1673702.1591-NODE-1591-length-23212-cov-8.504383_pt1 | contig 23212 bp, 17 predicted proteins | sample MGYA00580232_ERZ1673702 | MGnify/ENA primary metagenome ERZ1673702 (study PRJEB41218, sample SAMN15661792) | gut metagenome | host: Homo sapiens | place: Canada: London | collected 2015-08-20/2019-03-30 | study: EMG produced TPA metagenomics assembly of... | reverse complement strand
GGGTGGTTTAAAGCTGGCCGCTGCGCGGCCAGCGGACTAAAGTCTTGAAACAAAACGGGGCCCGATGCATTCGCACCGGACCCCGTCCCGACTATTTAGTTATCTGGCAACTGAGAGCCTACTCCTCAGAGTCGTCCTCTCCAGAAGCTTTCTTCTGCTGATCGAGCTTATGCTTACCACTTACGATAGACGTAGCGCCCAGCGTGGCCAAGCTCGCGCTGGCAAGGCTCGCCATCACAATCAGATCGCCCGTCTTGGGCATATTGCCGCCAGATGACTTGGTTGTGGTGGTCGTCGTGGTCGTAGTGGTCACCGTTTTGGAGTCATTTTGCTCCTGAACCTGGTTGTCAGCACCGCTCTTGTCGTCGTCTTCGGACTGTTTCTTTTCGCCCTCGGTCTTGCTCTCGTCCTTCTTCTGAGCGGACTTGTCGTCCTTCTCATCAGAGCTAGAACCCTTATCGGATTCAACCTTCTCGGAAGCCTTATCCTTGGAGTCGCCCTTTACGGCTTCGGTCTTTTCCGTGGAAGCCTGATCAGAGTTGTCCTTGTTCTGAGTCGAGCCATTATTGACGCCAGCCATCAGCGAAGAGCCCAGCGTAGAACCAAGCTGCACGGAGAAAGAAGGCTTCTTGTCCGGCGAAGCAACGGGAGCGCCCGGCGCCTTATTCGAGTCGTCCTTGGAAGCATCGGAATCAGGGGTTGCGTCAGAGCCGGAGCCGTTGTTAGAGCCGATGCCAACGGACGAATCGCTCGAGCCGGTGAATGAGTTAGAGGTGTCAGCGTCGGTCGAACCAGAAGCGTCGCTGTCCGTATTGCCGGCAGAGCTTGGAGACGAATCACCCGCAGCAGAGCCGTTCGAATCGGAGCCGTTCGAGGTAGAGCCGTCGTTGGTAGTGCCACCAGCAGAGCCATTACCGTCAGCATCGGTCGAGGGCGCATCCATCCTGTCATCGTTGGCATCGTCACTCGAGTCGTCATTCGAATCAGGTGTCGGCGAGGGCGCCGGCGTAGGCTCGGGCTGCACGGGCGTCGCAGCGGCAGCCTCATCCTCGGCGATATAAGCCAAGCAGTCCTTCAGCTCATTCTTATAACGGTTCTTCCAGCCCTCATGATACTGGGGCTGGCTCGAATACTTGGTGGCGACATTGTTGACCACGCTATTGGAGAGCGCCGTCACAAACTCACGGTCAGTCATATCATTAGAAAGATTCGCCCAGCGGAAAAAGTCCCTGCAGCCACCAGTGCCACACATGTTGGTAATGCTCCACACCATGCCCTTGACGCAGTCGGCGCGGCCCGAAATATCAATACCCAGGCCGCTCTTGAGCCACGCCTCGGTCACCGCATAGTACGAGTTGTACGCATAAGCATCTTGAAGTGCTGAGAACTCAACAGGATCGGTGTTGTAAGCACCCTGGAAGGCCTCCTGCGCAATACGGCCCAACTCGGTGAGCTGGCCGATCTCGTACATGGCATTGCTCGTGTTGGAAATCTCGCTGCCGCAATCAATCGCATCCTTGAGCATGCTGTACTTGGCAGAATCGTAGTTGTAAACCTGCTTCATAAACGGAATGAGCGACCAGCGGCGATCAAACTGATAGTAACCCAGTGCGTTATAGCCGTCACCATACGAAAATCCCTGGTTGTAGTTACCATGGCTCTCGTACTTGGTAAAGTACTTCATCTCGGGAGTCACGTTGACAAACGAAACGCCCTGGACCGACCTCAGCACGCCCGAGAAGGACTGCTGGGTGTAGAGACCCTTATCGATATCGGTGGCATCCGAGGCAACGCCCGGCGTGGGCTCCTCGGCAGCGGCGGGTGCCGGCGCGGAAACGGCGCCAAACGAAAGCGCCAACGTCAGGCCCGCGACAATAGCAGAATGCTTGAGCTGCATAAGATCCTCCCTGCATTGGTGTAATTAAAGTTCAGTTTGCAAAGATAAAAATCAGTATTGCAGCTCGCCCGTTGTTACACAACAACCCCTCGGTAAACGGCAACAACCCTCCGCGAAATCTTAAGGAATTAGACAAACTGGTCGTCGGGCGCCAACAGAAGCTCGCCGTAACGTTTCGTCAGCCCGTCTCTCAACTGACAAAAAGCGGGAATATAGACGTTCAAGATGCGCTGAATCAAATCTTGAGCGAGCTTGTTGTCGTAGATATGGACGTTCGTATTGCGGTCTCTGAGCATATCCAGCCAGGCTGCCTCATCAATAAAGTCGTAGAATCGGTAGGACTCCTTCAAGATGGCACGAGGAGACCCCGACGCGGCAAGCGTGGCGCCCTCATACTCGAGCAGACGCTTAAGGAGCTTCCAGCTCAGTTCAAATTGAAGATTGAACTTATTAATCAATCCACTCTGAACAAAATCATTGTTGAGATCCTGATTGGGCGCATCCTCAAGATTCGCCAAGGCGCTAACAAAGTTCTCATATTTTTTCATACAGAATCACACCATCCTTGGCAATCTCATCGAGCAATTGCTGCGATAGGGACTCGTCGAGATTGACGACATCTACATCTAAAAGAGTATCAAGATGTTCCTCGATCAAATATGAGAAACGGCCGAAATCCCGGCAACCTGCTACGGCGATGTCAATATCGCTCTTGGGCAAGTTGTCGCCTCGAGCACGAGAACCAAACAACACGACCTTCTCGGCGTCACATTCCCGAGCAAAAACTTCGATTTGCTTGTACACCTTGTCGAGAGATGCCATTTGCACCCCTACAGCTTAATGTCAAAGTTGATCTCGGGGACGGCGGCCAGGTCGGCCAACGTCACGCCGTCGACGTACTTTTCGATCACGTCGTCCAGGCCGCGCCAGAACTTGAGGGTCGAGCACAAATCGCTGCGGGTGCAGCTGTTGTCGATGCCGTCGCACGCCACGGGCGCCGTGCTGCCCTCGACGGCGCGCAGGATGTCGCCGGCACGCACCTCGGCTGGATCCTTGGCCATCATGTAGCCGCCGCCCTTGCCGCGCACGCTCTTAAGCAGGCCCGCCTTCATAAGCGGACGAACCAGCTGCTCCAAATACTTTTGTGAAATATGCTCGCGGTCAGCGACCTCGCGAAGGGCAATCTTGCCCTCGGCGTCACCAAGCGCTGCGATATAGATCATCAGACGGAGGGCATAGCGGCCCTTAGAAGAAATGAGCATACCTACCCTCTCATCGTAGCCGAGACAAAATACCAGGCTTGTTTGTCCCAAATCTTATGCACGCGGGGCAAACAAGCCTGATTATTATGTCCCACATCTAAAAAGTCGAGTGGATTAGTCGGGTTTTCCCTTGACTAACGCCGAACCCATAGTAACTTTATTCCGAAAAGATTCCTAGGGTTTAGTACGCCTATGAGTACACCATATACAGAGAGGGACAGCATGAGCGCAAATCCGCTGCTTTCCATCGAAGGTCTGACCGCCTCCGTGGACGAGAAGACCATCCTCCACAACGTCAACCTCAACGTCGCCGCCGGCGAGACCCACGTTCTGATGGGACCTAACGGCGCCGGCAAGTCCACCCTCGGCCACCTGGTCATGGGCGACCCCGTTTACACGGTCAACGACGGCCGCATCGTCTTTGACGGCCAGGACATCACCGAGCTCACCACCGACAAGCGCTCGCGCGCCGGCCTGTTCCTGAGCTTCCAGGCCCCGGTCGAGATTCCGGGCGTGCCGCTGTCGAGCTTTTTGCGCGCCAGCATCGCCGGCCGCCCCGGCCTGGAGATGAAGGGCAAGGAGTTCCGCCGTCGCGTCAAGGAGCTCGCGGCCGAGCTCAACATGGATACCGCCTACCTCAACCGCGAGCTGGGCGTGGGCTTCTCGGGCGGCGAGAAGAAGAAGGTCGAGATGCTCCAGCTCCTGTTGCTGCAGCCCAAGCTCGCCATCCTCGACGAGACCGACTCGGGCTTGGACGTCGACGCGCTTTCCACCGTCAGCCACGGCATGGGCGCCTACCGCAAGAGCTGCGACGGCTCCATGCTCATTATCACGCACAACACGCGCATCCTGGAGCACTTGGATGTCGACCGCGTCCACGTTATGGTCAAGGGTCACATCGTGCGCGAGGACGACGCCTCGCTCATCCCCTGGATCGACAAGAACGGCTTTGAGACCTTCGAGCGCGAGGCCGCCGAGCAGCGCGCCCAGGCCGAGTCCGCCGCTGCCGAGCAGCAGGCATAAAGGGGCGACGCAATGACCAAGAACCGCACCGAGGTCGCGGACATCGACCGCAGCCTCTACGACTTCACCTATGGCGAGGAGGGATTCGAGCGCCTCGACGCCGGCATCACGCCCGACATCGTGCGCGAGATCAGCGCCAAAAAGGACGAGCCGCAGTGGATGCTCGACCTGCGCCTCAAGTCCCTCGAGATTTTTAATCGTTTTCCCGACCCGACGTGGGGTCCCTCCATCGAGGGCCTGGACATGGACAACATCGTCACCTACGTCAAACCCAACACCGATCAAAAGCACGACTGGGAGTCGGTGCCCGACGACATCAAGAATACCTTTGAGCGCCTGGGCATCCCCGAGGCCGAGCGTAGCTACCTGGCAGGCGTCGGCGCGCAGTACGACTCCGAGCTGGTCTACCACAACATGCAGGACACAGCGTCTAAGATGGGCATCGTCTATTCCGGCATCGAGGAGGCCCTGCACGACCCGCAGTGGGAGCCGCTCATCCACGAGAAGTTCATGACGCTCATCCCGCCCACCGACCACAAGTTTGCGGCCCTGCACGGCGCCGTATGGTCGGGCGGCTCGTTTGTCTACGTGCCCAAGGGCACCAAGCTCGACTTCCCGCTGCAGAGCTACTTCCGCCTTAACGCCAAGGGCGCCGGCCAGTTTGAGCACACGCTCATCATCGTCGAAGACGATGCCGATCTGCACTTCATTGAGGGTTGCTCCGCGCCCAAGTACAACGTGGCAAACCTCCACGCCGGCGCCGTCGAGCTCTTTGTGGGCAAGCGTGCGCACCTGCGCTACTCGACCATCGAGAACTGGTCCAAGAACATGTACAACCTCAACACCAAGCGTGCGCGCGTGGACGAGGACGGCGACATCGAGTGGATCAGCGGCTCCTTCGGCAGCCACGTGGGCTACCTCTACCCCATGAGCGTGCTCAACGGCCGTCGCGCCCGCTCGAGCTTTACCGGCATCACCTTTGCCGGCGCCGGGCAGAACCTCGACACCGGCTGCAAGGTCGTGCTCAACGCGCCCGAGACCTCGGCAACCGTCGAAACCAAGGGCATCTCCAAGAGCGGCGGCATCCAGACCTTCCGCAGCTCTATCGTTGCGACACCCAAGGCCGAGGGCTCCAAGGCAACCGTGAGCTGCCAGTCGCTGATGCTCGACGACCAAAGCCGCTCCGACACTATTCCGGCCATGGACATCCGCGCCAAGAACGTCGACATCGGCCACGAGGCCACCATCGGCCGCATCGGCGACGATAAGGTGTTCTACCTGATGAGCCGCGGTATCTCGGAGGAAGAGGCCCGCACCATGATCGTCAACGGCTTTGCCAACCCGGTCTCCAAGGAGCTGCCGCTGGAGTACGCCGTCGAGATGAACAACCTGATCAAGCTCGAGATGGAAGGAGCGATCGGATAATGAAACAGACCACGAACACCGCTGCTACCACCCTTGAGCAGGTCAATGCGATGCCAGCTGCCACTTGGGGTTGGCTGAAGATGAATCAGACCAAGCTCGAGCTCTCTGACGAGCTTGCTGCCGCTCCCGCCGAGACCATTGAGGTTGAGGGCTTGGACGAGCAGTTCCGCGGCGCTGCCGACGCATTTAACGCCGCCATGGACGCCATGGCCGAGCGCTTCCCCGAGCGCCGCGCCTCCGCCCCCGGCGACGCCGCCGACCGCGCCCACATCACGCCCGAGACCGAGCTTGACGTGCCCGCCACCTCCATCTACCAGGCCGGTGCCATCAAGCTCGAGGAAGAGCTCTCCCCTGCTGAAGCCTTCGAGACCGGCATGGGCGAGGCTGCCTACACCTACCTGGCCGACCACGCCACCAAGCGCATCGTCATCGATGTGCCCGCATACAAGCACGCCACGGTTACCGTGCGCGTGAGCGGTGTCGATGCAGCCGCGGCCATCGCCGCCATCGACGTCGTCGCCCGTCCCCAGTCGACGCTCGACCTGCAGATCGCCCTGGACTCCCCCGTTGCCGGCGAGGGCGTCGTGGGATCCGTGCTGCGCGTGTGCGCCCACGAGTACGCCACCGTCAACGTGGCCTGCACGCAGACGCTCGACGATAGCTGGATCGCACTCGACGACACCGGCCTGTTCCTGGACGAGGGTGCCCGTGTCAACGTGCAACACACCGTCCTGGGTGCCGGCGCCAGCACCACCGGCCTTGCCGGCGACCTGCTGGGCGATACCGCCAAGGTCACCATCGATACTGACTACCTTGGCGCCCGCGAGCAGGTGCGCGACTTTAACTACGAGCTGCGCCACCGCGGTCGCAAGACCGAGTGCGAGATCGACGCCAACGGCGTGCTGACCGGCACGTCCAAGAAGGTCTACCGTGGCACCATCGACCTCGTGCACGGCTGCAAGGGTGCAACCGGCACCGAGCGCGAGACGGTGCTTTTGGCCAACAAGGGCGTCGACAACAAGACCGTTCCCGTCATTCTCTGCGACGAGGACGACGTCGCCGGCAACCACGGCGCCACCATCGGTCACGTCCGCGACGAGCAGCTGTTCTACCTCGCCTGCCGCGGCCTTGACCAAAACGCCGCCGAGGACCTGTTCATCCGCGCCAAGCTGGAGGACGCCGCGCTTTCCGCCACCGACGAGCGCACCCGCGCAGCCGTCGTCCGCCTGGGCAACAACCTGATCGACAACTTTGAAGAGGAGCTCGCATGATCGACACCGAGCACGTTAAATGCGATACCTGCACTGCCCCCGAGCCCATGGAGCTCGACGCCAGCGACGAGGCTTCGCGCGGCTGGCCCACCGTAGACATCGAAACCAACCCCTACAAGGCGCAGTTCCCGCTCTTCCAGCAGCACCCCGAGATCGCCTTCCTCGATAGCGCCGCCACCGCGCAGCGCCCTGCCTGTGTGCTCGACGCCGAGCGCGACTTCTATCAGCGCATGAACGCCAACCCCCTGCGTGGCCTGTACTCGCTGTCCGTCGAGGCAACCGACGCCATCGCGAAGGTCCGCCAGCAGATCGCCGACCTCATCGGCGCCTCACAGGCCAACGAGGTCGTCTTCACCCGCAACACGAGCGAGTCGCTCAACCTGGTCGCCAAGAGCTTTGCGCCCACAGTGCTCGAACCGGGCGACGAGGTCGTCATCACCATCATGGAGCACCACTCCAACCTGATTCCGTGGCAGCAGGTCTGCCGCGAGACCGGCGCCAAGCTCGTCTACCTCTACCCCACCAAGACCGGCCAGCTCACCACCGAGGAGGTTCTTGCCAAGGTGGGTCCCAAGACCAAGATCCTGGCCGTGGGACAGGTCTCCAACGTGTTAGGCGTCGAGAACCCAGTCAAGAACCTCGGCAAGCTCGTGCACAAGTACGGCGGCTACCTGGTCGTCGACGGTGCGCAGTCGCTGCCGCACATGCCGGTCGATGTGGCCGACCTGGGCGCCGACTTCTTTGCCTTTAGCGCGCACAAGGCCATGGGCCCCATGGGCATCGGCGTGCTGTGGGGCAAAATGGACCTGCTCAACGCCATGCCGCCCATGCTCACCGGCGGCGAGATGATCGACTCGGTCACCGAGCAGGACGCCGTCTGGGCGCCCGTCCCCGAGAAATTCGAGGCCGGCACGCAGGACGCCGCCGGCATCTTCGCCACGGGTGCGGCACTCGACTACCTGGCCAACACCGTGGGTTACGAGAACATCCAGACCCGCGAGCAGGCACTCGTCCACTATCTGATGGGCGAACTCATGCAGCTCGACTTTGTCCAGATCATCGGTTCCATCTATTGGGACAACCACCACGGCGTTGTGAGCTTTAACGTCAAGGGCATCCACCCGCACGACGTCGCGAGCATCATGGACATGGACGGCGTCTGCATCCGCGCCGGCCACCACTGCGCGCAGCCGCTGCTCACCTGGCTGGGCGTCGAGAACCTTGCCTGCTGCCGCGCCAGCGTGGCCTTCTACAACGACAAGGCCGACATCGACAAGTTCATCGCCGGACTGCATCACGTTTGGAGCACGTTCAATGGGTAATCTGTACACCTCCACCACATTTATGGAGCATAACTCGCACCCCGACTATAAGTACGAGATGGATGCTCCCACGCACGAGCACGACGGCATCAACCCCAGCTGCGGCGACGAGCTCACCTTGCAGCTACGTGTCGAGAACAACGTGATCGAGGAGGCCTCCTTTACCGGCCACGGCTGCGCCATCAGCCAGGCCAGTGCCGACATCATGGCCGACCTCATCACCGGCGAGACCGTCGAGGAAGCTCGCCGCCTGGCAGAGCTCTTCCTCGCCATGATCCGCGGCGAGAAGCTCTCCGAGGACGACCTAGAAGACCTGGACGAAGCCGCCCAGCTCCAGGACATCTCGCACATGCCCGCCCGCGTCAAATGCGCCGAGCTCGCCTGGCGCACCCTCGACGGCATGCTCGAGGGGCAAGCTAACCAGTAGCGTATGCTCCGAATCCAAGGTTTTTGATTGCCGAGCCGCCCGATACGGGCGGCTCTGTTTTTCCTAATGAGCACGAACACACAAAATCAGCGCGCCCGGCGCCCCGTCTGTCATTTACCACACGGCCAGACGCGAACACGGGCGTTTTCCACAGCACCAAAGGCCTGCGGCAGGGCCCCGGGCCCGCCAAGCAATGCGCCAAGCCCCGTTCTGCTGAGCTCCGACTCGCTTCGCGCCTGCCGCAGACGGGTCCCATAGGGTGCGACGTGCATTTTTGCGAGTATTCAGCACGCCAAGCTGTATGTATACGCATCGAAAGCGTTAATCAACGTCTCCAGGCGCATATATATTGTGTTTTAGAACAAGCATCGCGGTCTCAGGGATCACATACATGCGCTTCGGAGGCGGATCGGAAGGCATAAATAGCTTCGGGACCCGTATGTTGCAAGATTGCGGCAGTGCCGACAGCACCACGATGCTGAAAACTCCGTTTTTTGCACGGCGCAGACGGGGGTAGGCACGGGCAAACCCGGACTGAGCTGTTATTTTATGCAAGATGACGATTGTTCTATGCATATTAAGAAGTGCAGTTACCGTACCAAGCTTTTGAACGCTGGTTGCGGCGTATGGACGACCCCAACTGCGGTGAACAGGCGACCTTACATCACGTTTCCGCCAGCCCGCATCGCCGTTCGCGCGCGGGCGCGCACGATACGAGAGACGGTACTTTTGCCAATCCCGGTATACCGCTCAATCTGGCGCACCGTAAAGCCGGCATTGCTCAATCCAACAATAACGGTATCGCGCTGCGCCGGCGGTGCAGTTTTAACCACATTGAGCGGAACCCCGAGGCTCTTCGCCATCTTGTCGGCAAAGGCGTGGCGTTCCCACTCTGTCTCTTTCATATCGCGCAGCGCCGGTTCGCCGCCGTCGGGCGTCGAAAGCGAATAGGCAATAAAGCCCTCGGCAGAACCAAAAAGCTCAAGCACGCAAGAAGGATCAGAAAATCCCCTCGCGACATCGGCCGCGTCACCGTCGTAAGCGCACAAATGCTCCGGAAAGCTGCTCCAGGGATAACGCTCAATGAGACTGATGCCCGCCTCCTGCGGATCGGCGTGAACGGAGCGAATAGCCTCCATCACCTGCCAGTCGGTATCGAGCGAGCGCCGGTCAAAACGGTTCTGGAACAGATGCCCTGTGCGCCCCGTGCGTTTATTGAACCGCCGCGCGTACGTCAAAAGCAGCCGGTGCATCGCCGCGCTCATCGCGTCCTCGTAATCTGCAAGCACCAGACGCACGTGATTGCCCATAAGGCACCAGGCGATAACCGTCACGCCCGCCTTGCGGCAGCACTCACGCATCAGCTCCAAGAACTCCCACCGGTCTTCATCGCCCTCAAAGATGAGCTGCTTGCCCGTACCGCGGGCACAGACATGGTAAAAGCCGGTAACCGTTCTCCAAACGCGCTGCATGGCGCTCCCTTCGCCGGGATCTGCTTGCCATCCAATACAGCACGATTGAAGCGTGCCATCAAAACATTCACGCAAAACAATTCGCTCGCGCGGCCAAAGGCAGTAAACAGGCGGCGAACGGCACCGTTGCAACAGGTCAACCCCTGCAACGCTTACAAAAGCTGACCAAAAGCTTGCCCAAGACGGACCCCCTCTACGGAAGTGCACGACCACAGAATATAGAGTTAAACCGTTTCAATTAAAACTTCCGGACTTCTCGCTACGAAAACTGAGCCGTTCGCCGAATATTCCGTGCATTTCGCGGTATTATAAGGACTGCATGTCATGTCCCTTTCGAAGGGTCGCCCGGCAATCGCCAGCCACGACCCCCAGACGGGACGCCAACACGATAGAGAGGAGAGGCATGCAGTACTCACAGGAAGTGGAGAACATGTGCCCCGTTGCCAAGGGTGCATACCACGGCCCCGCACCCATCCCCGAGGAGGGCAAGTGGGTCCAGGCTAAGGAGATTTCCGACATCTCCGGTCTTACGCACGGTGTGGGTTGGTGCGCACCTCAGCAGGGCGCCTGCAAGCTCACGCTGAACGTCAAGGACGGCATCATCGAGGAGGCCCTCGTTGAGACCATCGGCTGCTCGGGCATGACCCACTCTGCCGCCATGGCTTCCGAGATTCTTCCCGGTAAGACCATCCTCGAGGCCCTCAACACCGACCTCGTCTGCGACGCCATCAACGTTGCTATGCGCGAGATCTTCCTGCAGATCGTTTACGGCCGCAGCCAGACCGCGTTCTCCGAGGGCGGCCTGCCCGTGGGCGCCTCCCTCGACGACCTCGGCAAGGGCCTTCGCTCTCAGGTCGGCACCATGTTCGGCACCAAGGCCAAGGGCGCTCGTTACCTCGAGCTCGCTCAGGGCTACGTCACCCGCATGGCTCTCAACGACAAGAACGAGATTATCGCATTCGAGTTCCTGAACCTCGGCAAGTTCACCGACGCCGTCAAGGCCGGCAAGACCCCCGAGGAGGCCATCGCTGGCGCTATGGGCCACTATGGTCAGTGGGAGAACGCTGCCAAGTACATCGACCCGCGCACCGACGAGGAGACTCACTCCGTCGCCAGCGTGTTCCCGGTTCACGAGTAGAAAGGGAGGGAAATAACTATGACTGTTACGTTCGAAGGTTACGAGCGCCGCGCTGACAAGATCAACAAGTGCCTCGCCGACAACGGCATCGCCTCCCTCGAGGAAGCTCTGCAGATCTGCACCGACAAGGGCTTCAACCCGCGTGAGATCGTCAACAACACCCAGTCCATCGCCTTCCAGAACGCCGAGTGGGCCTACACCCTCGGTTGCGCTCTCGCTGTCAAGCGTGGCGCCAAGTCCGCTTCTGAGGCTGCCGCCATCATCGGCGAGGGCATCCAGGCCTTCACCGTTCCCGGCTCCGTCGCCGAGGACCGCAAGGTCGGTCTGGGCCACGGCAACCTGGGCGCTATGCTACTCTCCGACGACACCGAGTGCTTCGCCTTCCTGGCCGGTCACGAGTCCTTCGCTGCCGCTGAGGGTGCTATCGGCCTGGCTCTAAACGCCAACAAGGCTCGCAAGAAGCCGCTGCGCGTCATCCTCAACGGTCTGGGCAAGGACGCTGCTCAGATCATCGCCCGCATCAACGGCTTCACCTACGTGAAGACCCAGTTCGACTACTTCACGGGCGAGCTCAAGGTCGTCGAGACCATCCCCTACTCCGATGGTCCCCGCGCCGCCGTCAACTGCTACGGCGCCGACGACGTCCGCGAGGGCGTTGCCATCATGTGGCACGAGAACGTCGACATCTCGATCACCGGTAACTCCACCAACCCCACGCGCTTCCAGCACCCCGTCGCTGGCACCTACAAGAAGGAGCGCCTCGAGGCTGGCAAGAAGTACTTCTCCGTCGCTTCTGGTGGCGGCACTGGTCGTACCCTGCACCCGGACAACATGGGCGCCGGCCCTGCCTCTTACGGCATGACCGACACCATGGGCCGTATGCACTCCGACGCCCAGTTCGCCGGTTCTTCCTCCGTGCCTGCGCACGTCGACATGATGGGTCTCATCGGCATGGGCAACAACCCCATGGTCGGTGCCACCGTCGCCTGCGCTGTCGCCGTCGAGGAGGCCCTCAAGGCCTAATCGCACCCGCGCGATGCTCATATAGTTGAGCTTTGGAGCCGCTACCCACCCGGGTAGCGGCTCTTTTTGTTTGCGCTGTCGCAGGGTAGCTAATGCCGATATATCAATTGGGGCGAAATACAAGATGTGATGAGATGGAGCGTCAGAGCATCCATGACGCCCACCTGCCATATTTGCCCTTTACCGATTTGCCGGGTCTTTGCGGCCCCATTGCCGATCACCCGTGCGACAATGCGCCGGACGAGAAAGGAGTCCGATGGAATCGACTGATGTACTGGTAATTGGATCTGGCATTGCGGGCCTTTGCGCCGCCATCGAAGCGGCACGCACGGGCGCAACCGTCACTGTGGCAAGCGCCGGCAAGACTATGAGTGGATCGAGCTTCTTCCCGGGTACCTGGGGCCTCGGCCTCATCGGTCCCGTCGACGAAGACGACGAGCAGGACCTCATCGACACCATCCTGGCCGTCGGCGGCGGCGTTGCCGACCCCGAACTCGTCCAAACGTTCGTCCACGGCATTCCCCAAGCGATTGACTGGCTCGAGCAAGACCTGGGCGTTGAGCTCCAGCGTCCGCAAAGCGCCAAGAGTGCTCAACAAAAGCAATTTATCCCCTGCTTTGACCACAAGACGCGCATGTGGCGCGGCCTCACCCGCAAGCCCCTTGAGGACGCTCTGACGACCTGGATCGAGTCGCTCGGCATTCGCCTGCTCCCCCGCCATGAGCTTATCGACCTTGTTGAGGACACGAACGGCAGAATAACCGGAACCGTACTCTACGACCTTACCGAAAATCGAATCGTGCCCTTTGCTGCCAAGGCCACGGTCATCGCAGCCGGTGGCACAGGCGGCCTGTTCGAGCGCAGCCTTACGTCGGCTGATGTGCTCAGTTCCTCGCAGGCCATCGCGCTGGCGCACGGCGCAACACTTACTAATATAGAGTTCATGCAGATGATGCCCGGCTTCATCGAGCCCAGGCGTAACTTGGTCTTCAATGAGAAAACCTGGCGCTACGTGCACGTAGACCAGCCGGTAGATATTGCCGACGACAAGCTGGACGACCTGCTCGAGCAGCGCTCTGGATATGGCCCCTTCACGTCACGCTTGGCCTCCCGCGCTATCGATCTCGTCATCGATCAGGCAGGTGTCGAAGGCCTGGCACTCCACTACGACTTCCCCCGCGAGGATGTCCCAGAGTTTGTGCAGACCTTTGCCACCTGGCTGCAAGACGAGCACGGCATCGCCCCGACTGACGAGATGCGCGTTGCGATGTATGCCCACGCCGCTAACGGCGGCATCAAGATCGATAAGACCGCGCACACGGGCGTTGAGGGCCTCTACGCTTGCGGCGAGGCGACAGGCGGCATGCACGGCGCCGACCGCATTGGTGGCTTGTCAAGCGCCAACGGCATCGTATTCGGACGTATCGCGGGCGCATCGGCAGCCCTCACAGCGCAGAAAGAGCCTGAGGCGGCCCTGAAGGCGGATATCACCCTCCCCCAGTACGGCATTGCCACAACAGATGCCGAACGCCTGACACACAGCCTTAGGCACACGATGAGCACCTTTTGCATGATCAACAGGACCGAAACAGGCCTATCCGAGGCCCTGCAACAGCTTGAAAGCCTGCAAGACAAGGCCATGGCGCTGAGCAAGCCGCATACCGATGACAGCGAGATCGCAGCCCTCGCCCGCCTACAGTCGCAGATTCGACTAGCACAGGAAATGGTCAAAGCCATGCGCAAGCGAACTGAAAGCTTAGGTTCGCACTATCGAGCGGATTAAACCGGACACCTATCTAAAGCAGAACACAACCAATCGATATCCATGGGCCCCGTGAGCTCGAAGCAGCACGGGCCCATTCGTGTCCGCACGGCAGCGTATCCTTATTCTGAATACAGAGTGGGCAAAGCCCGCATAGACAATAGACCAGCGAGGAGGAGATATGGACAGTAGAGATATCGAGAAGTGGCGTGTCGAACTTGATGGCTACGCCAATGTGGAAGACGGCGTTGAATATTGGCTCGCACGCGATTTAATGGAACCCATGGGGTACACTCGATGGGAGAACTTCGCCGAAGTTGTTAAGAGGGCAAAAGTCTCGTGCGAAACAAACAAAACTCCAGTTGATTCCCATTTTCGTGACACCACGAAAATGGTAACTGCCGGTGTCGCCGCTCGCGCGGTTAAAGACTACAAACTTACGCGCTACGCATGCTATTTAATCGCCCAAAACGGAGATCCAAACAAGCCGGAGATCGCGCTCGCGCAGGCATACTTTGCCGTCCAGACGCGCCGCCAAGAGCTCATAGAGCAGCGCTTCGCAGAGATTCAGCGCTTGCAGGCGCGCCACTCGCTATCCGATTCAGAGAAACAGCTCTCGGGTATTGCGTTCAAACGCGGCGTTGACTCCAAAGGATTCGCGATCATCAAGTCGAAGGGCGATGAAGCGTTATTCGGCGGCAGAAGCACGGCGGAAATGAAGCAGCAGCTCGGCGTCCCCAAGAGCGCGGCATTGGCGGACAGGTTAGCCGATGTCCTCATCAAAGCAAAGGACCTTACGAACTCGATGACGGCCTTCAACGCCGAGGAACACGACCTGTACGGTCTGGACCAGATCAAGCAAGAGCACGTCGAGAACAACACAAGCGTGCGTGGCAGCCTCATCGACCGCGGAATTGTCCCCGAGAACCTACCGCCTGCCGAGGATACAAAAAAGCTCGAGCGTCGTGTGAAGGCAGACGAGAAGAAACTCAAGGAGGGTACTGACGGTTTTACCGATCCCCAGGGTAGGCTCGATCTGTGAAAGCAGCTGTGCACCGACGGGTTCGACCCCATGCGAGGTCAGCAAAAAAGACGGCCAACTTTCGTTGACCGTCTTAACTTGCTTTGGCGGGCCCTCAGGGGGTCAGCCTGCTGCGCAGGCGGCCGCTGCGGCACTAAAGCGCCTTGCGCGCTGCGCTGGCAAATGCCCACGCATTTCCTCAGCTCCGCGCCCTTTCGGGTTCGACCCCATGTACGGTTAACAAAAAAAGCGACCAGCCGAAGCCAGTCGCTTTAACATGCTTTGGTGGGCCGTCAGGGGGTCGAACCCTGGACCTTGGGATTAAGAGTCCCCTGCTCTACCAACTGAGCTAACGACCCAAAGCTAAAGTCCATTGTGGCGGACTTTAGAGGAGATATCGTGTGGTGGGCCGTCAGGGGGTCGAACCCTGGACCTTGGGATTAAGAGTCCCCTGCTCTACCAACTGAGCTAACGACCCGATATCAACACGAAGCAAGAACTGGGGTGGGTAAAGGGACTCGAACCCTCGACCTACGGGACCACAACCCGTCGCTCTAGCCAACTGAGCTACACCCACCGTGTCCTGTGCGCTTCGCGCTCGACTATTATTGCAAGGAACGCCACGCGATGCAAGCCCCAATTTTCAAGAATTTTGAAAAGAGTTTTTCGAGCGCGTTTCGAGCAATTCCCACCGGTTTCATAGGAGTAAACTTGCCCCACTGCAAATCCTCGAAAGGACCAGCATGAAAGAACTCTCCAACCGTACGGCGAGATTTACCGATTCGGTCATCCGCCGCATGACGCGCATCTCTAATAAGTACGGCGCCGTCAACCTCTCGCAGGGCTTCCCTGACTTCGATCCTCCGGCGCAGCTGCTCGAGAGCCTGAGCACCATCGCCAGCGACCCCAAGCCGCTCTATCACCAGTACTCCATCACTTGGGGCTCCCAGGCCATGCGCGAGGCACTCGCGGCCAAGCAGGAACACTATATGGGCATGCCGATCAACCCCAACGAGAACATCGTAGTCACATGCGGCTCCACCGAGGCCATGATGGCCGCCATGATGACGGTCACGAACCCCGGAGACAAGGTCGTCATCTTCTCGCCGTTCTACGAGAACTACGGCGCCGACACGATTCTCTCGGGCGCTGAGCCCATCTATGTGCCGCTCAACCCGCCCACGTTCGACTTCGATCGCGAGGTCCTCGAGGCGGCCTTCCGCGACAACGAGCCCAAGGCCATCGTCCTGTGCAACCCGTCCAACCCCTGCGGCAAGGTCTTTACGCGCGAGGAGCTCGCCTTCATCGCCGACCTGTGCAAAAAGTACGACGCCTACTGCATCACCGACGAGGTCTACGAGCACATCGTCTACGCACCCCACGAGCACGTCTATATGGCCACGCTGCCCGGCATGTTCGAGCGCACCATCAGCTGCAGCTCGCTGTCCAAGACCTACTCCATCACCGGTTGGCGCCTGGGCTACACCATCGCCCCGGCCGAGATTACCGAGCGCATCAAGAAGGTCCACGACTTCCTCACCGTGGGCGCCGCCGCTCCCCTGCAGGAAGCCGTCGTTACCGCTCTCAACTTCGACGACAGCTATTACGATGAGGTCCTCGACCTCTACACCGCCAAGCGCGACCTGTTCTGCCAGGGCCTCGACAGCATCGGTCTTGAGCACAACGTGCCGCAGGGCGCCTACTACGTCATGATGGACATCTCTGAGTTCGGCTACGCCAGCGACCTCGACTTCTGCGAGGATCTCGCCTCCAAGGTTGGCGTGGGCGCCGTTCCCGGCTCGAGCTTCTTCCGCGAGCCCGTCAACCATCTGGTCCGCTTCCACTTTGCCAAGCGAGACGAAACACTCAACGCCGCGCTGGAGAACCTCAAGTCCCTGCGTGATAAAATCAAGCCGCGCGGGTAAGGGCGGCCCGGCAGCTAAAGCAACCAAAGAAGCCCCGCACCGCCCGCCGCGTTGCAGGGCTTCTTTTTATAGCGCTCTCTTAAATGGTTTAGAGCTCTATACTTTAGTCACGGAGCAACTCGTCCCAGAGAGAGGAATACTATGGCAGAGCAGCAGCTTATCGGAGCGCTCGAGGCCGGCGGTACCAAGATGGTCTGCGCCACGGGCTATGCAGACGGTACGGTCCTGGAGCGTGAGCAGATTACGACCACGGCCCCGCAAGAGACCGTTGAGGCCGTCAACGCATGGTTTGCAGACAAGGACATCGCCGCCCTGGGCATCGGCGCCTTTGGCCCCACCGCGGTCAACCCTGCCTCGCCCCAGTACGGCAAGATCTTGGAGACGCCCAAGACCGCATGGCGTTACTTTGACCTACTGGGCACCATCCAAAACGAGCTCAAGGTCCCCTGCGGCTACGATACCGACGTCAACGTCGCCTGCTTGGGCGAGGTCACCTTTGGTTGCGCTCAGGGCCTCACCGACGTTGTCTACCTGACCATCGGTACCGGTGTGGGCGCCGGCGTGCTCTCGGGCGGTCAGCTCGTCCACGGCATGATGCACCCCGAGGCCGGTCACATCCTGGTCACGCGCGACCCGCGCGACACCATTGGAGAGCATAGTGCCTGCCCCTTCCACGACAACTGCCTCGAGGGCCTCATCGCCGGTCCCGGCGTTAAAAAGCGCTGGGACGGCAAGAGCGCCGGAGACATGGCCGATGACCCGGAGGCCATGGACCTGCTCGCAGGCTATCTGGCGCAGGCGCTCATGACCTACACGCTGTGCTATGCCCCGCAGAAGATCATCATCGGCGGTGGCGTTGCCGATCACACCCCTATCGTGCCGCTCGCCCGCAAAAAGTGCGCCGAGATGCTCAACGGCTACATCGTCACGCCCGAGGTCAACGATATCGATTCCTATATTGTCAACAACAGCCTCGAGGGCAAGCAGGGCATCATGGGCTGCCTGGCCCTGGGCGCACAGGCGCTTCAGTAGCAGACGCACCCACAGGGCGTGGCGCGCTCGGCAAATCCAACCTACGGAACGACGCCACCACGCCTCATATAACCCCTCAAATAAAAAAGGCCGCCTAGGACCAAACAATACGTCCTAGGCGGCTTTTTTGGCGCACATCAGCCACCGTAAGAGATATCGGAGCACAACGCCCGTTGCCGCTCCACAGCAGTCGATCATCACATCGGTGATCATGCCAGCGCGTCCCGGCACAAAGAGCTGAATCGTCTCGTCGATCGAAGGAATCAGCAGCAGGAACACCGCCGTGGGCAGCAGCACGTCAAAGGTGCGCCGGCCCTCAAAATCAAAGGCATGCGTTGCCAGGATGCCGAGCACCATATACTCGGTAAAATGCGCGCACTTGCGAACAACAAAGTTGGTCACCCATTCATATGGAAGTCCCACGCCGTGCAGGAAACCGCGGATAGCTTCCATGACCGTTAGACTCAGTGAGCCCGACCCCGAGCCGGGAACCAGCGAATTGCCCCAGATCAAGAGCGCCATCAGGCAGGTCACGACCGCCCATTTTCGATTGATCTTAACCATGCAGAAGTTATGCCTCCGCGCGGAGCGGCGCAAAGCTGGCGGTACCGCCCTCGATAACGCTCAGATAGGCACGGCCCGTACGCTTGGCGGTAGAGGACTGCAGGCGCTCGATCTCTTCCTCGAGGATCTGATTGACGCGCTCGTGACGACGATTTTCCATAATGCCGGCGGCAATAGCCTCGGCTCGCTCGATGCTCTCGCGCGAGATACGGGCAGTATCCTCGGGGAACACAGCACTGTGACGGCCGACATAGGCGGGGACAGCAGGCTGAGGGGCAGCGACGGGAGCGGGGGCCGTAACAGGAGCAGGCTCGTCAATCTCATCCAGGATCGCGGTGGCGGCGGCCCACATGTCCTCGTGGCCCGAGTAATCGGCCATGGGGACATCAACCTCGAGCGAGGCATCTGGAAGGTCGCCGGTGTTGATGCGATCTTGGGCATCAATCGATGCGGTGATGGCTGCAGGCTCATCGAAGTCATCGAGATCGATGTCCGCGGCACCGGAGATGATAGGCATGCTGGCGAGGTTTGCATTGTACGGCGCAGCCTCAGCCGCCTGCTGCTGGGCAGGAGCGCCCCACAACGAGCTTTCGGCGGCACGGCGGGCGGCAACGGCCTCCTCGTCCGCGGCCATGGCTTCATCAACGTACGAATTGTCGGCAGAAGCGTTCGCGTCCGCCGAGGTAGCGCTGTAGGCGTTATTGGCTGCCGCGTTGGCGACGAGTGCCACGAAAGCCGCCGTGCTGCCCGCAGGGGCGGCCTGGGAGCCAGACACGGCGCGTGCCGCGGCGGCGATGTCGTCGCGATTGAAGGAGCCGGTCTGCCCGCCGTTGGTGAGCTCGTCGATGGCGACTTGATAGACGTCGCGCGAGTGCGCAGGGTCGCAGCTCACCGGCGAATCGTCGTCGAGCATACTGTCGATCATGGACCAAGCCTCGGCCTCGTCCATGGCATCTGCGGCTCGAGCGATGGTAGGGACACCATCATCGGCATGACGGCGCTGGAACGCACCAGTCAGGCCGGAAAGGAATGCCGAGGTAGACTGCTCCGCCTGAGCCTGAGAAGCAGAAGCCGCAGCGTAAGGAGTCGCATCCTGCTGCTGAGCTGGAATCGAGGCGGTCTTGAACTCGCTTTGATGCTGATTGAGATTGGCGGCACCGCCCATGGCATCAGGCTGGAACAGACGCTCTTCACGCTGCGCACGGTACTCGGAGATACCCAGCGAGGCGGCATAGATACCCACGCCCGCCACCGCGCCCACGGCGAAGGGAACCGCACCCGCCACGACCGTCTCGTTCACCGACGAAAACGGCAGCGTCGCGGCATACATAACCACGGGAGCGGCAAGGCCGATCCCGCACGAAAGTCCGGCAAGGACTGCTCGTTGTGTTGCATCAGAAGAAGCCATGAGCTCTCCCCATCTTCCAGCACCCAAATCGCATCATTCAGTTGGCTGCGCGAGAGAAGATGAAGCGGGGCTATGCCCCAAAGCAACGGTATATGGTTCGTTTCATCTGCGTTTTCCGTCGCGAAGCTTGAAAACTATTATGCGAAACCGCCCTGTCGATTGCAAGCGACGATGTCGGATTGAAACGGGAAACCTGCTGCTCGTCGGTCTTATGGTCAAAAATTAGCGCGGAGCGGCGATATGGAAAAGGGCCGAGGCTCAAAGCCCCGACCCTTTATTGCATTGATGACTATCGCTGCGTGTGGATGACAACCTAGAACGTCTGCTCGTAGTCGCTGTGCTTTTTGGCCGAACGCACCAGGAACTCCTGGTTGGTGTTGGTACCCTTAAGACCCTTGATAAACGATGCGGCCGCACGCTCGGTGTTGTTCATGCCGGCAAGAATGCGACGCAGGCCAAAGACAAACGGACGCATCTGCTCGTCAACCAACAGGTCCTCGTTACGCGTACCGGAGGCAACGGGGTCGATAGCCGGGAAGATGCGGCGATCGGCCAGGTCGCGGTCGAGCTTAAGCTCCATGTTGCCGGTGCCCTTGAACTCCTCAAAGATGACCTCGTCCATCTTGGAACCGGTGTCGATGAGGGCAGAGGCCAGGATGGTGAGCGAGCCACCGTTCTCAATATTACGGGCTGCGCCCAGGAAGCGCTTGGGCGGATACAGCGCCGCCGAATCGACGCCGCCCGAAAGGATACGGCCCGAGGCGGGCGCCGCCAAGTTGTAGGCGCGGGCAAGACGCGTGATGGAGTCGAGCACCACCACGACATCGCCGCCCAGCTCCACGATGCGCTTGGCGCGCTCGATGACGAGCTCGGCCACGCGGGTGTGGTTGTCGGCGGGCATATCGAAGGTCGAGGCCACGACCTCGCCCTTAATGGAGCGCTGCATATCGGTGACCTCTTCGGGGCGCTCGTCGACGAGCAGGCAGATGAGGTGCACCTCGGGGTTGTTAATCGAGATAGACTGGCAGATCTTCTTGAGGATCGTGGTCTTGCCGGCCTTGGGCGGGGACACGATCAGGCCACGCTGACCCTTGCCGATCGGCGACACGATGTCGATGGCGCGACCGGTAATGGAGTCCTTGCCGTGCTCCATGCGCAGCGGCTCGTTGGGATAGACCGGGGTGAGGTCGCCGAACTTGGGACGGTTGCGAATCTGCTCGGGGTCCAGACCGTTGACGGTCGTGATTTTGGCGAGGCCGGCGCGCTTGTCGCCGCCGCGCGAAGGACGCAGCGAGCCCTCGATGACGTCGCCCGTGCGCAGGCGCGCGGAGCGGATGAGGTAGGCGGGCACGAAGGCGTCGTCGTTGGACTTCATGTAACCGTGGGCATGGATGATACCGGAGCTGTCCGGACGAATCTGCAGGATACCCTTGATGTCGCGGAAGCCCTCGGCCTTCGCGGCGGTGACGTAGATCTCCTCGACGAGCTCGGCTTTCTTCTTGCCGGTCGTCTCGATCTCGAACTCCTTGGCCTTCTCGCGCAGCTCGGCGACCTTCATGGCCGCGAGCTCCTCGCGCGAAAGCGTGGGCTCGGTGGGGGCGGCGTTGCGCTCCTTGTTGCGCTGCTTGCGATCGCGCTGGCGGTTGCGACGGTCGTTGTTGCGCTCGTCCTTGCGGTCGTTGCGCTCGTCGTTACGCTTGTGCTGGCGACGGTTGGGGCGAGCGCCGTCTTCGGCCTCGGCGGGCGCGGCACCATCAGTTGCGGCGGCGTCGGCATTGGCCACAGTATCATCGCTGGCCTCGGCCTTGGAATCGCCCTGCAGCTCGGCCTCGGCCTGCTGCTCGGACGCCTTGGCCTTAGCGGACTTCTTACGACCGCGCTTGGGCTTCTCAGACGCAGGCTGTTCGACGTCTTGGGGCTCGGCGGCATCAGTCGATGCATCGGCGGTCGTCTCGGCGGAATCCTCGGACACACCCTTCTTGGCAGCCTTGGCCTTGGACGTGCGCTTAGCAGCAGTACGATGGCTGCGACCAGGACGGACGTCGGCGGGCTCGACATCGGCGGGAGCGGCCTCGGAAGTCGTAGCATCCTGGACGGGCGCGTCGGCGGCGGTTGCAGACTCGGCGGTCGCCGCAGCATCCCGAGCGGCTGCAGCTGCGGCTGCGGCCTTCTCTGCCTCGACGAAGGCCTTGGGCTTGCGACCGCGACGGTGCGGGCGCAAAGCCGGATCGACAACGGGAACTTCGCTGGCCTCGACAGGCGCAGCGGGCTCAACAGGCGATGTGCCCTCCCCTGCCGCGGAACGGACCGAAGCCTCAGTGAGCTCGGGGGTTACCTGATCGGCAACCTGCTCGGCCTTAGCAGCCGTGCGACGGCGTGTGCGCGGTACCGGCTTCTCGGTCGGCTGGTCGGCGGCAGGCGTCTCGGGCACAGACGGAGCTGCAAGCTCGGTCAGAGCCGCGGCCTCGCGCTCGGCAGCACGACGGCGGGCGCGCACCACCTGAGCCTCGCTAATCTGCGCCAACGCACGTGCCTGCGCGACCTCATCGGAAATCGGCGCCGAGGAGTCAGCTGCAACGGTGCGCTTGGCGCGCGTCGTGCGCGTGGTACGGCGCTTGGGCTTGGTGACCTCCTCGCCGTCAGTGGCAGGCTTGACCGTGCGGCGCGTACGCTTGGGCTTTGCCGGAGCAGCCTCCTCACCAGTTGCAGGCACGGCCTTCTCAGCCGCTGAAGGCGTAGGCGTCGAAGCAGCCTTAGGCGTCTCAGGAGCCGAGGCTTGCGCGGGCGCCGCGACCTGGTCCAACGCAACCGGTGCAGCGGGAGCGGCTTGCGTCGTCGTTATTTCGTTTTCTTGCTGTTGATCAGACACAGTGTTTGCTCAACTTTCTTTTCAAGCCCTGTGATCACATGCTCCCTGCATAAACCTTCAGGGCGGCTAAACAGTCTAGCTCCGTCAAATACCGACGGACATCATTGATCTGTATCGAGATATTTGCGTCATATACGCAGCGTTAGTGTAACACAACCGCAACCACCTGCAACTTAGTCATTGAGGACGTTCTTAAACGACTAGTCAAAAGGGACAATCTTTGGTTTAACACCCACAAATCTGACTGCCTCCGCCAAAACTGTGGCGGTTTACTACGATGAATCGCTCAACCGCGATCACTCCGAAACTTGTTGAACTAAAACCGACGCTCCTATAAGTTGTCAAGAGGCAGTTTGCGGGAGCGCTCTCTC
>ERZ1673702.1574-NODE-1574-length-23386-cov-5.938322_pt1 | contig 23386 bp, 21 predicted proteins | sample MGYA00580232_ERZ1673702 | MGnify/ENA primary metagenome ERZ1673702 (study PRJEB41218, sample SAMN15661792) | gut metagenome | host: Homo sapiens | place: Canada: London | collected 2015-08-20/2019-03-30 | study: EMG produced TPA metagenomics assembly of... | reverse complement strand
ATTATTATACGCTATTTCTCGTCAAAAATCAACCATTTGTTGTGACAGAGCCATAATTAATTTGAAGGAGGCCGAGAGATTGAAAAAATTCTCGGAGGAAAATGATGCAAAAGAAAGTATTGAAGAACATTATACACTATAATGACTGTTGGTTCAGAAACTGTTTTTATCAACAACTTGTCGCCGCTTATGGAGCTTTCGGGATCCCCGCAGATTATGTCGTCTGCAATTATACGATCGATATCGATTTTAGCGAGGATAACGAAACTCTGGATATTCGCGAACATGAAATTTTGGACGAGGACGAATTCAGCGCTTTGACGGGTATCTGTCAAAAAAGAGTTCGTTTTCAAGACGTCTGTAAACAATTATGTACTGCTATTCGTTCTGGAAGTCCGGTTATCTTGGGCGCAGACAGCTTTTATCTTCCCACTAGAACGCAATACTATAATCAGAAGCATGCTCCTCATTATTTATTAGTTTATGGATTCGACCTGAAACGGAAAATATTTACCGTCGGTGAAAATGACGGGATTGCTATCTTTCATTTCACTGAAAAGGAGGTCCCGTTTGACGTTATCGAACAAACTTACCATTCCTTTGAAGAACGCTTCGCTTCTCCCGATTCTGCCGTTCAGTTGGAAATTGCAAAGAAATGCCCGCTCTATCTTCGGGCCGATGCCTTGAATAAACTGAAAAAGGATTTCTGTGAAAGAAATTATATACAATATATTTCTTTTTATCGCATGCTTTTGGAAAAAAGTTGGACGGTGGAAGAATTGTCTTCTTGGTTGGAATTCGCTATAAAATATACTAATTTTTTCCGAATTCTCATGAAACAATGCAGCTATATGTTCGGGGAACCTAAAAAATTAAATGTCCTTGCCGATATTTGGCACATTGCCCTTTCTTCTTTGGAAATTTTGAAAGAGGCAATTCGCCTCGGTCAACCTGAATTGATGAACTCCGAAAGAAATGAGAAAATTACCGAAGATATGGAAGAAAAATTGAAAATGCTCAATCGCCTTAGAGCGATGAGCATGCGTATGGTCGTTTGAGTTTTTGATAACCGTATCTTTTGCATCATAAAATCCCCCGTCACCTGACGGGGGATTTTTTACCTCTTTTTGAAAACCTCGGTGGGAGAACGATCGTAAAATTTGGAAAAGCTACGATAAAAAGTCGTCATAGAGTCGAAACCGCTCTCAAAGACCAATTCCGAAAGATTGGGATCATCCTTCTTTTTTGCCGATGAAACTAAATTGCGGATCCGTACCATATTAATATAGTTATTCAGATTTTCTCCGATATACGTATTGAACAGGCGGGAAAAATAATATTTATTATACCCGAACACAGAGGAAATTGAATCGAGCGACAGGGGTTCGGCGTAGTGTTCGTCGATATAGTTCAACGCCTCCATAATCGTGCTGATTTTCGGCGTGGCGGATGTCGGTAACGTTTGGTAATGCTCCAAGAGGCTTCCGATAATAATATCGATATATCCCTTTTTGACGAGCTCGGAAGATGCCGTCGAAAGGCGGTTGAGCGCTTCAAAATGGGGAAGCAGACTTCGATTAAATTCTTGATCGTCGAGGTGCGCGGGCAAAGTCTCCGTCTGAAAGATCCCTTGAAAATCGTCTGAATAACGCTGCCCGATAATCAATACGTAATTGGAATAATCGGGCGCCGCTTTGAGTTCGTGTACCCCGCATTTATGCACGAAAATCAGTTCGTCTTTCTTCGCGCAAAATTTTTGTTCATTGACTGTACATTCGATGGCTCCGTCAATCACATACAGCATTTCGATGCAGCGATGAAAATGAGCATGTGTGTCATAATGCTCGCTCTTGAAAAATTTGATCGTATCCGTTTTATCGTGAAAGGCTTCGTAAATGATGTTTTGTTTCATGATGTCAATATATGGTAGATTGTTGTGGAATAATGAGTGGAAATTCGCAATATTCAGTGGTATTATATCATTACAGAATAAACTTGTCAATCGTTTTACGGAGATTTTCAAATGAACCTTGTCATTATCGGTTACGGCGGTATGGGCGGATATCATGCCGAGTGTCTGAAAAAATACTGCGAAAGCAAACCCGAATTTCCCATTCGCGTTACGGGCGTTTACGATATTGATCCGGAGCGTTCCGCGCTCGCGGAAAAGAACGGGTATCGCGCTTATAAGAGCGCGGCCGAGATTTGGGCGGATTCGTCGGTGGAGGCGGTGCTCGTCGCCACGCCAAACGACATTCATGCGGAATATGTAAAGGCGGCGGCGAAAGCGGGAAAAAACATCATTTGCGAAAAGCCGATCGGCATGAGTAGCCGCGAGGCGGAAGAAATGTACGACGCAGCGGAAAAAGCGGGCGTGATCTTTGAAGTACATCAGAACCGCCGTTGGGACGACGATTTTCTGACAGTAAAGAATATCGTCGACAAGGGAAGTGTCGGGTCTGTATATTGTATCGAGTCGCGCGTAATGGGCGGAAACGGAATCCCCGGCGCCTGGCGGAAGGAAAAAGCGCACGGCGGCGGCATGATGCTGGATTGGGGCGTGCACCTCATCGATCAGATGTTGATGATGATCAAATCGCCCGTGGAAAGCCTGTATTGCGAATATAGCTACATCTACGGGGAAGAGGTAGACGACGGATGTTTCCTTACCGTCAATTTCCAAAACGGGATTAAATACCGTATCGTCATCGCCACCGACTGTTTCCGCAATTTGCCGCGCTGGCAGGTATACGGTACGGAGGGAACCGCTACCGTGGCGGATTGGGAGCTCTCTGGCGGCATTACGAAAGTCCTCGTCCGCGAGGACAAGGATTTGAAAGGGATTCAGGCCGGAAACGGATTTACGCGGACCATGGCTCCGAGAATCGGAAATTCGGTGGAGGAAAACCCGCTTCCGATCGTACATGCAGAGCCCTTCGCTTACTATAAAAATTTCGCGGCGGCTTGCGCGGGAAAAGCGGAAAAGGCGATTCGGCGGGAAGAAGTCGTCCGCGTATATAAATTGATGGAAGCGGCGGAACGTTCCGCGAGGGATAACGCCGTCATTAAAGAAAAAATCTAAAAAAAAGGGGTAAAAAATTATGAAAGTTAGTGTCGTAAGCAGTATCCTCGGCGATTACAGTCTCGACGAAAGTCTGAAATATCTCTCGGGGCTGGGGGTCGACGAATTTGAACTCGGAGTGGGCGGATATCCCGGGAAAGCTCATGCGGACGCGCTCGTTTTAAGCAAGGACAAAAGAGCGCGCGAGGAACTCCTCGGAACGTTTAAGAAATACAATATGGGGATCTCCGCTTTGGCCGTGCACGGGAATTGCGTACATCCCGATAAGTCCGTCGCGGAAAAATTTGAGGCGGATTTCGAGGCCGCCTGCGTTCTCGCGGGACAGATCGGAATAGACAGAATCGTTACTTTTTCCGGATGTCCTGGCTCCGATCCCGACGCAAAGGCGCCGTCTTGGGTAACCTGTGCTTGGCCGCCCGATTATCCCAAGGTACTCGAATGGCAGTGGAACGAGGTGCTCATTCCCTATTGGAAAAAGGCCGTCAAGTTTGCGGCGGATTGCGGCGTAAAGAGAATTGCTCTCGAATTGCACCCGGGCTTCTGCGTATACAACCCCGCTACGCTTTTGAAACTTCGCGAGGCGGTCGGGGAGCTCATCGGCGCGAATATCGATCCCTCTCATCTGTTTTGGCAGGGTATGGATATGCTGGAAGTCATTCGCGACCTCGGCGATGCCGGCGCGATTTACTACTTCCACGCCAAGGATACGCAGCTCATCGAACACAATATCCGCAAAAACGGCGTGCTCGATACGAAATCGTTCACAGAAGCGAAAGGGCGCTCCTGGTCCTTCCGTACCCTCGGTTACGGACACGATATAGGGCTTTGGAAACAGATTTTCTCCGCACTCAAAGTGGCGGGGTACGACGACTCTATTTCCATTGAGCACGAGGACGGATTAATGTCTCCGAAAGAGGGGCTGGAAAAAGCAATCAAACTGGTGAAAGAAAGTATTATCACCCAAAATAACGAAAATATGTGGTGGGCATAACGATGAAATATGGAGTTCAATTATATAGTTTAAGAGAAACCGCCGGTCGGGACGGCGCCGAGGAAGTGCTTCGGAGAGTCTCCGAAGCGGGCTACGACGGAGTGGAATTCGCCGGATTTTACGGCAAGACACCCGAAGAAATGAAAGCGCTGCTCGAAAAATATCGGCTCGTCGGGATTTCGGCGCACATTCGGCCCGAAGCGGTTGAGGAAAGTTTACCCTTTATCGACGCGCTCGGAATCAAGTATGTCTTTATTCCCTGGGTGGGGGTTGCAGAATTTGAAGCTCCTGAAAAATATGCGGCTCTCGTTGAGAATACAAAGAAGGCCAAAGCGCTCCTCGACGCCCGCGGCGTGGGGTTCGGTTACCATAACCATGCGCATGAATTTGAAAACGAAAGGGATTATGTCGGAAAAATCCTCAATGACGTGGACGGACTCAAAGCGGAACTCGATGTGTTCTGGACTACGGTCGCGGGGCTCGACGCCGTAGAAAAAATGAGGGAATTGAAAGGAAAACTTTCATTTGTCCATATCAAGGAAGCGGCAAAGGAAAATGCGCGGGAAGCCCCTCAGCCCGTGGTGGGCGAAGGTGCCGTCGACATGCCGGCCGTATTTGACGAGGCGAATCGCCAAGGTATCGAATGGGCGGTGCTCGAAGTGGAAAAATTCCCCTGCGGAGAGGAGGAATACCTCCGCCGCAGTTTGGAAAATATGAAAAAATTCGGAAAATAAAGGAGAAAAGGAAAATGAACAAGGTAAGAATGGGCTTTATCGGCTGCGGCGGAATTGCGAACGGCAAACACCTGCCTGCACAAAAACGCAATCCCGCGGCGGAAATGGTGGCTTTTTGCGACATTATTGAGGAACGCGCGGAAAAGGCTTGCAAGGAATACGGCGTACCCGGAGCAAAAGTATACACGGATTACAAGGAGCTCTTGAAAGACGAGAGCATCGACGCGGTCTTTGTGCTCACGCCTAACTGTTCGCATTGCGAAATTACCGTGGCCGCTCTGCAAGCGGGAAAACATGTCATGTGCGAAAAGCCCATGGCCATGAATTACGAAGAGGCGAAAAAGATGCTTGCCGCGCGCGACAAGGCAGGCAAGGTTTTAACTATCGGCTATCAGAACAGATACCGTAAGGATTCTCTTTACCTCAAACAACAGGCGGAAGCCGGCATGTTCGGCGACATCTACTATGCGGAAGCGATTGCCATCCGCCGCCGCGCCGTTCCTACTTGGGGCGTGTTTATCGATAAAGAAAAACAGGGCGGCGGTCCGCTTATCGATATCGGCACGCATGCGCTCGACCTCACTTTGTTCATGATGAACAATTACGAGCCCGCTTTCTGCGTCGGAAAGACTTTCCATAAGCTCAATCAACAGAAGAATACCGGAAATATCTGGGGGGATTGGGATACCGAAAAATTTACGGCGGAGGACAGCGCTTTCGGGTTCGTCGTCATGAAAAACGGTGCGCTCATCAATCTGAAATCTAGCTGGGCTCTGAATATGGCAAATCCCATAGAAGCCGTGACCACGATCTGCGGAGACAAAGCGGGTGCGGATATGCTGGACGGATTGAGAATCAATACCGTCATCGGCGGAAAACAGGCTATGATTACTCCCGATCTGAGCGGCGGTGCGGTTGCGTTCTTTGAGGGAACGGGTGCGGGTGCCCCCGAAGATATTGAGGCCGTTACCTTCACGAATGCCGTCCTCGGAAAAGGGAAATTATACGTCACGGCGGAGCAGGCGGCTGTCGTCACACAGATTCTCGAAGGAATTTATGAGTCCGACAGAACGGGGAAACCTTACTATTTCGATTGAGACCGAAGGACGAGGAGCGCATCGATATGAAAGTTACTGTGGTATGCGAACACAATGCGGCTATGGACTCGGTAGAAGGTAAAACAGCCTATCCCGAGGGTATGGGCGCTTGTATTGCGGAGTTTTTGAAAAAGGCGGGATATGAAACCACGCTCGTAACTCTGAACGATAGGGGCGCAGAACAGCTCACGGATGAAATCATCGACTCCACCGATGTGATGTTCTGGTGGGGACATTGGTATCATCTCGCCGTCTCAGATGAGGTGATTGCCAAGGTCGCGGACAGGGCTCTGCGCGGCATGGGTATGGTATTTTTACACTCCGCCCACGATTCTAAAATGTTCAAAAAGTTATTGGGAACGTCCTGTTCTCTGAAATGGAGGGAGGACGCCGAACACGAACGGTTATGGTGCGTCAATCCTACGCATCCTATCGCGTATGGATTAGGGGAATTTATCGATATTCCGCACGAAGAAATGTACGGAGAGCCTTTCGATATTCCCACCCCCGACGAATTGGTTTATGTGGGTTGGTTTAAGGGCGGCGAGGTTCTTCGCGGCGGCTGCGTATTTAAGCGGGGACGGGGCAAACTCTTCTATTTTAACCCCGGTCACGAAACTTATCCCACGTATAAACTACCCGCAGTACAAAAACTGCTGTTACAGGCTTGCGACTATGTGGCTCCCGCGGGACCCTTGCTCGAAAAAATCTGCTGCCCGCACGTGGAAGAATTCAGCGTGAAGGATTAAAATGGAATAAAAAGAAAAAAGGACGTATGGAAAGTGCAACTCCCATAGGGAATAAAAATCAAATTTTATAGAATTGTACTTTCAAACGAAAAAAGGAACTTTGAGATTTCTCTCGGAGTTCTTTTTTTATGTTTATAAGTATCTTTCTCTATACAGCTTTGTACTTGTTCAAATTATTTCTCGGCATCACCCCTAAATCAGTTGCAATTATAGAAGTATTATGCTATCATTAGTATGAAATCATACTTTATGAAAATGGACTAAAGGAGGAGAGCGCAATGATAGTCGGTAAGGAAATCAATGAGCTTGTGAACGCCTATTGCAGATTGCGTGACAGACAGCGCGCTATATATGACAAATGTGCGAAGCGGCACGATTTGACGATAAACGAGCTATTCGTACTCGATATACTTTGGTTTGCGCCCGAAGGCTGCACACAGACGGAAATTTGTGAACGGCTTTCTTCCAATAAACAGACGATCGCGGCGCTCATAACTAGATTTTGGAAGAAGGGATACATTACCTATGAAGAAGTGGCAGAGGACAGACGCAACAAGCGTATCCGTTTTACGAGGGCAGGCAGGGCGTATGCCGAAACGATCATTCCGCCCGCCGCCGATGCGGAAAACCTTGCTATGGCGGAGCTGGGGGCGGAAAAGCTGACCGAGCTCGTTGACCTCACAACGAGGTTGACTGAAAGCATGGAAAAACAATTTTCCCGTATCGAGGGAAACCTTTGAAATATCAAATATAGGAGGATAAAAAAATGGAATTTTATGATGTCATCAATAAGAGAAGAACAACAAGGGTATTCTTAAAAAGAGAAGTCGACTTTGAAATCATCAAAAAAATTTTGGACGCGGGCAACAGGGCTCCTACATGGGATCACAACCGCAATTGGCAATACATCATTTTAAGAACAGACGAGGAAAAAGAATACGCTTTTTTCGAAGCAAAAAAGATTGCGGACAAATTCGACGCCGAAAGATATCTGAATATGCCCAGAGCATATCAGATAACGCTGGGACAGAAGATGTACGGCTACGCCATGCCCAAACAATTTACCATGCTCAAAGATGCGCCGTACGTCATTATCCCCTTATTCAAATCAAAGGAGCTGAACGGTGAATATGTTTCAAAATTAAACCCCTTCGCTACGATTTGGTGCGTTATAGAAAATATCTTTTTAGCCGCAGCCGCCGAGGGGCTGTCCTGCTCGATGAGAATACCGCTCAATCAGGAGCACGATATCGTCAAAGCAAAGTTAAAAGTACCGCCCACCTATATGATACCTGTGTTTATCGGTATCGGCTATGCAGATTCCGAGGAACCGCAATTGGAGCAATATAAACCTGACCTCGATAAACAGATACGTTTCGGAAAATGGAAATGACGATAAGAGAAATACCGGTAAAATATGTTATAACAAAATCAAATCTGCCCGTATGCGACTATTCGCTGAATCCGTATGTCGGCTGCGGGCACGGCTGCAAATGTTGCTATGCCTGTTTTATGAAACGGTTTACGGGGCATGCCGAGCCGTGGGGCGAATTTATCGACGTAAAATATTGGAAGCCTATAACTCAGCCCGAAAAGTATGCGGGCGAGGAAATATTTATCGGTTCCGTAACCGATCCATATCAACCGTGCGAGGAAAAATATAAGCGCACCCGCGCCGTTCTCGAACAACTGCAAGGCAGCGGTGCGAAACTTTCCATCGCGACTAAATCCGATTTGATTTTGCGAGATCTCGACTTGATAAAGAACTTCAAGGACGTCCGTGTTTCGTGGTCGGTAAACACATTGGACGAAGGCTTCCGTTCGGATATGGACGGCGCCGTATCGATTGAACGCAGGTTTGCCGCTATGAAAGCCTTTCACGACGCGGGCGTGCGCACTACTTGTTTTATCTCCCCGATTTTCCCCCAAATTACCGACGCAAAGGCGATTATCGAACGGGCGAAAGACAGGTGCAACCTCATTTGGTTGGAAAATCTCAACCTTCGCGGCACGTTTAAGCCGCAGATTATGGAATACATTTCCGAAAAATATCCGCGCCTTGTACCGCTGTATCGCGAGATATACGCGTACGGAAACCGTGCGTATTGGGAATGGCTGGACGGAGAACTTCGGGACTTTGCCCGACAAATAGGACTGGAATATGTAACCAATGACGACACCCTGCTCCGCCCGTTCGATGCTCCGCCCGTCATCGTCAACTATTTTTACCACAGCGAAATTAAAAAGTCCGCGAAAAAGAGGTGAATTATGCCCGAACTCCCCGAGGTGGAAACGGTACGGCGCGTATTGCTGCCGCATTTACAAAACAGAAAAATCATAGGCGTGCAGATACATAACGCACAGGTGATTGCCGCCCCGCTCCCCGAAGAATTTGAGGCGAGCATGCAAGGACAAAACATATCGGATTTTACGCGGCGCGGAAAGTTTCTGCGGCTTTGCTTTGCGAGCGGCGACCATCTCACCATACACCTGCGCATGACGGGTTGCCTTACCATAGAGCCTTATACTACACCTATCGAAAAGCATACACATATTACATTTACGCTCGATGACGGTAATGAACTGCGCTACGAGGACATGCGTCGCTTGGGAAAGCTGTGGTTTACTAAGGAAGGCGAACGGGATATCAGCGGCGCGGATAAGTTGGGTATTGAGCCGTTCGCGGCAACCCTTACCGCGGCATTTCTACGGAGCAAATGCCGAAAGAAAAAAATTTCCGTCAAGTCCATGCTGCTCGACCAAAGTATAATTGCGGGTATCGGAAACATTTATTCGGACGAAATACTCTTTGCTGCGGGCATACGCCCCGACAGGTTATGCGGCTCACTTACGAACAGCGGCTTTGAACACCTTGCCGCGATAATCCCCGAGCTTTTGGCTTTTTATATCGAAAAGAACGCGAGCTCTTTTGAGGAATATACTTTGAGCAAAGGGAAAAACTACCGCAATACGCCCTATTTGCAGGTCTACGGAAAAGGCGGCAAACCTTGCCCCGTATGCGGAGCGACGTTGCAGCGCCTCGTCCTTTGCGGCAGAGGTTCGGTTTTCTGCCCGCATTGCCAAAAGTAAATTGAAAAGCTTATAAAATATCCGTATCAGATAAAAAATATTTTTTCGTATGCAAGAAAAAGACATATTTGCTTGTAAAAAGCCTGATTGCCTTGTTATATATTTAGAGATATCTTCGATTTTCTCGAAGGTATGAGGGCGACGGTTTGAGTTGTTAAAAACCGTCTGCAACGGAGGGCATAGATAAGGCATGAGAAAAGGCGTGGCATGAAAGCCACGCCTTATTTTTTTCAGAGGGCGCTTCTTTACCGTAAATTTCCTTTCGGACTTACGGTAACATGCGTCCTTTTTTATCGCAACAAACGAACGAAAAATTAAAACAGAAGGAGCAGACATATGGTCGGAGTTTGAAAACGGAAAAAAGAAGGAGCGGACAGAACGAAAGAGAATGAGCGGAAACAAAGGTAGCGGAAACGGAGGCGGGGAAAACAGAGGCGGGGGAAGCAGAGGCAGAGGAAACAGAGACAGGGGAACCCGAACGAAACAAAAAGAGGGGAAACATTTCAGGGGGAAAATGAAAAAACGGGAATAGACGGAAAGCAGGAAAAAGGGGCGGGAGAATCGGAAACAGATAAAAAAGGGAACGGAGAGAATACGGGGAAATAAGAGGGGATAGAAGCGGGGACGTAAAAAGGGAGGAGACAAAGAGCGAAAAACGGAGAACGATGAAGAAGCGGGAAAAGGCGGGATAAAATATTGTGAAATGATAAATACTATCTGAAAGAGGTGCTTTATGACGGTACAATTTTCTCCGCCGGATATTTCCGAGCTCGAAATAGAAAGGGTTGTGGAAGTACTTCGTTCCGGTTGGATTACGACCGGGCCGAAGGTCAAGGAATTTGAAAGAAAAATAGCCGCTTTCTGCGGCGTAAACAGGGCGGTTTGTCTGAATTCTCAGACCGCCTGTGCCGAGCTGGCTCTGCGTCTTCTGGATATCGGGCCGGGAGACGAAGTGATCACTTCCGCGTATACCTATACCGCTTCCGCGTCCGTCATCTGCCATGTCGGGGCGAAACCCGTGCTCGTCGATATTCAGGCGGAACGCCCGGAAATGGATTATGAAAAATTGGAAAATGCGATTACCGAGCGCACGAAGGCAATTATTCCCGTGGATATAGCCGGTATTCCCTGCGATTATGAACGCATTTATGAGGTCGTCGAAAAAATGCGCTCTTGTTTTCGACCCTCGGGACCGATTCAAAAGGCGCTTGGCAGGGTTTCGGTTCTCGCGGATACGGCTCATTCTTTCGGGGCGCGGCGAAAGGGAAAACCCGCGGGAATCCTTGCGGATTTTTCCGCCTTTTCTTTCCATGCCGTAAAAAATTTGACTACGGCCGAGGGCGGAGCGCTGGTTTGGAGGGAAGTCCCCGGAATTGACGACGAGGAAATTTATAAAATGTTACAGCTCTTTTCCCTTCACGGACAGTCAAAAGACGCTTTGGAAAAGACCAAACTCGGCGCTTGGGAATACAATATTGTAGGGCCTTGGTATAAATGCAATATGACCGACATAGCCGCCGCTTTGGGGCTCGCACAGTTGGAAAGATACGGGGAAATGTTGGAAAGAAGGCGGGCGCTCATTCGTTTCTACGATTCCGCTTTTTTAAGGACGGGAATAAAGGTGCTTTCGCACTATACGGACGAATATGAATCTTCGGGACATTTATATATCACACGGATTCCCGGCATTGCAAACGAGCAGAGAAACGAGATTATAGCCGAAATGGCGGCGGCGGGGATCGCCTGCAACGTGCATTATAAGCCCCTGCCCATGCATACCGCTTACAAAAATCTCGGCTTCGATATTTCCGATTATCCCAACGCCTACGCCTTTTTTGAAAACGAAATTACACTGCCCTTGCACACAAAACTGACGAATCGGGAAATAGAATTCGTTGCCGAATGTTATAAAAAAATCGCGGGAGAATACCTGAATGATTTTAAGAAAATGGAAAGCCCTGCCTTCTGAAATGCAGTGCGAGGAAGTAAAGAAATATTACGATATTCTCAAAAGGAAAAAGATCAGTCTGTTTTTCAAGAGAGTTTTCGATTTCCTCCTTTCTTCCCTCCTCATCGTCGTACTTTCTCCGCTCTTTCTCTGCCTCGCCGTATCGATAAAAATCGATTCGCGCGGCCCCGTATTCTTTCGGCAGGTACGGGTGACGAGATACGGGGAAACCTTTCGCATTTTCAAATTCCGAACCATGGTCGCGGACGCCGAGAAAACGGGGCCGCGAGTGACCGTTAAAAACGACGCGAGAATTACCCGCGTCGGAAAATTTATCCGAAAGTACAGGCTGGACGAGGTCTGTCAGCTCCTCGACGTATGGAGAGGAAAAATGACGTTTGTCGGGACTCGGCCCGAAGTGGAAAAGTATGTCGCTCACTATACGCCCGAAATGCGGGCGACTTTGTTATTGCCTGCGGGAATTACTTCCGAGGCGAGCATTTATTACAGGGACGAGAGCGCTCTTTTGGACGGGGCAAACGGAGATACGGAAAGCACTTATCTCGAAAAAATTTTGCCTGAAAAAATGAAGTACAACCTCCGCGCCGTAGAACGTTTCTCCCTGTTTCGGGAATGGGGAATCATGCTAAAGACAGTTCTCGCCGTCTGCGGGAAGAATTATCGCGATAACGACCGACAAGAAAGAGAGACAATGACCGTTGAGAAAGAACAGAAAACAGATAAGAAATGAGATAATCGCCGATAAGAAACGGATAAAAACGGCAGGAAGGGGGAAAATAATCGATATAGGGGGGAATATGGAAAAAATTCTCGTCGTATGCACGACCGATTCGATGATTTGGAATTTTCTTGTCCCGCATATCCGCGATTTGCAGAAAAAGGGCTTTACCGTGGAATGTGCTTGCTCCGAAACGGGAGATTTTTTCTCCAAGCTCCAAAATGAGCTCTGTTTCCGCATGTATCGAATGAATTTTCAAAGAAGTCCCTATGACTTCCGTAATTTCGGCGCCTATCGGCAACTGAAAAAACTCATTCAAAAAGAAAAATATGACACCGTTTTCTGTCATGAGCCGGTAGGCGGACTCATGGGGCGGCTCGCAGGGAAAAAATGCGGGTGCAGAGTCGTCTATATGGCGCACGGATTCCATTTCTACGAAGGCGCTCCCGCCTTGAAACGCTTTTTGTACTATCATGCTGAAAAATTTTTATCGAAATATACCGACGTACTCATTACGATCAATCAGGAGGACTACGAGGCCGCAAAATCCTTTCACGCAAGGGAAATTTACAAGGTGGACGGGATCGGTGTGGATACCTCCAAATTCGTCTATGCGCCCGATCCCCGATACCTGAGACGGGAGCTCGGACTTTCCGAACGGGATTTTCTCGTCTTGTCCGTCGGAGAACTTATTCCGAGAAAAAATCACGAAATCGTGATGAGAGCACTGCTTCGCTTGGATTTGAAAAACGTACATTATATCGTTGCGGGGGACGGAGAAGGACGGGAAGAACTCAAACAATTCATTGAGGAACGGGAATTGTCCGAACGGGTACATCTGCTCGGGTTCAGGCGGGATATAGGAACGCTCTGCAATTCCGCGGATTTATTCGCTCTGCCTTCCGTGCACGAGGGACTGTCCGTGGCGCTCATGGAAGCTATGGCCTGCGGTAAGCCCGTGGTCGCGTCGAGGATTCGGGGAAATACCGACCTCATCGACGAGGGAATGGGCGGATACCTGATAGAGACATTCGACGTGAAGGGATATGCGGAGGCAATCGAGAAACTCGCTTTGAACGAGGAAAAACGCAAGGCGTTTTCTTCCTATAATCGGAATAAAGTGAAAAGTTTCGATTTGCGCGTCGTCCGCGGGCAGCTGCAAAAAATATTGACGGGACAATAACCGTCGAGGAGGTAATATGTATTCCTGGGGAGAAATCGTCCGTTCCTTGCCTAAGAAAAAAAACAGCAAAAGTTCGCTTTGGGTAAAATGGATTATACGCAAATTGTCCTTTCCCTTTACCTTCCTGTTTATCAATCTCGGCTTTTCCGCGTGGGGCGCTTCCGTCCTTTCGATTTTCGTCGCACTGGCGGGCTGTGCGGCTCTCTGTGTCGATTCCGCCCTCTGGCGCGTCGTCGGCGTCGTATTGGTGGAGTTTTGGCTCGTTATGGACTGCGTAGACGGCAACATCGCTCGCGTGAAAAAGACAAGCTCACCCATGGGCGGGTGTATAGACGCTTTCAGCGGCTATTTTATCACCGCGTTTGTATTTTTCTCCGTCGGCGTCGCCGCCTGTTATTCCACACGCTTTGCGGAGCATGCGGGACTTTGGGTTGCGATGGGCGGATTATCTTCCGCCTTTGGATTGTTGGCACGGCTCATTCATCAAAAATATACCTGTTGCGTTCTGGAATCAAAAAAAATAGAAAAGAACGGGGCAGACGGGAAAAATATAGAAAAAAGTTGGGGAAATATGAAAGTCAACAGCGCGAACAGAGGAAACGGAGAGACGCACGAGACAAAAGAGGAAGCGAACAGAGCGAACAAAGAAACGCATAGGGAAAACGGAGAAGCGAATAGAACAAACGGGGGAGAAAACAGAGAGAACGGAGAAGCAAGCCGGGAAAGCTGGGAAACGTACAGGACAAACGGGAAAGCGAACAGAGGAAACACAGAGACGTACAGGACAAACGGGAAAGCGAACAGAGGAAACACAGAGACGCACAGGGCAAATGAGGAAGTGAATAGAGAAAGCAGAGAGACGTACAGGGCAAACGAGGAAACGAACAGAGAAAGCGGAGAGACGTACAGGGCAAATGAGGAAGTGAATAGAGAAAACGGGGAAATGCACAGGGCAAATGAGGACGCGAATAGAGGAAACGGGGAAAACAACAGAAAGAACGGAGTACAAACCGCGAACGGAAAAGAAAATGAGGAACTTTTGGAAAAGGGCGGAAGATTGAGCTATCTCAGGAGTCGGCTGGATAAAGAAATCGGGATTTCGGGGTTATTTATGCCCTTTTTGATCGTCGCCTGCATCTTTCGGCTGTATGACGTCATGACGATTTTTTATTTTATTTTTCAGGGCGCGGGCGCATTGGCGGCGGCGGGCTATTATGCTCTGAAAACGCGGGAGAAGGTATGAAAAAGGTCTTGGAAATTCTCGGAAGATTGGACCGTGCGGGGCAGGAAACGTTCGTCATGAATATATTCCGGCATATAGACAGGAAAAGGTTCGACCTGTATTTTTCGGTAAATACCGATTACGTCGGAGCCTATGAAGCGGAAATTTTATCCGCGGGCGGAAAGATTTTTCACAACCCTTATGCGGTAACCTTAAAAAATTTGCGCTTATATCTCCGCGCTTTCCGAAAATTTCTGAGGGAGGAAGGGCCGTTTGACGCCGTACACTGTCATGTGTATTCCTTCGGGGGATTTTTGCTCCGCGCGGCGTACAAGGAGGGGATTCCCGTGCGCATCATGCACAGCCATACCGCATACGACGGGCAGAAAAATTCTCCAATGCGCAGGATATATGCGGCTTACGCTAGACGGCTGATCGACCGTTACGCCACAAAAAAGGTCGCCTGCGGGAAGGACGCATACGAGGCTTTTTTTAAGGAGCCCTGCCCCGAAAAAGGGGCGATTCTTCCGAACGGTATAGAGCTTTCCCGATTTTGCGGAAAAGATACGGGGGCGGGGAATAGAATAAAAAAGGAACTTAAAATTTCGGACGGGCAGGATATTTTTGTGAGCGTCGCGCGGTTCTGCGAGGTGAAGAATCATGAAAAAATTTTGTCCGTATTCAAAGAGTATTTACGCGCTTTCAATCCTAAGGCGGTATTGCTTCTCGTCGGGGACGGAGAGTTACGGCAATATATAGAAGTGTCGGCAAAAAGAGAAGGGCTGGGAGAAAAAGTAATTTTTGCGGGGATTCGTGACGATGTGGACAAGCTACTCTCGGCCGCCGAAGTATTTCTGATGCCTTCGAAATTCGAGGGGTTGCCCGTCTCCCTGATAGAAGCGCAGGCGGCGGGAGTGCGGTGCGTGGTCTCGGACAGAGTGACGAAAGAAGCGGATATGGGATTGGGCCTGTTTTACAGGCTGCCTTTGGAAGCGTCGGACGAAGTTTGGGCCGAAGCCTGTGCAAGGGCGAACGCCGTTTCCCCACCCGCGTTTTCCGAACGGAAACAGGGGATAGAGAGGCGCGGATATTCCGTAGAAAACGCGGTGAAGCGGGCAGAGGAACTGTATGACGGAAAATCTTAAAAATAAAAAATATTTGCTCAAAATTTCCCTGATATGGTTTGCTCTTACTCTCGTCGCTTACCTGCTGCGCGGATTGATTTCTTCGGAAAAATTGTTGAAGATATTATGTATAGAGACGACGGTCGTTTTTGCCCTCGTTTTTTATCATTTATGGAAATGGAAGGGGACGCCCTTCAAAGTGGTTACTCTGTTTGTCTTGATGTGCTTTCTCTACCTTCAAGGACAAGTGCTTCTCGATACCTTCGATTTGACGAAGGACGGGCTTCTGTCGGGGAAATTTTCGCCTCGGGAACTCGTCGGGGGAATTTTGGCCGTTCACGTATTTCTTTCCCTGCTCCTGACGGCGATAAGCTCCGCAAAGGGAGAAAAAAGAAAGATTTTTATCGGACGGGAAAACCTTTCAGACGAAACCGTCGTCCTTGCGGGAACGATTATTGCTTTGTGTGCGCTTCCTTTCGAATTGTACGTCAATCTCACAAAACTCAAATTTGCCTTGACGGACGGCTATGCTTCTCTGTATCAGGAAGCGGCGCTCGCCGCGATTCCTTCGGGGGCGAAAATTCTGTCCTATTTCTTTTTGCCCGGCTGCTTCTACCTCTTTTTCGGGAGCGCGAGGAAATCCCGCGCCGAATATGCCGCCTTGCTCGGTATCGTGGCGCATGGAGCGGTGGAATTATTGATCGGATACCGAGCCTCTGCGGTCATTCCCCTCCTGCTCGTCATTTACGGTATCGGCGTAAAAAACCGATATGAAAAATCGGTGGTTAAACGGAAAAAGAACAGGAGAACGATTTTTCTTTTGTGCGCGCTCGGCGCGCTGGTCGTGCTCGTCGTGTTCCCCGTCGTCAGAGCTACCCGAAACAGCGGGGGATTGGCTGCTTTGACGTGGAGGGATATTTTTTCCGTCGAAAACGTCAGAAGTATTTTTTCCACCGTCAACGATATGGGAAAATCGTTGCAGACCGTAATTTATACGTTGAGGCTCGTTCCCGAAGAATATCCTTTCCGCTACGGCGTCACCTATCTCGTCAATCTTACGGAAATTTTTCCGAATTTCTTTTGGGCGGTTCACCCCGCGGAGGCCTACGGTTCGCTGGGTAGATGGCTCACGAAAATCGTCGACTATTCCTTTTGGAAATACGGCGGCGCTTTGGGGTACAGCTGCGTCGCGGAAGCCTATATCAATTTCGGATATTTCGGGATACTCGGTTTCGCTTTTCTGCTCGGCAGAGTATTGGAAAGAACGGAGTCGAAAGTTGATGCTGCGGACAATGCCGCATGGTATGCGTCTTGGGCGATCGTGGCGACCGATCTCCTGTTTTATCCGCGGGGAGAATTTTCGTCGCTGGTGCGGGGGATTTTTTGGTATATGCTGCTGCCTTTGCTCTTTTGCCGGATTTTGCGGCGAATCGGAGGAAAAAACAAGAAGAAATATTCTCTGCAACGACAGCTTTGAATGGCCGCGGAAAAAAGATAATTCGGGCGTGAGATTAAGCGCGCGGGGGAGGAAAGTTTTTTCTTTCAAAGAATGGGGCTTGGCCGTACTCCGTCAAAATCGGAATAGGAAACAGAGGCGCTCGGAAAGAGGGGAGGAAAAAGGAAATGTTTGCGGAAAATAAATCCAATCGGTTTACGGCGGTGGTTCCGACCAAAAATCGAGAAAAAGATTTGTTGAGATTTTGCGAGGGACTCGCCGTACAGACGCTTTTGCCCGACAAGCTGATCGTCGTCGATCAGTCGGAGGAAAAATATCGCTTGGAGGGAATCAATCTGCCCGAAAGCGTGGAAGTGGAGCACCTTTACGCCCCCGAAGTATCGGGCCTGTGCGAGGCAAAAAATCTCGCCGTTCGATACGCGGTGGGAGAATACATCTTTTTTTTCGACGACGACATTATTCCGGACAGGGATTTCTTTGAAAAAATTATCGGGCACTTTTCCGCAAACCCCGAAATATTCGGAATCTGCGGGCGGCAGAAAAACAGCATTTCTTCCCGATTCAAAGTGTTTTTTTTCGATTTTTTTCACGTCGGCCCCTTTAAGGACAAAAGAAAAAAATTCAATTCGGGTTATATAAAAAATAATTTGACGAAAACGGAAATTCTTCCTGGCGGCATTACCGCTTATCGGCGGGAAGTCTTTGAAAATTTTCGATTCGACGAGGTTTTGATTCGTTACTGTCTCGGAGAGGATATGGATTTCTCGTATCGCGTGGGAAAACAATATTCTTTGGCGTTCGCCGCGGACGCGACTGCGTTACACAATCATTCCCCCGTAGGCAGGTATGACGCGGAAGAATCGTTTGCCTGCAAGGTCGCGGGGTATGCGTATTTTTACGGAAAAAACGTCAAAGAGACCTTTCGGAACAGATTGGCTTATTTTTGGGTAAAAGCGGGGATATTTTTCGACGCCTGCGCGTACAGCGTAAAGCATCGGAATTTACACGCCTTCCGCGGTTTGAAACGGGGCGGAAAATATCTCAAAGACGACTTTCGGGGCGTGCCGTTTATAGATTACGAAAAGTACCGCAAGAAGAAAGAAATATCGGAGGAGAGTAAAATTTCAAAAACGAAAAACAAAGAAATGCCGAATGTCAAAGAGAGGGGCGGAAAACAAAAATATCGGAACTCAAAAGAGACACCGAGGGACAAAAATGAATAAAAAGTTCAAGGAGCTCGTCGGGAATACTCTGATTTTCGCGCTCGGTTCGCTCGGCTCAAAGCTGATCGTCTTTTTATTGGTTCCGCTCTATACCAATTTGATGACACCCTCCGAATACGGAACGGCCGAGCTCGTATTTACGATTGCTCAAATGCTGTTTCCCTTCGTTTCCGTCGTCATCTTTGAAAGCGTTCTCCGTTATGGATTGAAAAACGAACTCAGAAAGGAGGACGTACTCCTCTGTGCGTTCGTCGTCATTCTGTTGGGGAGCGTTCTGACCGTCCTTTTTACCCCGTTGTTTCGGTTTTATCCCGCCGTTTCAAATTGGAAATGGTACATCTGTGTATATGTCGTCGCTTACATGGTTACGTCCGTGGAACTCGTCTATCTGAAAGTTCGCGATAAAAACAAGCTGTTTGCGCTTTTCAGCGTCCTGCAAACTCTGATATTGGCTTCGGCGAATATCCTGTTTCTCGCGGTTTACAAAAAGGGAATAGAGGGATACCTTTTATCTAACATTCTTTCCCATGTCGGAACAGCCGTTTTATGCGCTCTGTTCGGCGGCGTAGTAAAGGATTTATTTCATGCAAGATTCTCGCCCGTTCTCCTTCGGCAGATGACGCTCTATTCTCTGCCGCTCATCGTCAACAATCTTTCCTGGTGGCTGATTCATTCCGCCGATAAAATCATGATAGAGTGGAGGCTCGGAGAATCCGAGTTGGGCGTATACACGGTAGCGACGAAAATTCCCGCTCTGGTCAATATCGCGGCACAGATTTTTTCTCAGGCATGGGGAATTTCTTCCATTAAAGAATACGATTCTTCCAAAGACGCTTCTTTCTTCTCTTCCACGTTCAAATATTATACATTTTTGGTCTTTCTCGCCTGTATCGTCGGAATTACGGCCGTGAAACCCCTGATGCGCATTTACGTCGGAAAGGAATATTTTGAGGCTTGGAAATTGGTTCCGCTTTTGCTGGTCGGAGCGGTCTTTTCCGCCGTCTCCGCTTATTTCAGTCGGCTTTACAGCGCCATGCACAAGAACAAAAACGTAATGTTTACCACTCTTTTTGCCGCTGCCGTCAATATCGCGGGAAATTTCTTCCTCATCGGAACGGCGGGAACTTACGGAGCTGCCGCCGCAACCGCCGTCGCTTACGCGGTGATGGCGTATATTCAGATGGCCGACGTTTCTAGATTTTTGAAGTTTGACAAGGGACTTCCGCGATATTTTCTGAGCTGCTCGATTATCGTCGGGCAGGCGATAGCCGCGACGCTCGATTGGCATATCTATATCGTTTCCGCCACGGCGATAATCGCGTTTTTGTGGGTGAATTCTCCCGTGATCAGAGACGTTATATGCGGATTGAAAAAGAGAGGAAAATCCGCGGGAAAGAATACGGGCAACCGAGAATAAACGGACGCCAAAGACATCGGAAACGGGAAAACGATATGGACAGGGAAGAAAAACAGCAATAAAAAATATGGAGAGTACAAAAAGGAGAAAACGGAAAATGAAAACAATCATCGGCTATACGACGGGCGTATACGATATGTTCCATATAGGGCATCTGAATATTTTAAGGCGGGCGAAAGAACAATGCGATTTTTTAATCGTCGGTGTATCCACCGACGAGCTGGTGGAGCGGGAAAAACATAAAACGCCCGTGATTCCTTTTGCGCAGCGCTGCGAAATCGTTTCCGCTATCCGATATGTAGACAAAGTAGTGCCGCAAACGGACAAAAATAAGCTGGGCGCTTGGGAAAACTATCGCTTCGACAAAATGTTCGTGGGATCGGATTGGAAGGGCTCCCCCGAATGGAAACGTTACGAGGGTCAGCTTGCTCCTCACGGAGTGGAAATTGTCTATCTCGCTCATACGGACGGCATCTCTTCTACCATTTTGGCAAAAAAAATCGCTTGGATTAAAGAATAAATTTTTCCGATTGAAAAATTCAAAATTTCCTTTACAAACAGAAAAAATATGTTATAATAATAGAGGTCGTTTTCCTTTTGGGAAAAGATACTTTGAAAGATAACGGAGAAATGTAAGATGAACGCGGTATGGGGCAAGGGATTATCGGAAGAAATGAATGTAACGCTCGGTTTTGTCCTCGATATGGGGGAAAGAAAACAAGGGCTGATAAAAATAGCGGCTTCGACCTGCTATAAGGTATATGCGGACGGAAAAATACTCGCTTTCGGGCCGCAGCGTGCGGCGCACGGATTTGCCCGCGTTGCGGAAATTCCTTTTACGGGAAAAGTAATCGTTGTGGAAGTGGAAAGCAGCAATGTGGAGTCCTATTGCTGGATCAGGCAAGAGCCCTTTTTTGCGTGCGATGTGGTTTGCAGCGACGGCAAAGAATACCATGCGGAGGATTTTGCCTGCCGTCGCCTGACCGACAGGGTACAGAAGGTTCAGCGGTACAGCTTTCAGCGGACTTTTGCGGAGGTCTATCGCCTGAAAACGGACAGAACGCGGTTTTATCGGGGAGAGGCATGCTTTGAACCATTGGAGACGGAAGAGGTAAAAATTCCGCAGTTGCTCGTTTCCCATGTGCAAAACGCGCGGCTTGCCCTGCATTTCCCCGTAAAGGAAATAGAGTCGGGGCGAGTGGAAACGGACGAAAATGCTCCCGTATGGAGAGACCGTGCGCATACGTTGATAGGGTCAATTTTACAGGGCTTCAAAATAGAGGAATGGGAGGAGTCCGCGACGGACGAAGTGTCGAAATTCGTCTATATTCCGAACGAATCCGAAAAAAGCGGTCTGAAATATACGACTTGGGATTTCGGGCGGGCAATTACGGGATTTACGGAACTGAAAATCCGCGCTAAGCGTCCGGGCGTCGTTTATGTCGTGTTTGACGAGCTCTTATGGGAAGAAGCGGGAAAGGGGAAAAACTATGTCGATTTTAAGCGAAACGGCTGTTCCGGTGTCCATAAATGGACGGTGGAAAACGCCGGCGTTTTCCGCGTCGCTTCCTTTGAGCCGTACACGGTGCGTTATGCCTGCGTCGTATATACCGACGGCTTGGAAGTGGAAATTTCTCAAAGGGACTATGAAAATCCCGACTGCGGAAAGCTGCGTTTTTCTTCCGATGACGGGCAGGTAAACGCGATTATGGAAGCCGCTCGGGCGACTTTGGCGCAGAACGCCGTCGATCTTTTGACCGATTGTCCTTCTCGCGAACGGGCGGGCTGGCTTTCGGACAGTTGGTTCTCCTCCGTCGCGGAGCGTTTTTTCACGGGGGATAACGCCGCGGAGAGGACCTTTCTCGAAAATTACGTCCATGCCTCTAAAAAAGGACTGCCGGAGGGCATGATTCCCATGTGCTATCCTGCGGATAACGTGGACGGAACTTTTATTCCTAACTGGACGATGTGGTATATTTTGGAGCTTGAAAAATATGCGGAACAATACGGCTGTGAAGGAATCGTGGCAGACTCCGAAGAAAACGTCAGGGGAATACTCGGATACTTTGAAAAGAAGGAAAACGAGGAGGGGCTTTTGGAAAACCTCGAAAGCTGGATTTTTGTGGAATGGAGCGAGGCAAATTCCCCTTCTCATGTGTGCGGAGTCAATATCCCTTCCAATATCTGTTATGCCGCTTGCCTCGAAGCCGCGGGGAAAGTTTATGCAAACGAGGAATGGAAGCGAAAGGCGGAAAGAATCCGCGAAGCCGTGAAACGTCTGGCTTATGACGGGAGATTTTTTGTGGATAACCTCGTACGGGACGAGACAGGTGCGCTCGTGCGGACGGGATATTTGACGGAAGTGTGCCAATATTACGCCTTTTGGTTCAAGTGCGCGACGAAGGAAGAATATCCCGAATTATTTGAAGAACTGATGAAACGTCTGGGCCCTGCCCGAGAAGAAGGATTTCTGCCCGAAATGGAGAAGCCTAATGTCATGTATGGCCTGTATATGCGGTTGGATCTGCTCATGCGGGAAGGAGAGCGTGAAAAAGTCTTGAAGGAATGTTTCGACATTTTCGGGAAAATGGCGCAGCGGACGGGCACGCTTTGGGAAAATAACAATATTTCTGCAAGCTGTGATCATGGTTTTGCTTCTTATGCGGCGCGTTGGCTCGTCTATGCCCTGACGGGATACGATATTATAAAAGGTGGTGCCGCGGCGAAAGAGGGAATCGGAATCGATTGTACGCTGTCACTTCCCGCGAAGGACGGTAGGCGGTTAAGGATAGACGTCAGGGATAATCGTGTACATGTCTATCGTCCTTTGGCGCATGTCCGTGCGGTAAAACTCTGAAAATTTTTCTTTGAAATTTAACGCACAGAAACTTGAAAAAAACAGCGAAAAACAGTGGACAAATCTAAAAAAAAATACTATACTATGATAGCAATTTATCGAAAGAGAATTGCTGATTGCACCTTTAGCTCAACTGGATAGAGCGTTGGTCTACGGAACCAAAGGCTAGGGATTCGAATTCCTTAAGGTGCACCATTGACACCCTTATCCGAATATTTCGGATAAGGGTGTTTGTTATACAGATTAAATTTACAGAAAAGTGCTCGGAAAAGTTATGGTTAAGGCGTCCAAATTACCGTTTTTCTTGTCGCCGGCGCGCTGAATTTATCGGGACGGGGCATCGGTATGCGGGGCAGTATATTCTTTCAAGGACAAATTGACAGATAAATATTTTTTTGTTATAATCTATGGGAGATGATAAAATAAATAAAAGCCGAAAATTCGGTGCTGTCATGGACATCATAGCTCTCAACA
>ERZ1673702.1571-NODE-1571-length-23398-cov-32.472219_pt1 | contig 23398 bp, 18 predicted proteins | sample MGYA00580232_ERZ1673702 | MGnify/ENA primary metagenome ERZ1673702 (study PRJEB41218, sample SAMN15661792) | gut metagenome | host: Homo sapiens | place: Canada: London | collected 2015-08-20/2019-03-30 | study: EMG produced TPA metagenomics assembly of... | reverse complement strand
GAGAGCTACAACCACTACTTCGGCTGGTACGGCGGCAAGATGGAGCAGAACGGCCCGTGGCTGGATCAGTTCCACGCAGAGCACCCCGACATCTGCATCGGCATCTCCGAGTATGGCTGCGAGGGCATCATCAACTGGCACAGCAACACCCCCCAGTGCAAGGACTACACCGAGGAGTATCAGGCTCTGTACCACGAGCACATGGCACAGGTCTTCGAGGATCGTCCTTGGGTCTGGGCTTCCCACGTCTGGAACATGTTCGACTTCGGCTGCGCTGCCCGTAACGAGGGCGGCGTGAGCGGCCGCAACAACAAAGGCCTCATCACCATGGACCGCAAGACCAAGAAGGACAGCTATTTTGTCTATCAGGCTTACTGGACCCAGACCCCGATGGTTCACATCGCTGGCCGCCGCCACGCTCAGCGCGCAGGCGAGACCACCGAGATCAAGGTCTACTCCAATCAGGACACCGTCGTTCTGTACGTCAACGGCAAGGAAGTCGGCCAGCAGACCGCACACCGCGTCTTCAAGTTCAACGCTGCTCTGAACGAAGGTTTCAACACCATCGTGGCCGTTGCCGGCGATGTGAAGGATTCCATCACGCTGGAGAAGGTTGCTGAGGAGCCCGGCTACTACACCCTGCCGGAGTTCAACGAGCGTCAGGAAGGCGTCGCCAACTGGTTCAAGCAGATCGGCAGCATGGATCTGACCGCGCCCATGGAGTTCCCGGAAGGCTATTACAGCGTGAAGGACACCATGGAAGATCTTGCTAAGAACGAAGAGGCTCTGGCTCTGGCTGCAAGGGCCGTCAAGCTGGCCACCAACTTCGACATCAAGCCCGGCGTCGGCATGTGGGACATGATGAAGAAGATGACCCCCGAAGCCATGAGCAACATGATCTCCGGTATGCCGGAGGGCTTCATCGAGAGCCTGAACGCACAGCTCATCAAGGTCAAGAAGTAATTCCCCCTCAAAAGCAGAACAATGCCCCGGCGGATGCTGCAAATGCAGTGCCCGCCGGGGCATTTTGCGGTTTCATTTTCATTCTCAGGCCGCTGTAACACTCAGCTTCAGACCGAGCTGCTGGAAGATCTTCAGCAGCGTATCGAGGTTTGGCACGGTCTTGAACGACTCGATTCGCGCCACCGACGACTGTGGAATGCCGCACAGCGCAGCCAGTTCCCGCTGGCTCAGGCCCAACGCATTGCGCTGTTCCACCATTGCTTTCACGATCTGCGAAAGTGCCTCCACTTCTTCCATATCCTTGGAGATTTCTGGGTCTACCGTCCGCACATGCTCTTTGTAGTCGTTCCATGTCCTCATCGTCTATCACTCCTTATTTCTTGTAAGCCAATCATCCCGTTCCGCTTTCGCGCACTCGATCTCTCTTCGAGGTGTCTTCTGCGATTTCTTTCGGAACTGATGCAGCAATACAAATTTATTCTTCCTCCAACAGAAGTAAAACACCCGGTTATTGCCCGGTCGCAGTTCCCAGATATCTTCTACCAGATGCTTCGTAATATTTTCCGGCAGCCGCGTCCCGCTGTCTTGCAGCAGCTGGATATAAAGTGTGATTTGCTTATGCTGTATCCGGGCATCTTTATTCGTTGCACTTTTTACGCGCAATTCTTCCAGAAAGTCCCACAATTCCGAGACGCCGTTTGCGTCTTCATAAAATTCAACTTCATACATTTCACATTTTCCTCAACCAAGCTGCTTTCCTCAGGTTTATGATAGCACATATGCTATCATGTGTCAATCTTCTTTTGTAACTCCCCCAGTCACCTTCGGTGACAGCTCCCTCAGAGAGGGGGCTAGCTCCCCCCTTGAGGGAGTAACAGCAAGAGCCCCACGGCGGATGTCGTGGGGCTCTTGTGCATACTTAAACCAAATTCTCAGCGCTTTTTCTTCTTTTTCTTTTTCGGGCCGGAGGAAGCCGCACTGCTCGTCGCACGGGGCGCATTGCGGGCCCGGCGGGACTCATACAGATACTTTGAGAGATTGGGCACCACGATGGCGATGAACGCCAGAACGACGAACACCAGAAAGCTGGGCTGGTCGTGGTTCGTATTGAACAGCGTTTGCAGGAAGTTGCTCATAACATGTACCTTTCCGGTTTTGCGAAACCGCTGAATAGGGGGTGGCTCACAGCAGGATGAGGCCGTTCTCGTCCGGCTTCATGGGGACGGCGATGATCGCATCCACGAGGGTCATTGCGATGGAAAAACCGCTCCAGCAGGTCGCCAGATAGAGCACCCCCAGAATGGGCCGCTTCGCGTAGAACTGGTGTGCGCCAAAGATTCCCAGAATGCAGAGGCGGAGGTAGGTCTTGCGGTTGACGGCGTGCTTTTCGCGGCCATCATACCATGTGGCCAGATGATCGATGCAGTTCCAGATGAAGCCGTGGTTGGGGTCTTTCTGCCATTGGGTCTTTGCCATTGTTTTATACCTCTGTCTCTTGTTTCATAAAATCAGGAAAGCCGCCCACCGCGCAGTCAGCCCGGTGAGCGGTCTTCCTTATTGGTTTCTGATGAGAATGTTTTCCGCAGTATTAAGCGTTAGAATGCAGCTTGGGATCAGGCGTTCTGCGCAGCAGCCATCTTGATCTTCACGACCTCGTCCTGAATCTCGGCCATCTTTTCCTTGGTCAGGGGGTAGAAGTGCATTGCGATCAGGTTGCAGACCAGACCGATCATGATGACGCCGTAAGCGCACAGTGCAGTGCCGATGCGGAGCTTCATGGTGACGGGGTCGCCCATGACGGGGTTGTGGTCAACGAAGCCGCAAGCGGTGAACATGGCGCCAGCGATCATGGGAGCGAAGGAAGAGACCAGCTTGTCCACGAAGCTGAACAGGGTGCCCATCAGGCCGGGGACGTACTTGCCGGAACGATAAACCTCGTAGTCAGCGCAGTCAGCGGTCATGGGGATAACGATGTTGCCGGCGAGGTTCTGGAAGCCGCCGGTGAGAACGGTCAGGACAATGTAGAGGATCAGGAAGTAGCCCCAGTTCAGAGCACCGGTCTCCGGGTTGGAGGTCATGGTGGTGGGGTCACCCAGCAGCCACAGAGCGATCAGAGCGCCATTGCCGATCAGAGCGCCGACAGAGCCGATGATCATGCCCTTGCGCTGGCCAAACTTGGTAGCCAGAGTGGAGATGCACAGGAAGGTCAGGACGCAGACGGGGACGGTGGTCAGAGCGGTGACGTTGCCCTGCAGCAGGGTAGAACCGGCGATGCAGGCGAACAGAGCGACCTGAACGGCGCTGGTTTTTGCGGTATTGCCCAGCTTATCCGTAGAGGCAGACAGGACCAGCATCTGAATGGCGCGGTTGTTCTTCAGGGTATCCCAGTAATCCTTCAGGCCGACCTTGACGGGCTTGCCGGTGCCGAAGAACTCCGGACGATCCTTCGGGGCGATGGCGATGACAGCCAGCAGGGTGAAGATGCCGGAAGTGATGGCAGTGAGCAGCCAGAAGGTGTGGAAGAACTGAGTGGAAGCATAGCCGCCAACGTCCTTGTAGCTGTTTGCGATGTTGGCGGTGATAACAGCCAGACCGGCAAACAGGACGGTGTTATACACACCGTCGAAGGAGGCAAACAGGGGGCGCTGCTTGGGGTCGTTGGTCAGGCAGGACTGAGCCGACTTGGTAACGACACACTGGCAGGTGTAGCCGAGGTAGTAAACCATCAACACGACCACATAGAAGGGGAAGCGGGCAGCCTGCGGCAGGTTGTGGGTGACATGGAAGGCGACGAAGCTGGTCACGGCCAGAAGGATGTTGCCAATGACCATGAACGGGCGGTTCTTGCCGAACTTGCCGTTGGTCTTATCGACCATGAAGCCCACGAACGGGTCGGTGACGCCATCCCAGATACGCATGGCCATGGTCAGGGAAGAAGCGACCATCATGCCAACGCCGACCCAGCCCATCAGGTAGTAGGTGGCGTAGTTCATCAGGAACATGTACAGGTTGGTGGCCGTGTTGTTCAGCGCAAAGCAGCCGATGCGCCACAGCGGAACACGGTGGATGCCGTTGGTCTCATAGTTCTTGTCATAGAACTTGTCCGGCAGAGTTCTCGTTTTTGCCATTTCGTTTTCTCTCCTTAATTCGTGAATAGGCGTTCTCCGTTTTGCCCCGTTTAGAAAACCGCACCTGCCACTGTGCGGGCTGCGGGACTTTATGTCATTATTATGAACACATTTCGAAAATTCTGTTAGTAAAATTTTGAGGTGAATCAGGACGATTTTACTATTTTGAGAAGATTTTCACAACTTTCAAAAAAGCTATTGGGTAGGTTGCACAATCAAGTGATATACTAGTATTGCACATTGCCCATCTGCGCGAAACGTCCTGAAAAGAATGTGGGGAAATTGCGGATTTATCCAAAAATATTTCTACTCCGTTTGGAGCCGCGTCATTATAATATAGGTATCATAAAAACGCATCTCTGGATCCCTGCAAAAAATGAAAAAGGAGAAACACAAATGGCAGTAAAAGCTTCCGAGCGCGTTCAGCGCTACGTCAATGCAAACGGCCCCACCATCGGCACAGTGGAGCGCAAGGTCCTTTCGCAGGACGGCCTGTACTTCAAGGATATCGACGGCACCGGCACCGTCAGCGCCGTCAACGACTGGCGCCTTTCCCCCGAAGAGCGCGCACAGGCTTACGTCAAGACCCTGACCACCAGCGAGAAGATCGGCCAGCTCTTCACCTCCGACTGGCGGATGGGCCCCAAGTATCCCTCCCCTCGTCTCGCCGCCAACGGCCACAAGCCCGTGGGCGACGAGACCGGCCTGCTGGATGAGGCCCCGGTGGATGTCTCCGACAGCATCTTCGGCCATCAGGCTCTGCCCAGCACCACCGACATGGTCAAGAAGTGCTTCAACCGCCACGTCATTCTCCGCGAGAGCCCCTCGCCCGAAGATCTGGCCGATTACCTCAACCAGCTGCAGTACCTGACCGAGACCTGTGAGCACTTCGTACCCATGCAGGTCATGTCCAACAGCCGCAACGAGAACGGCGAGGTCGTCTTCGGTATGAACGACGCCACCGGCGTGTTCGCCACCTATCCCGGCACTCTGGGCATCGCAGCCGCCGTCAAGGGTACCGCCCGCATCGACATCATCGACAAGTTCGCCGACACCATCCGCCGCGAGTGGAACGCATGCGGCCTGAAAAAGGGCTATATGTACATGGCCGACTGCGTTACCGACCCCCGTTGGCAACGCACCTTCGGCACCTTCGGCGAGGACCCGGAGCTGATCGAGGAGATCTTCGACCACCTGATCCCCGGCATTCAGGGCGGCAGCAACGGTGTCACCCCGGAGGGCGTATCCGTCACCGTGAAGCACTTCCCCGGCGGCGGTGCCCGTGAGAACGGCTTTGATCCCCACTATGCCGCTGGTCAGTGGAACATCTACGCCACCCCCGGCTCCCTGCAGAAGTATCACATCCCGGCTTTCCGTGCGGCCATCCGCCACAACGCCGAGTCCATCATGCCCTACTACTCCAAGCCCTGCGCCGAGAAGAGCGCCCCGCAGGAGGACTTCAACGGCAACCCCCTTGCGCTGAACCCCTACGGCTTTGCCTATAATAAGGTGTTCATCGACGGGATGCTCCGCAGCCAGATGGGCTTCAAGGGCTACATCAACTCCGACACCGGCATCGTCCACAACATGTGCTGGGGCGTCGATATGCTGGACGAGCCGGAGCGCATCGGCTACGCCGTCACCCAGAGCGGCGTGGACCTGATCTCCGGTCTGCTGGACAACGAGCTGGGCGAGGAGAGCTACGCCCGCGCCACCAATGGCTACTACGACACCCACGAGGTGCCCGCCGGCTTCAAGAAGGAGGACCTCGTCCTGACCGACGAGAGCCTGAACCGCGCCGTCAGCCGCACCCTGACCGAGTTGTTCCGTCAGGGCATGTTCGAGGACCCCTACGCCGACCCCAAGAAGGCCGCCGAGGTCGTAGCCACCAAGGCCGACTGGGAAGAGGCTGCCCGCGTCCACCGCGAGAGCGTCGTCCTGTTGAAGAATGACGGCACCCTGCCCCTGAAGAAGGGCTGCAAGGTCTACGCCGAGGCCTTCGGTAAGAGCGCCGAAGCCAGCGGGGCTGCCACCAAGGCCCTGCGGGAGATGCTGGGCGATGTGGTTCTGGTGGATGACCCCGCCGCAGCCGAGATCGCCCTGCTGATGGTCAGCCCCCAGTCCGGTGCGTACTTCAACGCTACCCCCGGCTATCTGGAGCTGGACATCTGCGAGGACAAGACCGTCTGCAACGTGGACGAGAGCGGCAAGCCCACCGCCGAGACCCACAAGGAGACCACGCTGGTGGGTGCCAACCGCATCCCCGGCATCGCCGAGGCGGTCCACGCGCACGGCGGCAAGGTCGTCTCCAACATCAACTGCCCGCTGGCTTGGGAAGTCGGCAGCATCGAGAAGGTCTCCGACGCGCTGACCGTCGGCTTCGACACCTATCCTTCCGCTACGCTGGACGTCATCTTCGGCCGCTTTGCCCCGGTCGGCAAGCTGCCGCTGACCCTGCCCAAGGGCGATGAGGTTCTGGCTGTCAACCCGGACGGCGTCTGCGTCAGCCCCAACGACGTGCCCGGCTACGCCAAGGATGCCTACATGCCCGACAGCATGAAGGACGAGAACGGCAAGGCTTACGCCTACCGCGACGCCGCCGGCAACTACTATGAGATGAACTTCGGTTTGAATTACTAAGCTTTTATCGATAATCAACACCCCTTCCGGGGTGTTGATTATCGATTTTCACAAGGAGAATCAAATGCCTCAGACACAGAAAAAACAAGATATGGGCACCGGCGACGTCAAGAAGCTGCTGCTCCAGCTGATGATCCCGGCGGTCGTGGCGCAGGTGGTCAACCTGCTGTACAACATCGTGGACCGCATCTACATCGGCCACATTTCCGGCATCGGTGCGGCGGCGCTGACGGGCGTGGGCCTGTTCACCCCCATCCTGATGCTGCTGAACGCCTTTGCCATGCTCATCGGTGCGGGCGGTGCCCCCCGCACCGCCATTGCCATGGGCCAAGGCGATAAGGAGCAGGCAGAAAAGATCATCAGCAACAGCTTCACCATGCTGATGATCTTCGCGGTGCTCCTGACGGTCGTGTTCTACGCCAGCGCACCCACCCTGCTGCGCCTGTTCGGTGCCAGCGATACCACCCTGCCTTACGCGCTGGCCTACAGCCGCATCTACATCCTCGGCTCGGTCTGCGTCCTCATGGTGATGGGCATGAACCCCTTCATCACAACGCAGGGCTTCGCCAAGATCAGTATGCTCACCACCGTCATCGGTGCGGTCATCAACATCATTCTGGACCCCATCCTGATCTTCGGGTTCGGTCTGGGCGTGCAGGGCGCGGCCATCGCCACCGTGCTCAGTCAAGCCGTGGGTGCCATCTGGATCCTGCGCTTCCTCACCGGCCCCAAGACCACTCTTAAGCTGAAAAAAGAGTTCCTGAAGCCGGAAAAGAAGACCATCCTGCCCGTCGTAGCGCTGGGCATATCCTCGTTCGTCATGCTCTCCACCGAGAGTCTGCTCTCCATCAGCTTCAGCTCCAGCCTCGCCCGGTACGGCGGCGACGTGGCCGTGGGCGCTATGACGGTCATCACCAGCGCTTCCCAGCTGGCGACTCTGCCCCTTCAGGGCATCTGCCAAGGCGGCCAGCCGGTGATGAGCTTCAACTTCGGCGCGGGCAAAAAGAGCCGCGTCAAGGAGGCCTTCCGCTTCCAGCTGACCCTCTGCTTCGGCTACACGACCCTGTTCTGGCTGCTGATGATGCTGGTTCCCGGCGCGGTGGCGGGCATCTTCACTTCGGACGCCGCCCTCATCGAGTACACCACGTGGGCCATGCGCATCTATATGGCCGGCATCTTCGCCATGGGTGTTCAGATCGCGTGCCAGCAAAGCTTCATGGCGCTGGGGCAGGCCAAAGTCAGCTTGCTGCTGGCCTGTCTGCGCAAGATCATCCTGCTGATCCCCCTCATCTTCATTTTGCCGCATCTGGTTTCCGAACCCGTTTTCGGCGTCTTCCTCGCCGAGCCGGTCAGCGACATCCTTGCTGCAGCCGTTACCGCCTTCACCTTCTTCACACGGTTCAATAAGATCTTGGACAAGGGTGCGGGCAAAGTCTGATTGAACGGAGGTACACCATGGAAAAGAACGTTCTGAATACCGACCTCTCCGGCAAAGTCGCCGTTGTCACCGGTGCCAGCGGCACCCTCTGCTCCATCTTCGCCAAGGCCTTGGCCCGCGCGGGGGCGAAAGTTGCCCTGCTGGGCCGCAATATGGACAAGCTCAAGGCGCTGGCCGATGAGATCGAAGCCGAGGGCGGCGTGGCCAAGGGCTACACCTGCAACGTCATGAACAAGGCCAACTGCTTACAGGTGGCTGAGGACGTGCTGGCTGACCTCGGCCCCTGCGACATCCTCGTGAACGGTGCGGGCGGCAACAATTCCCGCGCCAATACCGACAAGGAATATTTCGAGATGGGCGACCTCGACACCGACACCGTGACCTTCTTCGACCTCGACGAGAGCGGCGTGGAGATGGTGTTCAACCTGAACTTCATCGGCACCCTGCTGCCCACGCAGGCCTTTGCCCGCCAGATGGTGGGCCGCCCCGGCTGCAACATTATGAACATCTCCAGCATGAACGCCTACCTGCCCCTGACCAAGATCCCGGCCTACTCCGGCTCCAAGGCCGCCGTGACCAACTTCACGCAGTGGCTGGCCGTCCACTTCAGCAAGGTGGGCATCCGGGTCAACGCCATTGCGCCGGGCTTCTTCGCCAGCGACCAGAATGCAAAGCTCCTCTACAACGAGGACGGCACCCCCACCGCCCGCACCGGCAAGATCCTTGCCGCCACCCCCATGGGCCGCTTCGGCGACAGCGAGCGTGACCTCGTGGGCGCGCTGCTCTTCCTGCTGAACAACGACGCCGCCGGGTTCATCACCGGCATCTGCCTCCCCGTGGACGGCGGCTTCTCCGCCTATTCGGGCGTGTAAGACTCTGTAAAAAGCAAAACTGCCGCATCCGAGCGCTTTCCCGGATGCGGCAGTTTCCTTTGTTATTGGTTCGCCAGCAGCACTGCCAGAACAGCCTTCTGGACGTGGAGGCGGTTTTCCGCTTCCGTGAAGATCTCGTCGGCGTGCTCCTCAAAGACGGCAGTGGAAATCTCCTCGCCGCGGTGGGCGGGCAGACAGTGGAGCAGCAGGGCGTCGGATTTTGCCTTGCTCATGAGCGGACTCGTGACCTGAAATCCCGCGAAATCCCGCAGACGGCGCTCGCTCTCCGGGGTGCCGGGGGCGGTGTTCCATGCCGCCGTCACCACAACGTCGGCGTCCTTGACGCCCTCGGCGGGGTCGGTCAGGAGCTGGAACTTTTCGCCGTACTCGTGGGCAAACATCAGCACGTCGGCGGCAGGGCGGTAGCCCTGCGGGCAGACGCAGCGGACCTTCATGCCCGCCAGCAGACAGCCCACGATGAGGCTGTTGGCCATGCTGCAGCCATCCCCGATGAAGCAGAGGGTCTGGCCTTCCAGCGCACCGCGGCGCTCCCGGATGGTCATCAGGTCGGCCAGCACCTGACAAGGGTGGGCGTAATCGGTCAGGCCGTTGATGACCGGCACGCCCGCCAGCTCGGCGAACTCTTCGAGGTCGCGCTGGCGGTAGGTGCGCCACACCACGCAGTCGTAATAGCGGCCCAGTACGCGGGCAGTGTCCTTGAGTGGCTCGCCCCGGCCGGACTGCAATTCGGTGGCGGCGTTCATGTAATTTCCAAGGCCGCCCAACTGATACACACCCACCTCAAAGCTGGTGCGGGTGCGGGTAGAGTTTTTGGAGAACATCAGCGCCACGCTCTTGCCCTTCAGCAGGGGAGCGGTGCCCCCGGCTTTCTGGTCAGCCTTGAGCTTGTCCGCCACATCGAGGATGTGGGTCAGCTCTTCGGGGGTGAGGTCGCCCATTTTCAGCAGATGTTTCATGCCTGTTCCTCCGGCGATTTCTGAGCCATTTCGGACAGCACCTCGTTCAGGATGGTCAGGGCCATCTCCACGTCGTGAGCCGTCAGGGTCAGGGGCGGCAGCAGACGCAGACGTGTTTTGGCCGTCAGCACCAGCAGGCCCTTTTCGCGGCACGCCGCGAGGACATCCGCTGCCTTGACGTTGCCGAAGAACTCGATGCCCACCATCAGGCCGATGCCGGAGATGCTCTTGACCATGGGGAGCTTGGCCAGACCGGTGCGCAGCTGGACTGCGCGCTCGTTCACGTTGGCAAGGAAGCTTTGGTCCATCCGGTCCACCACGACATTGGCACCGGCGCAGACCACCGGGTTGCCGCCGAAGGTGGAGCCGTGGGTGCCCGCACCCATGCCCTCGGCCACTTTCGCGTTCATCAGGACCGCGCCGATGGGCAGACCGCCGCCAAGGCCCTTGGCCAGCGTCACCACATCGGGCTTGAGGTTGTAGTGCTCGCAGCACAGGAAGGTGCCGGTGCGGCCAACGCCGGTCTGGACTTCATCCACGATGAGGACGAGGTCCTTTTCATCGCAGAGCTTCCGGACCGCCTGAACATACTCCGGGTCCAGCGCCACAACGCCGCCCTCGCCCTGCACCAGCTCCAGCATCACCGCGCAGGTATGGCGGTCCACCAGCTCGGTCAGCGCCTCCAAGTCGCCCGCCGGGGCGTAGAGGAAGCCCTCGTTGAAGGGGCCGAAGTAGTTGTGGAACACCTCCTGACCGGTGGCGGTCAGGGTGGCGATGGTGCGGCCGTGGAAGCTGTTCACCAGCGTGATGACGGTATCGCGGCCCTTGCCGTAGTGGTCGAAGCTGTACTTGCGGGCCGCCTTGATGGCGCCCTCGTTGGCCTCGGCGCCGGAGTTGCCGAAGAAGACCTTGCTCATGCCGGTGCGCTTGCACAGCTTTTTGGCCAGCTTGCCGCAGGGGGCGGTGTAGTAGAGGTTCGACGTATGCTGGAGCTTGTGGGCCTGTTCGGCCACGGCCTCGGCCCAGTCCACATCACAGTAGCCGAGGCTGTTGACGCCGATGCCGCTGGTGAGATCCAGATACTTCTGGCCCTCCGGGCCCTCGGCGTACAGGCCGTGGCCCTTTTCCAGCACGATGGGATTGCGGTTATAGGTGTGCAGGACGTATTCGCTGTCCCGCTTGATGACTTTTTCGGAATCCATAGATTGTTCCTCCTTCGGAGCGTCCTCGCCCTCTCCGTCTCGCTTCGCTCGCCAGCTCACCCAAAGGGGGAGCTTTTTCTCTTATTATACAGTTCTTCTGTACTTTCAGCAAGTCTTACTCCTGATGACTTCTCCGGTAGAAACGGGTGCCGGAGCCGCGGTCGGAGAACAGCTCCAGCAGGATGGAGTGGGGAACGCGGCCATCGATGATGACGGCCTCGTGGACGCCTTGATAGATGGCGTCGGCCATGCCGCCGATCTTGGGGATCATGCCGCCCGCAATGATGCCCGCGGACTTGTAGCCCTCGATCTCGGAGACTTCCACTTCGGGGATGAGGGTGGACTCGTCGTCCTTATCCCGCAGCAGACCCGCGATGTCGGTCATGGAAACAAGCTTTTCCGCCTTGAGCGCAATGGCGATCTGGGCGGCAGCGGTATCGGCGTTGACGTTGTACGCCTGACCGAGGTCGTCCATGCCCACCGTCGCGATGACCGGGATGTAGCCGCCGTTCAACAGGTTCTGGATCAGGGTGGGGTCCACATGGATGATCTCGCCCACATGGCCCAGCTGGGGGTCCAGCTCGGTGCAGCGGAGCATCTGGCCGTCCATGCCGCACAGGCCGACGCCGCGGCCCCGGAGCTTGGCCACAAGGTCCTTGTTCACCTTACCGGCCAGCACCTGCTGGACGATCTCCATGGTGGCGTCGTCCGTCACCCGCAGACCGTTTGCAAAATGGCTCTCCACGCCGACCTTCTTCAGCATTTCGTTGATGGCCGGGCCACCGCCGTGGACCAGCACCACCCGCACGCCCAGCAGCGTCAGGGTGACGAGGTCGTTCATGACGGCATTCTTCAGCGTCTCATTGATCATGGCGTTGCCGCCGTATTTGATGACCATGGTCTTGCCGTGGTATTTCTGGATGTAAGGGGTCGCCTCCGAAAACAGGAGGGCCATTTCTTCGTTTTTCATATATTTCCTCTTCCCGCTCTATACACGTTTCTCAGGTGCGGTAGTCGCCGTTGATCTTGACGTAATCGTAGGTCAGATCACAGCCCCACGCCTTTGCGCTGGCATCGCCGGTGCCCATATCCACCTTGACGAGGACATCGTGCTCCGCCAGAACCTTGGCCGCTTCCTCCTCGCTGTAGGGGTGGTAGGCGGCATTCTCGCAGACATACACCTCGCCCGCCGGGCTGGACAGCCAGACGCAGACCTTATCGATGGAGAAATCGCCGGGGGTGTAGCCGATGGCGCAGAGGATGCGGCCCCAGTTGGCGTCCCGGCCAAAGACCGCCGCCTTGAACAGGTTGGAGCAGACCACGCTGCGGGAGACCGCCCGCGCCGTCTTCAGGTCGGGCGCATGGGTCACTTCGCAGGTGATGAGGTGGGTCGCGCCCTCGCCGTCACCGGCGTGCTCGGCGCACATGTGCTCGGCAATGGCGGTCAGGGCCGCCACGAAGGCGTCATAGTCCGCATTTTCTTCCACGATCTCCGGGTTGCCCGCCAGACCCGACGCCATGATGATCAGCGTATCGTTGGTGGACGTATCCAGATCGACGCTCATCTGGTTGTAGGTGCCGGGGACCACTGTCTTAAGCGCCTTTTCCAGCAGGGCGGGGGAGACGGCGGCATCGGTGGTGTAGAAGGCCAGCATGGTGGCCATGTTGGGGGCAATCATGCCGCTGCCCTTGCCGATGGCACCTACGGTGCAGGTCTTGCCGCCCAGCTCAAACTGGATGGCGTATTCCTTTTTGTGGGTGTCGGTGGTCATGATGGCCGTTGCCGCGTCGGTGCTGCCCTGCGCGGTGGCGGCCAGCTTTTCGGCGGCGGCAGGGATGCCGCGGGCAAAGGGGTCAATGACCATGGGCTGCCCGATGACGCCGGTGGAAGCGGGCAGAACATCCTCTGCCGGAATGTTCAGCGCCTTGCCCACCAGCTCGCAGCACGCTTCGGCCAGCGCCACGCCGTTGGCGGCGCAGGTGTTGGCGTTGCCGCTGTTCACGAGGATGGCCTGTGCATAGCCGTCGGTCAGGTGGGCGCGGTCCACCTTGATGGGTGCGCCGCAGACTTTATTTGTGGTATACACACCGGCCGCTGCGCAGCGGACGTCCGCCTTGATCAGCGCCAGATCGTATTTTTCATTGTGGTTGGCGCGGATGCCGCAATGGACGCCCGCCGCCGCGAAACCCTTGGGCGCGCAGATGCCGCCCGCTACTTCCTTGTAAGACATAGGTTTACCCCCTAGCATCAAAATCCTCTTCCTTGTAAAGCTCCCACTTTGGGGGAGCTGGCAATGCCGTCAGGCATTGACTGAGAGGGCGAGTCCTTTACTCCAGTCCTTCCGTTTCCGGCAGCCCCAGCATCAGATTCATGCACTGCACCGCTGCACCGGACGAGCCCTTGCCCAAATTGTCGAACAGGGAGATCAGCATCATCTGGTCGCCCGCCGCGTTCACGGTCAGGTACAGCTCCATCCGGTCGGAGCCGGAGAGGGCGTTGGAGTACAGGCCGTTTTCAGGCAGCGGCTCATTCAGCGCGTGGACGGAGACCGTTGCGCCGTCCTTATAATAATCCGCGATGCCCTCCGCCACAGCCTCGGCGGTGGTGCCCGCCAGCTTCAGGTCCAGCGGCACCAGCACCTGCATCCCGGAATAGTAATCGCAGACCACCGGCACAAAGGCGGGCGTGTGGGCCAAGCCGCTGATCTTCTGCATCTCCGGCAGGTGCTTGTGGGCCAACGTCAGGCCGTAGCTCTTGGGGGCGTCGATCTTGCTATGGGCCGGGCGGTCGGCGCTCTCATATTCGGCGATCATCTTCTTGCCGCCGCCGGAGTAGCCGGAGATGCCGGTGCAGCTGAAGGGATAGTCCGCCGGGGCCAGCCCCAGCTCCACCAGAGGCCGGGCAATGCTGATGAAGCCGCTGGCGTAGCAGCCGGGCACGGCCACGCGATAGGAATTTTTGATCTTCTCTTTCTGGCCCTTCAGCTCCGGGAAGCCGTAATCCCATGCCGGGTCGGTGCGGAAGGCCGTGGAGGTATCCAGCACCTTGACATCCGGGCGGAGCAGGGGCATGACCTCTTTCGAGGCCGCGTCGGGCAGGCAGAGGAAGGCGAGATCGGCGGAGTTGATGACCTTCGCCCGCTCGTTCACGTCCTTGCGGCCCTCGGCAGAGATGCTCAGCAGCTCGATCTCCGGCCGGGCGGCCAGACGGTCGGCAATGCGCAGACCGGTGGTGCCGGAAGAGCCGTCAATAAAAACTTTCACGCTCATGCGTTGTTCGCCTCCCATGCGTCCAACTGTGCGGCGGCCAGTTCGATCTGGTGTTTCACGCTGGCTTCGCTGGGGCCGCCGTAGCTGGTGCGGCCCTCGCAGCACTTGATCAGGTCGATGGCGTCGTAAATATCCTGCTGGAACAGGCTGCTGTAGCCCTTGAACTCGTCGAGGGTCAGCTCTTCGAGGGTCTTGTCCTTGGCGATGCAGTCGGAGACCATGCAGCCGGTCAGCTTGTAAGCGTCGCGGAAGGGCATTCCCTTCTTGGTCAGGTAGTCGGCGCAGTCGGTGGCGTTGATGAAGCCCTTGGCGGCGGCGCGGCGCATATTGGCGGGCAGGGTCTTCATGGTGTCCAGCATGGGGGTCACCGTCTTCAGGCAAAGATCGAGGGTATCCACGGCGTCGAAGATGGCTTCCTTGTCCTCCTGCATATCCTTGTTGTAGGCAAGGGGGATGCCCTTCATCATGACCAGCAGGGTGTTCAGGTCGCCGTAGACGCGGCCGGTCTTGCCGCGGATCAGCTCGGTGACGTCGGGGTTCTTCTTCTGGGGCATGATGGAGGAGCCGGTGGTAAAGGCATCGTCCAGCTCAATGAACTTGAACTCCCAGCTGCACCAGAGGATGATCTCCTCGGACAGGCGGGACAGGTGCATCATGCAGGTGGAGATGGCGGCGGCCAGCTCGATGCAGAAATCGCGGTCGGACACGCCGTCCAGACTGTTGGCGCAGGGAGCCGCGAAGCCCAGCTTCTCGGCGGTGAACTGACGGTCCAGCGGGTAGGTGGTGCCGGCCAGCGCGCCGGAACCCAGCGGGCACTGGGCGTCCATCCGGGCGGTGGCGTCCTCAAAGCGCTGCAAGTCCCGCAGGAGCATCCATGCGTAGGCCATCAGCGCGTGGCCGAAGGTGATGGGCTGGGCCCGCTGCAAATGGGTGTAGCCGGGCATGACGGCGGTGGTGTTCTCCGCCGCCTTCTTGCAGATGACCTGCACCAGCTCGACGATGCGGCCCTGCAGCATCTTGCTGTAGTCCCGCAGGGTCAGGCGGATATCCAGCGCCACCTGATCGTTCCGGCTGCGGCCGGTGTGCAGCCGCTTGCCCGCGTCGCCGATGCGGGCGGTCAGGGTCTGCTCCACAAAGGTGTGGACGTCCTCGGCGTTGGGGTCGATCTCCAGCTTGCCGGAAGCCAGATCATCCGCGATGGAAGCCAGACCGTTGAGGATGTCCTCGCAGTCCTTCTCGGAGATGATGCCCTGCTTTGCCAGCATGGCGGCATGGACGCCGCTGCCGCGCATATCCTGCGCGATCATCCGCTGGTCAAAGCGGATGGAAGAGTTGAAGTCGTTGACGCGCGAATCGACCGCCTTCGAAAAACGGCCTTTCCAGAGTTGTTCTGCCATAGTTATGTCCTTTTTATCTCTATTATAAAGCTATCCTTCGTACAACCTCTCAGTCGGGCTTGCGCCCGCCAGCTCCCCTAGTAGGGGAGCCTCTGGCGTATCCATCAAGCTTCACCCGGCTGCCAAGGCCTCCCCTATTAGGGGAGGTGGCAATGCGAAGCATTGACGGAGAGGTTTCTTCCTAAAAACGGCAAAGCCGCCGCAGGGGAAAACGCTCCTGCGGCGGTGCCGTCGGCAACCATGCCGGTTTTAGAACCGCTGTGTGAAAGTGTAGAAAACACGCAGCGGGGAAAGTTGGCTTTGTGTACCGCTTAGCCCTCGATCTTCGGCCAGCTCTTCGAGAGCTTTGCACGCTCCTTGATGGACAGGCCGAACAGGTTGATGAAGCCGGTAGCATCGGACTGGTCGTAGTCCTTATCGACGCCGAAGGAAGCAGTCTGCTCATCGTACAGGGTGAACGGAGAGGTCACACCGGCGTTGATCATGTTGCCCTTGTAGAGCTTCAGCTTGACATCGCCGGTCACGGTCTTCTCAAGGCTGTTGGCGAAGGCATCCAGCGCCTCCCGCAGCGGGGTGAACCACTGGCCGTTGTAGACGATATCGGCGTACTTCTGCGCCAGCTGTGCCTTGAAGTGTGCGCTCTCCTTGTCGAGGGTGATGGTCTCCAGCACGTTGATGGCCTTGTACAGGATGGCGCCGCCGGGGGTCTCGTAGACGCCGCGGCTCTTCATGCCCACCAGACGGTTCTCGACGATGTCCAACAGACCGATGCCGTTCTCGCCGCCCACCTTGTTCAGGTACTCCACCAGCTCCACAGCGCCCATCTCCTTGCCGTCCACGGCGGTGGGGATGCCCTGCTCAAAGTGGAGGGTGAGGTAGGTCGGGGTGTCGGGAGCCTGCTCCGGGGACACGCCCAGTTCGAGGAAGCCGGGCTTGTTGTACTGCGGCTCGTTGGCGGGGTTCTCCAGATCCAGACCCTCGTGGCTCAGGTGCCACAGGTTCTTGTCCTTGGAGTAGTTGGTCTCACGGTTGATCTTCAGGGGGATGTTGTGGGCCTCGGCGTAGTCGATCTCCTCGTCACGGCTCTCGATGTCCCACTCACGCCACGGAGCGATGATGGCCATATCGGGGCACAGTGCCTTGAGGGTCAGCTCAAAACGCACCTGATCGTTGCCCTTGCCGGTGCAGCCGTGGCAGATGGCGTCTGCGCCTTCCTTGATGGCGATATCGGCCAGAGCCTTTGCGATGCAGGGGCGGGCGAAGCTGGTGCCCAGCAGATAATCCTCATACTTGGCGCCGAACTTCAGGGTGGGGAAGATGTAGTTTTCCACGAAGTCCTTCTTCAGGTCGAGGACGTACAGCTTGGAAGCGCCGGTCTTCTTGGCCTTCTCTTCCAGACCGTCCAGCTCGGTGCCCTGACCCACATCGCCGGAAACGGCGACGACTTCGCAGTTATTGTAGTTTTCCTTCAGCCAAGGAATGATGATGGAGGTATCCAGACCACCGGAGTAGGCCAGAACGACTTTTTTGATGTTTTCCTTTTTCATGATGAACGCTCCTTTATTTTCATGATTACACTTTTGTTTTTCTGCACCGGGCATCCCTCCCGGCACGCTCGATTCATCGCTTGCTTATCACGCTTTTTATTATACGCCGTGCGGTTTTTCCGTCAATGCTGAAAACCGCCAAACCTTCTGCCCGTTTCCGGTGCGGTTTCTGTCAATTTGTATGTTTATGCAAATATTTTGTAAATTATACAATTTTTATGCAATCATGCTGCATATATGCGGAGGCTTTTGCCGGGCCTTTTCGGCCCCTTCGCGCCCCGGAACCGCCGTTCACGCACAAAACACCCCCATTCACGCAGGTTTTGTTTCTTTTTGACGCATTTTATGGTACAATCAGTTTAAGAAGACCGTCGTCTCTATGCAGCTACAAAACGGAAAGTGAGGCCCCTATGAAAAAACGCATTCTCGCCCTGCTTCTTGCCTTCAGCATGATGCTTTCCCTTTTGCCGGTATCTGCCCTCGCAGATACGGGGGGGGGTATCGATTTCGCCGCTTATGCGAGTAATGGGTCTTTGCCCGACCTTGTAATGGACAATGACACCGGAAAGCCCGACCTTTCCAGAGCAACACAGATTTCGGAGCGTGTTTATCAGGGGAACGGCTGGAAGTATGACAAAAACAGCGACGCGCTGACGCTGACAAGCGGCAAGTACGATTTTAATTATACTTTTCCCGGATTCAGCGACAGCAAACACTACGACAATTGCGACCACCTCAACTGCGTCAATGTGAACCATATCGTTGTCCAGCCGGACGCAACGATCGTCGGCGGTATGTTCAATGAACAAAGCCTTTTGAACCATGGCACCGTTACAAACGGTCTGTTCAAAGGAACCTCTGTCACAAACCACGGCACTCTGAACTGTCTGTTCCCTCCCAATTCCGACAACTCAAAACCTACCGGCATAGGCACCATTGAATGTCACTCGCTGACAGCTGCGGACAACTCAACCGTCGAGGTGTTACTTTATTCATCCACATTCGGAAACACAACAACTACGTACAGCGAGGGTACATTTTATTTTACCGGAACTCCGACTCTTGAAGTAAAACTTTCATCGAATGAAGAAATCACCTGCATCAACGGCGAAAAGCTTTACGGCGGCCTGACTAAACCGGATTGGAAGGGTTACCAGACGTTTACTCCCAAAGCGGGCGAAGATGTTGTGCTGAACCGCGAGCCTTACGTTACCGACCTTGTGATGACTACCGACGGCATCCCCGACACCAGCAATGCCGCATCTCGTACGGAAGACAATAAGACGATTTGGTATGGTACGGACTGGACGTATGACGGCACCACGCTGACGCTGGAAAGCGGGAGCTATGACTTTACTTATACTAAACCTAGCGACGCTACCAGCACGCGCTATAGCAACACTGTCAGGTGCAACGTTGTTGTGAACAAGGGTGCGGCGATCACCGGCGGCAAATTTTCCGGAGATACCTTCTCCAATTCTGGTACAGTGAAAGACATCCTGTTCATGGGAAAATGGATCACAAACAACGGCACTCTGAGCTGTTTGTTTGGCCTACGGTCGCCCTCTGGCACTGGTTTTACACGCCATACAATGACGAACATAGATGGCGGCAGAATCTTCTATACGGTAAACCAGCATCTATCTCATGGCGGCGTATACCCACTTTACTTTACCGGAACTCCAAAGTTCACTGTAAAGCTTGAAAATTCCACGATCCACCACATCAACGGCAGAACCGATTACGGCGGCCTGACTCGCCCGGATGAGGATGAGGAGGGTTACCAGACGTTTACTCCCCCGGAAGAAGAAGACATCGTGTTGAACGACACGATCATTCATGAACCCTTCACCATGACCAATGGCTACCCCACCGCATCCAACGGCGGAAAGACCGCTTGCAAGGGTGAAGGCTGGGAGTACATCCTCGGCAACCCGGAACACGGTGATTTCCTGTTCCTGTCGGATGCGCAGATCGATTTCAGCAAAATCTCCGACGGTTCTCCCGTAGAGTGCAAGCTGTTCATCGGCCACGGCGTTGCCGTGCAGGGCGGCACTTTCAACGGAGATGTCATCAACAACGGCGGCGGCATTCTGGGCGGCACCTTCAACGGCGCTGTTGAGAACCACGGCACCATCGCAAACGGCGTGTTCAATGGCGCTGTCACCAACATTGCCCCCGGCACGGTCAGCGATTCCATCACCGGCACCGGCACGCTCAATGGCAAGCCCATCACTCCGAACGCCTACACCCTCACCGTGACCGGCGGCGGGCTTGTGAACGGCAAGACCAGCGCGGTGGTGGAGGCTGGCGACGAAGTGTGCCTGACCGTGGGCGAGATGCAGGAGGGCATGAGCTTCAACTATTGGGACCTGCCCACCGCGCTGATCAAGGCGCTGACGGACAGCAGTTCCGGCGGCTTCAGCAATAAGGTCGAGCCCCTGACCTTTACCATGCCCGACCTGAGCGAGTACACCGAAGACAAGAGCTTCACCATCCGGCTGGACATCCGCCCGGCGGAGCTGCCGGACGATGACGACGGCCCGTCGGTGCTGGGCACCATGGCCACCGTGGCCGTGGGCGGCGCGGCAGCCGGCATCTTGGTGTGGCAGGGCGTGAGCCTCGGTGTGGACAGCTATTTGCAGCTCTCCCTGCCCGACGGCGTGCCGGTCCCGGCCAACCGGCGTGAGCTGGTGGTGCTGCTGTGGGAGACGGCGGGCAAGCCCGACGTGGTGCTCCCGGCGCTGTACGGCGACGTTTCCGCCGAGGACGCCGAGCTGCAGAAGGCGACCCGCTGGGCCATCGACAACGGCCTTGTGAAGCCCGCCGACGACAGCGACGCTTCCCGCTTTGACCCCGACCGCAGCGTTTCCAAGTATGAAGTGGCGCGGGCGTGGTTCAAGGTCCAGCAGATGCTGAAATAACTCCCCCAGTCCTCTTCGAGGACAGCCCCCTTACAAAAGCAAGAGCCTCCCGGTGTGAAAACCGGGAGGCTCTTGCGTTATATGCTGCCGTATTTTTTCAGGATGGCGGCGGTCTCTTCGGGGGATGCGAGCCGGATGGGGGCGGGCTTTTCGCTGCCGGAACGCAGCGCCAGCCACCACGTCGAAAGCCCCAGCCAGCCCCACTTATAGGCCGTGTGGGGGGTGCGCCCCACGCAGGAGAAGCCCAGCCGCTGGTGGATGTGCTCGCTGGCAGGGTTGGGGTCGGCCACAAGGGCGTAGACGTTCCAGTAGCCGCAGGCATCCAGCACTTCCAGCAGGGCGCGGTAGAGCAGGGTGCCCACACCGAGGCCGCGGGCGTCCGGGGCGCAGTAGATGGTGCTCTCCACCGACCAGTCGTAGGCTTCCCGCGGGTGCCACCGGTGGGCACAGGCGTAGCCCAGCAGCTTGCCCTCGGCGTCCCGCGCCAGCAGCAGCGGGGCCACCTTCCGGGTGTTGTCCACCCAGTCCTCGTACTCTTCCAGCGTGGAGGGCGTGACCTGAAAGGTCGCCGTGTGGTTCAGCACGTACCAGTTGTAAATTTCAAGGATGTTTGCCGCATCCGCGCGGGTCGCCACCGACAGCCGGGGCAGATTCTTTCCTTCCCATTCCGCGCACAGGGCCTCTTTTTTCGCCTTGGGCAGCTTTTTCAGGGCCGCTTCGCGGCGCAGGGCGTCGGATTTGTCGGCACAGCGCTCCAAGTAGGCGAACCGCTTGGCCCCCATGGCCCGCGTCGCCTTGGCCCCTTTGCCGGTCTTGTGGGCGTGGAGCCGGGCACCGGGGTCGTTGGTCCAGCCCGTGTAGAGCTGGCCGCCCGCGCACCGCACCATATAGACGTAGGCCCGTTCTTCGTGTTCCGCTCCGCCGCTCATCTTACAGTCTCCCGTTGTTTTTCAGCACCTGACGGCAAGCCGCAAGGGCGGTCTCCTTGTCCTTGGCCGTGATGAGGAAGCGGCTGGCATGGCAAAAGCTGATGCCCTCGATGCCGCTCTTCTGCTCGATGACCTCCTGCGGCTGGCCCGCCCACGACTGGGGGAAGGGGAGCTTAGGCTTTTTGGTCTTGTGGTCGGTCACGCACTGGGCACTCCAGCCGCCGCGCTGGCTGGGGTAGACCACGAAGAGGGCATCCGTCCGGTACAGGCCGTTCTTCCACGGCAGGTAGCAGGGCAGGATCACGATGCCGTCGCGGGAGTTTTTGTAGGCTTGCTGGACCTTTTCATCCGCACGGTTCACGGCGTTGGCGCTGGCGATCTGGTTTTCCAAGATCTGCTTCGCCACGGCCACCGCCTTGAAGAAGCAGGTATCCTGATCTTCCTTCGAGTCCCACACCGGGTTGAAGAAGCCAATGGCGTCGCACAGGCTGTTCTGCTCGCCGGTGTTGTCGTTCAGATCGAGGGGCTGGATGAAGTTTTCGTCGATGAGCCGCGCCTGACGCTCGCCCACAAGGCCGGGCCCCAGCACCCGCCACAGCAGACCGAAGGCTGCATAGGGGACGCCGTTGGCCCGCATTTCCCGCGGCTCCTGATGGTGGTCGAACATACCGAAGCCGATATCGTACACGATGCCGTCGAAATCGTCCGGCACCACAAAGCCGCGGGTGATCTTGATGTCCGGGCGGATGATCTGCAGCAGCGCCGTCGCAAAGACATCATCCGCGTGGAACTTGCCCGCATGTGTAAAACCATTTGCAGGAATTTTCATATCTGTACCTCATTCTCAACAGTGTCTTTGAGGACAGTATAGCACATTTCCGAAACGCAGACCAGCCCCGGAAACAATGCCGTTCAGGCCGTTTCCGGGGCTGGTCTCTTCATCATTTACTTTTTCTTCCGGCTGTCCGTCTTGGTGACGGCCTTGGTCGTGGTCTTAGTGACGGCCGTGGTGGGCTTGACGGCGGGGGAGAGGTTGGGCTTTGGGATGAGGGCCTTGGCGGCGGGCTCGCCGAGGGCCAGCACGTTCACCAACTCCTGCTGGATGGTGTCGTTGTTCTCGTCGGTGACGGCGAGGACGTCGGCGTAGAACTGCTCCATCTCCTCAAAGGTGGGGAAGGTGGCCACGTACATCTGGTTGCCCATGGCGCCGGAGAGGGCGTCGGGGATGCGGTCCACCATCCGCATATTGTCCTGATACTTCTGCATCAGCTGCTCGTGGCTGTAGACGAAGTGCTTGCCGTCGCGGCGGCCCGCAAAGGGGCAGTAGAAGTGCTCGCCGACGGGCATATCGGTGCCGCCGAAGGCAATCATGTCGGCCCAGATCTTGTACACGTTGGTGGAGCGTGCAAAGTTGATCATGTCGGGCGTGAAGCCGCCGCAGGGGCGCATGTTGACTTCCAGCGCAACGATCTGGCCCTTTTTGCCCATGCTGGTCTGATCCTCGCTCATCCGGAAGAACTCGAAGTGGACGAAGCGGCTCTTGACGCCGAAGCTCTTGACGACGGCACGGCCTGCGGCGCGGGTGTCCTCGGGCAGGTCCTTGATGATGTAGTAGATGGAGTTGTCGTTGTCGTTCACGATGTCCATGATGGACATGGGGCTGACATTGCCCGCCTCGAAGATGGGGTTGCCGCTGCCGTCGATGATGGCGTCGTAGCTGTTGACCTCGGCGCGGACGAACTCCTCCATGATGTAGGAAACATCCGGGTGATGGATGTTCTTGTAGGTCAGGAAGGTGCGCAGCTCCTCCTCATCGGACAGCCTGTGGGTGTCGGAAGCGCCCACGCCGTTGTCGGGCTTGACGACCACCGGGTAGCCGACCTCTTCGATGAACTTCTTGCAGCCCTCAAAGTCATCCACCATGTGATAGCGGGCGGTGGCGATGCCGGCCTTCTGGTAATACTCCTTCATCTTGCTCTTGTACTTGATGCGGGGCATGTCCTCGGTCTGGAAGCCGCTGGTGATGTGGAAATCGGTGCGCAGAGCGGCATCCCGCTCCAGCCAGTATTCGTTGTTGGACTCCAGCCAGTCGATGCGGCCATACTTGAAGG
>ERZ1673702.1550-NODE-1550-length-23657-cov-4.657021_pt1 | contig 23657 bp, 16 predicted proteins | sample MGYA00580232_ERZ1673702 | MGnify/ENA primary metagenome ERZ1673702 (study PRJEB41218, sample SAMN15661792) | gut metagenome | host: Homo sapiens | place: Canada: London | collected 2015-08-20/2019-03-30 | study: EMG produced TPA metagenomics assembly of... | reverse complement strand
GTATTTTGACCCCTTTGATACCAGATTACTACGTGCTTTGCACTCTCGCAAGCAATCTTGCATCGGCTTTCTGACATTTTGTCCCTGGTATCAAATCATTATATTATTACAAAAGCATGACTATTTCTTGTTATAACTTAAAAAAGTTAATATTTTTCGTTATTGGTAATGATTCACGTAATGCTTTGTCAGATACAATACCTATATAAGATAAAAAAGTCTAAATAATTAGGAAGGGCAGATGAAAACTGACATGAATAAAAAGCAAAAAAATACAAGAACTTTTTTAATAAAAATCATGGATCAGCAGAACGGTACCTGGCAGGGTAGCGTTACTTGGGTGGAAGAGCAGCGAGAGCAGCATTTCCGCAGTGCCCTTGAATTATTGAAGCTGATAGACGGAGCACTTGATAACAATTATGAAGTCAGAATTGAGGAATAGAAGGAGGACGCCATGAAAAGTAATACAAAGAAACGTTTAATAGCATTCATGCTTTGCATGGTATTAGTGCTTAGCAGTGCGACATCAGCTTTTGCTGATGATAATGTGGATGGATTTAATGACAAGACAGGCTGCCAGGCCATGACACTGACGCAAGAAATGAAAAATGCGGATGATCAGACAATAGGCACTGTATATGCAGACATTCCTGAAAATGCTTTCTATCTGGATGATCCGTCAGACGAAATTACGATGGATCTAGCAAAAGTTGAAAATGAGGAAAGTATTCTAGATGCAATTCAGAGCAATTTGAAAGAACATGAAGCACTTACAGATGCGGTTATGTGTAAAGTTGATTTTAAAGTAAATGGTGTGTCAGCAGAACCTAATACAGCCATTGCACTTCGCTTTGAAAATCTAAATATGAATTTAGAAAATGCAACTGCTTTTAGCCATGATACTTCATTAAAAATAATTGACAAAACAGTAGTTTCAGCCGGAGAAGAACAGGCACTTCAAATCTCAGCAGATAAAAACCAGATTTATGGCTTCTACACAGTAGAAACAGTAGTAGAAGAAGAAAATGTAACCAAATCAGAAACAGTAACATTTAACAATGATGATATCGCAACAGTGGCAACCGGTGGTTCTACTTATACAATAGCAGCAACAAAACAGCTTCAGGTACATGTGACTTACCGGGTAAGCGATACGAATACAAAACTTTTTGCCGGCAAGACTTATACGTTGAAACAAGGAGGAACACTGAACCTTGCAGCTCAGAAGAGTGACAACTATACAGTCGCTTCAGTATATAGAGCAGATGAAAATGGAAATAAAACAGGAAATGCGTTAAGTCTGAGACAGGATGGTAAGATTGCAGAGAGTCTGAGTGAGAATACAAATTACTGTGTATTCTATCAGGCGACTACGGATAACGATTTCAGAGGAAATGTTACATTTTATGATTATCAGATCAATCCACCAGCAGGACAGAAGAGCATCAATGATCCATCCTACTACGGTAAAGCAGACAACAACAGACGTTTTGCAATGGGCAATAGTGGATATAGAAAATCTGGAGAAAAATATTCTGTATACAAAAATTACATTGACGGACAGGACGATGTAGATATCAATGAATATAATGAAAAGCGTCAATTTTATATTTACAAAGATATTATTACCGGCGTAAATGTAAGTACCGGAGCCCTGGTTATGGGTACAAATAAAGATGGTAACCAGATTGTAGAACCGGGACTATTTACAACAGAAAATGCCAGAGAAGGCTCTGGAAAACAGTATTATACAGACTTTAACTTGAAATTTAACCGGACAGGTAATGAGTATAGACTCTCCGCTGTTGAAAGAAGTGGGCAAACCGTTGTTTCTGACATGAGTTATTTCTTCCCATTGGATGCTTACAAAGGAAAAGAAAAGGATGGCGGTGAAGCATTCAGTGATACAAATCATAACTATTACTTTGGAATGCGTTATGATATCCAGTTCAAATTAAAAGATTACATTGGAGCACTGACTTACAGCTTTACAGGTGATGATGACCTCTGGGTAGTTATGGATGGTAATCGGGTTGTGGTCGATGTCGGTGGTATTCATGACAAGATGGATGGCAACGTAGATCTGTGGACCGTTTTTCTTGGAAAGGAAAAATACACAGATGCGGAGAAAGAAGCCTATGTTGCAGAACATGGTTCGGATCACCATCAACTGACGGTACTGTATCTGGAACGTGGTGCATATAAATCAAACTGTAACATGACTTATGTACTTCCAAACAGCAGTATCGTAAATCCGGGTGAGATTCAGAATACAAGCCTTACTTTTACAAAAACAGATGCTGAAACTGGAAAAGGTCTGGAAGGCGCGGAATTTGGTGTTTATGAAGATGAAGCTTTGACTACATCACTTGGAACAATAAGAAGTGATGAAAATGGAACTGTTACATTGAGCAACCTTTCCTATGGTGAAGTATATTATCTGAAAGAAACAAAAGCTCCAAGCGGCTATGTGGCTGGAAATACTGTTTATAAAGTAGTTGTAGAATCTCAGGGCGGTACAACAACAGCAAAAATGTTTGCTGTCGGTGATAAAGATGAAACTGCTGTGACAGCTGTCCCGAATGCCAAAGCAAATTGGGAACAGTCAAAAACAGCACAGCTGGTTGATTGGAATGCCCGTACATATGATATCACACTCAGTGCATCTTCACTGGTGAAGACAGCCGAGACAACCGAAAGACCGGTAGATGTATCACTTGTTATCGATACTTCGGGAAGTATGCGATGGGATGCATCTTATGAGTTGATTGGAGAAAAGAAACTTTCAGAGCTAGATACCAGTAAAACGTATTATTATTGTAGTGATAATAGTTGGTATGAAATGAAATATGGGCGGTCAGGCTGGTATAGTAGATATGCTGGATACAATGGCAATGAGATGGACTGGTCATATAAAGGAGATAAAAATTCCAGTTCTAAATATACTGTATACAGCAAAAAGGACAATGAGAAAAGCCGTATTCAGGCAGTAAAGGATGCTGCAACAGCTTTTGTAAGCAATTTACGGACAACATCTCCAAACAGTCGAGTTTCTGTAACCGGTTTTAGCAGCAGTGTAAATACTAATACATCACTGTTACGTGTCGGCGTGGACAGTGAATATAATCAGAGTATTTCAGCCATCAATGGATTGGGTTCTACTGGTGGTACACGACAGGATTTGGGACTTAATGCTGCAAAAGACAAATTGAATGCCAGCACTACTGCTGACAAATATGTGGTTCTTCTGACGGATGGAACATCAGATGCTCCAAATAGTGCAGTTAATTCCGCTACGGCTGTTAAGGATGCAGGCATCAAGCTAATGACCATCGGTGTCAGTCTGACAGACGAAACACAGACCTGGCTGGCTGGATTGTCATCTGGTCAAGGATATTCCTTTAATGCATCCAGCACTCAGGAAATCAATCAGGCATTTGCTTTCGTGAGTCAGACCATTGAAGATACGCTTCCGATTTCCGGAGCTGTTGTAAGAGACTACATTGATCCGAGATTTGAACTTGTGACACCAGAAGCAGATATTGCAGCTATGGGCGGCGAGATCAAGACAGATGAAAACGGTCAGACTTACATTGAGTGGAACAATGCAGTTATTGGTAAAAAAGGTACAGATGGTACACCTGGATGGCGCAAGATAATTCGGGTAAAAGCAAAAGATGCTTATATCGGTGGCAATGATGTTGTTACCAATGGACCGGAATCCGGTATTACAGTCGGAATCGATGACCGGAAGTTTAATCAGCCAACCGTAAATGTAAAAGTTGATTTCAATGTCAATAATGGCGAAAAGACGATTTTCAAAGGTGATAAACCGGGAGACTATATTGATGACGCGAAGCTGAATGAAGTAACAAAGCTGAAATCAACAACAGATACAGAATATACGATGCTGGGTGATGTTAATGTTACAACTCAATGGTATAAAGATGAAAAATGTACCACAGAAATCAGTAAAAATGACATTCTGAATACACCATTGACGGAAGAAACTGTTTATTATGCAAAAGTTACAGTAACTCCGATAAAAGATGGTACAGCATCAGCAGCAAATTCCATTGGCGATAAGAATGGAAACTGTACTCAAGACGGCAAGAAGTATTACGCAGTTGATTCAAATGGTGTTACAAAAAAAGATGGCACTTACACAATTAAACTTGTATCCGGTGCGATTAATATTACAAAGAAACTGGAAAATGCAACAAATACTGATAAAGAATTTAACTTTACAATTACCAGAACAGATGTAACACCGAATCAGGAAATTGCGACTGTGAAGGTAACCGTAGCAGCAAGTCAGACAACAGGAACGCTTGCAGGTGATGAACTGAAAAAAGTTTCCAATCTTGCAAGAGGAACTTATGTAGTAACTGAGAATGCGACAAGCGGTTATGATGTAAAAGGAATTCTTAAAGGTGTGAATACAAATTGCCGGATTGCAAGTACGACAGATGATTCCATCACATTTGTTATGGGTAGTGATATGGATGGAAAGGATGTCATTGGTATGGATAAGGTTGGAAATATAACAGAATCCACTTACAATAAACCAGCCGGAATACTTGGTGTAGTAGAATATACCAACGAAGAAGTGACAAACGGATGGGGAATCAAAAAAGTAAGTGCAAGCAGTGATAATCCATACATCTATCTTGAAGGTGCAAAATTTAAGCTGACATCAACAACAAATAGTTCCGTAGCATATTACGGAAAATCAAATCAAGATGGTTTGCTTATATGGTATAACACAGAAGAGTGTGCAGATACAAACCAGGTTACAACACTTCCAAAAGGAACTTATACAATGGAAGAAAAAACTGCACCGGCTGGATATGTACGCAGTGCTGAAACATGGGAAGTTAAAATCATGAAAAACGGCACATTGAAATCCATTACATCATCGGTAAATGGTACATCTATTAAAACAGTATCTGGCGTAGTAAATGGTAAGGATGTAGTATATTACCTTTACCAGAACGAAGCTTTATACGCCCTCCCACATTCTGGAGACACCGGAATTTACCTGTATATGATTGGCGGCATGTTACTTATGTTCGCAGCCGTATGGATCTTATATAAAAACAAATGCAAGGAGGTGCTGGGAAAATAATTATAAGGATTAATTTTTCAGTGGCTTCTTGCCACACAAAAACGTTATTATCCCATATGAGGGGACAATAAAAAATGGGCAAAACCCTTAAAAGAAAAGGAGACAAAAATATGAAGAAGATGAGAAAAATCTTTGCAGTGTTATTAACACTGGCTATGGTACTCGGAATGAGTATGACATCGTTTGCAGCAAAAGCAGACGCAACGCTTGAAGTAAAAGGTCTTGCAACATATGCAAAACAGAAAGTAGATATCTATGAAATTTACAGATTAGATGACAATGATAATGCTTGGGTAGCAGCAGACTGGACAAAAGATACGGGTGTAACACCGGATAATTTAGCTGATTCTAATATGATTAGTGCATTAAGAACGGCAGCTCTGGAGACAAAGGCTACTGCAACAGAAGAATCGAAAGAGCTTTCAACAGGAAAATTTGCTAGCAACGTTAATTTTAATAACTTGCAGGCAGGTGCTTATTTAGTAATTGTTACAGATCCTACTAATAAAACAGAATACAGCACAATGGTAGCAAAAACATATAAGTATGATGCAAATAACAATCTGATTGCACCATTAAATGCATCCGTAGTTGCAAAAGCAGGAGGATATCATACAGGCAAAGAGGCAGATAAAACAAACGTTGAAGTTGGAGATTTAGTTACATATAAAGTAAAAACAACAGTTCCTTACCAGGAAGTAAGACCGAATGGTGACAAACTTGTAAATGAATTCAATGTATCTGATACATTAACAGGTGCTACATTCTACCTTACCGGAGAATCAGTAAAAGGAACAGCAGCAGTTAATAAAATTACTGTGAATGGAACAACAGTTGAAGGATTCGCAAAACTGGATGAAAGTTTACATGGACAGAACTCTTTTAATCTTAATTTAATGGGTCTTGTAAGAGATGATAACACATATGCAGGTCAGGAAGTAGTTATTACTTATACTGCTCTGGTAAATAAAGCAAATCTTGTTGAAAACAATGCTACCTCTACACAGGATCCGGATGGTACAACTACAAAAACATATTCAGGTAATGCAACAATTACAAAATATGAAGTTAAAACAACAAATGTATTGAAAGGTGCAGAATTTGTTGTATACAGAATGAACGGTGAAACAAAAGAGTATGCTGTAATTGATAATGAGGGTTGGATTACAGGTCAGTGGATTGCAGAAACTACAAAAGGTGAAGTTCCAGCTGGATTAGGATCAACACTTACTACCGCTGATGACGGAACTGTTACTGTAAAAGGTCTTAAAGCTGGTGATTACTATTTCAAAGAGGTAGTTGCTCCGGATGGATACAGCATTAACAATAAGGATATTGCATTTACAATGGCAGAAACAACAGATAAGACTACTGGAGTAGTTACAGGCGTTGCTCCAACACAGCCAGAGCTTATCAAAATGTACGACTCCAAACTTTCCGCTCTTCCATCAACAGGTGGTATCGGTACTACAATCTTCACAATCGCTGGATGCCTCATCATGATCGCAGCAGCTGGCCTATTCTTCGCAAGCCGCAAAAAAACAAACAAATAATCTTTCATGATTATTTATAACCAGATATGGAATCCGGGGCAAATGCCCCGGATTCATAAAAAATAATACAACAGCAAGGAGAGTTCGGATGAAAAGCAAAACAAGCAAATTAATGATTGGAATCATATTTTTAGCCGGTTTGTCCTTACTGCTGTATCCCTTCGTAGCTAATCAGTGGAATAACTACAGACAGAAACAATTGATCAGCAGTTATGAGCAGACAGTATCTCAAAAAGAAGCATCCAACGGAATCGACTATGATGCAGAGCTTAAGAAAGCAGAAGCCTACAACGAAGCCTTACTTCCAAGTATCCTTCCTGACTCTTTCGCCATTGCAGATGCCAGTGAAGAAGACCAGACCTACATGAACACACTGAACATTGCCGGTGATGAGATGATGGGAATTGTAGAGATCCCAAAGATCGATATCAAGCTCCCGATCTACCACACCACAAAAGAAGATGTTCTGAAGCAGGCCGCAGGTCATCTGGAAGGAAGCTCCCTTCCGATTGGTGGCAAAAGTACACATTCCGTTATCTCCGCACACCGTGGACTTCCCAGTGCATCTCTTTTTACAGATCTGGATCAGCTGAAAAAAGGGGATCATTTTCTGATCCATGTATTAAACAAAACCTTATGTTATGAAGTAGATAAGATTTCCGTAGTAAAACCGGAAGAAACCTCTGCTCTTGCAGTCGAAGAAGGAGAGGATCTTGTAACACTTCTTACCTGTACTCCATACGGAGTCAATACCGAACGACTTCTGGTCCGTGGTCACCGCGTACCTTACGAAGAACAGAAGGTCGCAGACGAGAAGACACCACTTAGTGGCATCAGTCTTCATACAAATTATCTTCTTTGGGTAATTGTTGGTCTTGCAGTTACCGCATTCTTCATTCTTGTGTTATACTTAAAGGAGAAGAAGTTAAAACAGAAAGCTCTCGAAGCCGAAGAAAAGACCTCTTAAAAAAGAATAGGAACGAGAAAGGAACATTTGCCTATGAAAAGAAAAATCTCAACCTTCCTTTTCGGTCTGTTATTCTTGATAGGATTTGGGATCCTGATTTATCCGACGGTATCCAACCAGTGGAACACCTACAGACAGAATCAGCTGATCAGCAGCTATGACAATACAATCCAGGATATGGAACCCGAAGATTTTTCATCGGAATGGGAGAAGGCGAAAGCTTTCAACGCCACCATCCAAAGCAACAACCTCTTCGGAGATGTGTTTGGAGAAGAAGATGGTGATCTGAAGGACACCGAATACTGGAAGGTTCTGAATATCGCAGATGACGGCGTCATGGGATATTTATCCATCCCGAAGATCAATATCAAGCTTGCCATTTACCATGGCACCGGTGATGATGAACTTCAGACAGGAGTCGGACATCTGAACGGGACAAAGCTTCCGATCGGAGGCGAAAGTACCCACAGCATACTCGCCGCACACCGCGGACTACCGAGTGCAAAGCTATTTACCGATATCGACCAGCTCAAAGTCGGTGATAAATTTTACATCCACATTCTGAATGATATACTTGCCTATAAGGTGGATCAGATTCTTCCGATGGTAGACAAAGACGATCATGAAACACTGGGGAAAGCACTCCAGATTGAAGAAGGAAAAGATCAGGTAACTTTATTTACCTGTACACCATATGGAGTCAACTCTCATCGTCTTCTCGTAAGAGGAATCAGAGTTCCATATAACGGCGAAGAGGATGCTACCGAATCAGTTACAGATTCTATGGTAAAAGCCATTCAGAATTATTATATGCTTTATTTAATTTTAGGACTTTCAATCACGATTCTTGTGATCATTCTCTTAAGATTTCTTTCCAAGAGAAACGCTCACAAAGAATAACCAAGATTTCTTAAGGAGGACATGAGGCGATGATGAATAAACGATTAAAACAAGGAACAACGTTTTTGTTAGCTCTCGCTCTTGCATTTCCGCTTCTCACTCTGCCTGGTGCCAGAGCTGCGAATGCGATTGAGACGGACCGGAAGTGTTCGGTTTCATTCAGTGTAAGCGGAGAGGGCAACGAACTGACAGATACCGGCACTGACATTACAGTGAATCTTTATAAGGTGGCAGATGTAGACGTATCCGGTAACTATACCGCAACCGGAGCTTTCACCGGACTTGATGTATCTTCGGTAAGGGCTGATAATAACGATGCAGCAAGCAAATGGGCTGCACGTGCCAAAGAGGCACAGAAGCTGCTGAAAGATTCCGTAAAACCAACCGCTAAAGTTACTTTAGCAGCTGGGACCGGAAGTCTGGCTGATCTTGCTACAGGACTTTACCTTGTAGATACACCGGAAGTAGTTACCACGAATTATACCTATACCTTTACCCCTTACCTGGTATCACTTCCGACCAACAATTATTACAGCAATGGTAACGATACCTGGATCTACGATCTGACAGATACCAACGCAATTGGTCTGAAACCGGAAGAACATGCAAGATATGGTGATCTGAAGATCAATAAAACACTTGCAAATCATAATGCAACAACCGGTAAGAAAGCAACCTTCGTATTCAAGATTGAGATTACACCTCTTAAGGGTAAAACAGAAACCCGCATCGAATCACTTGACTTTGAGGCCGCAGGTGACTCTTCCGTAACAATTACAAAGATTCCTGCAGGAGCTAAGGTAAAAGTTACAGAAGTGTACAGTGGTGCAAGCTACAAGCTTACCTCAGCAAATGATCAAACGGCAACGATTGTAGCAACTGATAGAGGTTCAACTAACACTCCTGCATCCGTTTCCTTTACAAATGATATCGATGACAATATGAATGGCGGCTACGGTGTAAAAAATAATTTCAAGCTGGACGAAAATGGTCAGTATCAGTACACCGAACCGGCAGAAAAGAACTAGGAAGGGGGAGTCGGAATGAGAAAGTTACATAAGAAACTACTTATCATGGCAGCGGCAGCACTTGCTCTTACCGGAACCCTGGCAGTTGGAAGTGCAATGGCATACTTCACAACTTATACAACAGCCGGTGGCGGTGTGACGATGAATATGGGATTTACCGAAACCATCCCTAACGAAACAGTCGATAAAGATGGCAAGCACGTCACCATTACAAATACCGGTGATTATGATTGCTTCGTAAGAGTAAAAGCATTTGCCCCAATGGAACTTACCTATACTGCTCCAAATGGCGGATGGGAAGACCGAAAAGATGGCTACTGGTACTATAAAGATGTTCTTCCGGCAGGCGAAACCACACCGGAACTCAATATCACTTATAAGTTCCCGGAAGGGAATGACAAACCGGAAGAATTTAACATCGTAGTCATCCAGGAATGCACACCGGTTCTTTACGATAAAGATGGAAACCCATACGCAGACTGGAATCATGTAATTACAACAGAAGACAGTAAAACCACAGAATAGGAGGGAACGAAGATGAAAAAGAAAAAGAAATCATTTCCAAAAAAATCGGCCCTGCTTCTGACAGCATCAGCGCTCCTGTTGATTGGCAGTACTGTCGGCAGTACACGTGCCGCACTCACCTACTACAGTGAGAATTATTCCGCACAGATCGAGATGCAGAGTATCGGCGTATCTCTTTTAGAGAATGGCGATGTCGTCAGCAGCCAGGATTTTACATCTAAGAACCAGCAAGAAGTAAAAGACGGGGAACTCCTGACAGGTCTTCTCGGAAAAAATGAGAAATTCGCACCCGGAAAGAAATACAAAGAAGAGCTCAGTGTTCAGAACAGCGGTAACATCGACACCTTCGTCCGTGTGATCCTTACCAAGAGCTGGCAGGACAAAGAGGGCAAGAAGAACACCACTCTTTCACCGGATCTGATTGAACTGAATTTCCTTACCGCTAACGGCTGGGTAGTTGCAGATCAGCAGACCACAGACGAAAGAACCGTTCTTTATTACACAAAGGCAGTAAAAGCCGGAGATACCACACCGGCATTATCTGACACACTCCGCATTGATCCAAAGATTGCAACAGATGTAGAGAAAACATTAAAGGACAACACCATTACTTACACATATAAGTATGGCGACTATACATTCCACATCGATGCAGAGGTAGATGCAGTACAGACACATAACGCAAAAGATGCCATCAAGAGTGCCTGGGGTGTAGATGTGAATGTATCAGATGACGAAACCAGTTTAAGCTTACAGTAGGGAGGTACAGAGTATGAAAAAGAAAATTTTGTGCCTCGCCATGACAGTGATAATGGCAGCAGGGGTACACACAACTGCATTTGCAAAGGATTATCAGGGAGCCGACGGATGGCAGGTTAATTTCACCGGCGGCAAGATGGAAAGCAATTTTGAAAACAAGACTGTTTCCGATGAGCTGGCAACGATCCAGCCGGGTGACAGCATCGAATTGAAGGTTCAGCTGAAAAACTCCGATAAAGGCGAGACCGATTGGTACATGACCAATGAGATCATCCAGACACTGGAGGAAGCACAGGAATCCGCTGAAGGCGGTGCTTACGAATACAAGCTGACTTATGTTGGAAGTGACAATACCGAAAAGGTACTCTATAACAGTGATACCGTCGGAGGCGAAGGTTCTTCTAAGACCGGTGAAGGTCTGAAGGAACTTGGAAACTCTACCGAGAAATATTTCTACCTCGGTCGTCTTGCTTCCAATGGTACCGGAACCGTACACCTTACCATCGGTATCGAAGGTGAGACACAGGGCAATGGTTATCAGAACACGCTCGCAAAGCTTCGTATGAACTTTGCAGTGGAAAAGGTAAAAGTAAGCAATACCATTACCAAGACGAAAATCGTCAAGACTACCAACACCGTTAAGACCGGTGATACCGCAAGAGTTCTTCTCTTCTGTGTGCTTGCACTCATCAGTGGACTGATCCTTCTGGCATACGGAATCTACACATATAACAAGAACACAAAGAAACGCAGACGGAAAGGAGAGTAAGCAGATGAAAAGATGGAAAAAATTACTGGTTTCTCTTCTGACTGTATCAATGACGATCGGTGCATCCACGATGAGCGTTATGGCTGCTGACGGGTATACCTATAAGGTAACTTTATCGGCAGGTAATAAAGGAACGATAAACGGACAGACTAAGGTGGAGCAGGATTCTGTCGCCGGTTCTACTGTTACTTTTAATCTGAAAGACGTTCAGGTAACCGATGACAAATACTATGTCAAAGGAATCCGTCTCAGCGGACGTGACAATGAAGAAGCTCTTGCTTCTCCTGTATTCGACAATGTAACCGGCGATGCCGACTATGTAGTAGCCTATGGAATCAAAAAGGACATGGTTGCCTACACCGTAAACTATCAGGATGCTTCCGGTAAGGCGCTTGTAGAAAGCCAGACCTTCTACGGAAATGTCGGTGACAAACCAATCGTCGCTTATCAGTATATCGAGAATTATATTCCAGATGCTCTTGCACTTACCAAGACTTTGAGTAATAATGTATCTGAGAATGTATTTACGTTTACCTACAAACCGGGTGCTACAGACCGTGTTGTTACAACAACAACCACCATCACAACGACTGTTCCTGGTACAGCAACTCCTGGCACAGGTACCGGTAATGTCGGTACAGCAGGTGGCACGACAGGCGGCACAACCGGTGGAACTGCCGGAACTACCGGTGGAACTACAACCGGAACTACCGGTGGCACAACAGACGGAACCACAACCGGTACAACCGATGGTACAACGACAGATAACGATTCTCAGGATACGACAGCTAAAGATAAAGATACTGCAACATCTGAGGATGAACAGACACCAAAGTCTCTGGTAGATCTGGATGATGAAGACACTCCAAAAGGAAATATCGATGCGAAAGACAAGACGAGCAAGACTCCGATCGCAGCAGGGATCGGCATTATCGTTGTTGCGGTAGCAGCTCTCGCAGGACTGATCGTATTCTTGAAAAAACGTGCAAAATAAAAAAAGCGCGGCACTAAAGGAGAAGTCTTTTTTGAAGAGAACGAAGAAAAAGAAAAGCCCGGTGGCTGCATTTTGCAGTGCACTGGGCACTGTTTTACTGACAGTACTGATTCTTGCCTGTATTCCGCTGACGCTTCCGAAAGCTTTTGGTTTTCAGATGTACACCGTGATCAGTGGGAGCATGGAACCGGCGATCCCGACGGGAAGCCTGGTCTATGTCCGGTATGAAGAACCAGACACGATTGTCAAAGATGATGTCATTGCTTTTTACAGCAACAATGCAGACGGCTCGATCATCACCCACCGTGTAGTATCCAACAGCCCGGCGATGGGACAGTTTATCACCAAAGGGGATGCCAATGAGGAAAAAGATATGAATCCGATCCCTTACAACAACTACATCGGAAAAGTAAAGCTTTCTGTTCCGGTTGTCGGCGGTATCGCACAGGCAGCCACCGGTACATCCGGCAAGATTGCTGCCGCATCCATCATCGGTCTTGCTGTGATTCTTGAAATCGTTGCTGCCATGCTTGACAGACGCGATGACGAAGACGAATAAGAGAGAACGTTTTTCATTTTAGCTTGCTAAAGTGTGAAACATTTGCTAAAATAATATCAGATTGTATTGTCAGAAGAAGATGGGGGAATTTCACAATTCTCCCATTTGTCATATATTGAAAAGAATGGAGAGGTGAATGGATTGTTATCCAACCAGATTTTACAGAGAACAATCAATGAAATAGGGGATATCATCGAGTGTAACTGTTCCATCTGGAACACAGACGGAGTGATGCTTGCAGCTGTAGGTAAGGAAAAGCCTGCAGTAAAAAAAGCTGTCTGCTCATTTTTAAAAGAGCTGGAGGTTACCGGCGTAGCGGAGGAGCACCTGGATGAATGCTATGGTCTGTTCCCGGTTTATGATGATGATGAACTGACTTATATTTTCGTGATCGAGCACAATAATGAGATTGATGTGCATACCAGCGGACGCTTAAGTGTCTGCCAGCTGGAGAGCCTTTTAAGATCCGGAAGCGAACGTCTTGACCGTAACCGTTTTATCCAGAACCTGCTCCTGGATAACCTGCTTCTCGTAGATATCTACAATCAGGCGAAAAAGCTTGGTATTACAGTTGAGCAGCGCAGAGTCGTCTATCTGATCGAACCGAAGAATCCGGATGACACGATCGTCCTGGATATGATCCGCGGGATTTATTCCTCGGGAACCGGTGATTTTGTTACTGCCGTAGATGAGGGACATATTATTCTGATCAAGTCCCTTGACAGTACGGATGATTATGATACGATCCGTTCGACTGCCGATATGCTGGTGAATGCGATCAACACTGAAGCTATGGTCAATGTCCGGCTTTCCTTCGGAACCATCGTTCCTGAGCTCAAAGAGGTCTCACAGTCTTACAAAGAAGCAGGCATGGCTCTGGATGTGGGACGTATCTTCTATCCGGAACGCAATATTTTATCCTACCGCGAACTCGGTATCGGACGGCTGATCCACCAGCTTCCCGTTTCCTTATGCGAGATGTTCCTGGAAGAAGTATTTGCCGGAAATACCGTTGATCAGTTTGACGAAGAAACCTTATCCACAGTTGATAAATTTTTTGAAAACAGCCTGAATATTTCGGAGACAGCGAGACAGCTTTTCGTCCACCGGAATACGCTCGTCTACCGGCTGGAGAAGATCCAGAAGCAGACCGGGCTGGATGTCAGAGTCTTTGAGGACGCCCTGACATTTAAGATTGCTCTGATGGTCGCAGACCACATGAAATTTATAGAAAACAGAAAATAGGAGGACATGATATGGTGAAATTATACGAAGGCGGTGCTTATCTTTTACACGGTACTGAGGTAATTGCAGATGCACCCGATGCACTTGCTGCCGTAAAAAGCAAGACAGGTATTGAGACAACAAAAGAAGCTGCTGCAAAAGAGACAATGGCTTATGGGATCTTAAGTGCGCATAATACTTCCGGTAATATGCAGCAGCTTCAGATCAAATTTGACAAGCTGACTTCGCACGACATTACCTTTGTCGGAATCATCCAGACTGCGAGAGCATCCGGACTGGAGAAATTCCCGATCCCTTATGTTCTGACCAACTGCCATAACTCTCTGTGTGCAGTCGGCGGTACGATCAATGAAGATGACCACATGTTTGGACTGACCTGTGCGAAGAAGTACGGCGGTGTCTATGTTCCGCCTCATCAGGCCGTTATCCACCAGTTTGCCCGTGAAATGCTCGCAGGCGGCGGCAAGATGATCCTTGGTTCTGACAGCCACACCCGTTATGGTGCACTCGGTACCATGGCAATGGGAGAGGGCGGACCGGAGCTTGTAAAACAGCTTCTGAATAAGACTTATGATATCAAGATGCCGGGCGTTGTCGGAATCTATCTGGACGGCGAACCGGTGAAAGGTGTCGGACCGCAGGACGTTGCCCTTGCGATCATCGGCGCAACCTTCGGCAATGGCTATGTCAATAACAAGGTCATGGAATTTGTCGGACCTGGCGTTGGCAAATTAAGTGCAGACTTCCGTATCGGAATCGATGTTATGACGACAGAGACAACCTGCCTTTCTTCTATCTGGAGAACCGATGACAAGATCAAAGAGTTCTACGATATCCACGGAAGAAGTGATGACTTCAGGGAACTGGAGCCTGGCGCAGTCGCTTACTATGACGGTCTTGTATATGTCAATTTGAGCGAGATCAAGCCTATGATCGCCATGCCGTTCCATCCATCCAATGTCTACACCATCGAGGATGTCAATGCCAACCTTGCAGATGTTCTCCACGATGTAGAGCAGCGCGCGCTGGTAAGCCTGGACGGTGCTGTGGATTACTCTCTTCAGGACAAGATCGTAAATGGTAAACTTTATGTCGATCAGGGTATCATCGCAGGCTGTGCCGGCGGCGGTTTTGAAAATATCTGTGCTGCCGCAGACATCATCCGTGGCAAATACATCGGATCAGATGAATTTACCTTCAGTGTTTACCCGGCAAGTACACCGATCTACATGGAGCTTGTGAAAAATGGTGCGGTTGCTGACCTGATGGAAGCCGGTACGATCGTGAAGACTGCCTTCTGCGGACCGTGCTTCGGTGCTGGGGATACTCCGGCAAACAATGCATTTTCCATCCGTCACTCTACCCGTAACTTCCCGAACCGTGAAGGAAGCAAGCTGCAGAGTGGACAGATCGCATCTGTTGCCCTTATGGATGCACGTTCCATTGCCGCAACTGCTGCGAACAAAGGTTTCCTTACTCCGGCAACAGATTTTGATATTGAATACAAGAACCCGACTTACCACTTTGATTCCAGAATTTACGCCAACCGTGTATTTGACAGCCACGGCGTTGCTGATCCTTCGGTTGAGATCAAATTCGGACCGAACATCAAAGACTGGCCGGCAATGAGCGCTCTTCCTGAGAATCTGATCCTGAAGGTCGTATCTGAGATCCACGATCCGGTTACAACGACAGACGAACTGATCCCGTCCGGCGAGACTTCTTCTTATCGTTCCAACCCGCTTGGACTTGCTGAATTTGCACTTTCCAGAAAAGATCCTGCCTATGTAGGACGCGCGAAAGAAGTCCAGAAAGCCCAGAAAGCGATTGAAGCAGGTACTTGTCCACTGGATGTACTGGATGAATTAAAACCGGTGATGGCAGCAATCCAGAAGTCTTATCCGGAAGTCGGCAAAGGAAATATCGGTGTCGGAAGTACCATTTTCGCGGTCAAACCTGGTGATGGTTCTGCCCGTGAGCAGGCTGCTTCCTGCCAGAAGGTTCTCGGCGGCTGGGCGAATATCGCGAATGAGTACGCAACCAAACGTTACCGCTCGAACCTGATCAACTGGGGCATGCTTCCGTTTATTACCGAAGAGGAACACACAAAGCTTTCTTTCAGGAACGGTGACTATCTCTTCGTGCCGGATATCCGCAAAGCAGTAGAAGATAAAGCTTCCACGATCAAGGCTTATGTCGTAGGCGATGATCTGAAGGAGATTGATCTGAAGCTCGGTGATCTGACGGATGCAGAACGTGAGATCATCCTCAAAGGATGTCTGATCAATTATTACAGAGGTTAATTTTTCTCAGACAATGATATGATTTAAAAGGGACGGAAATTTTTCTGTCCCTTTTTGCAACACTTCCGACTTTTTTATACTCTTATATACAAAGAACCTGTTATGAGAGGAGGGACTTTATGATCGATGCAATTGCATTTAAAGAATTATATAAGACGGTTTATCAGGATCTGTATCGTTTTGCGCTCTGCATGATGCATCATCCGCAGGATGCAGAAGACGCCGTCAGTGAAGCCGTTCTTTCCGCCTATGAGAACATACATAAATTACGCAAAGAAGAAGCATTCCGTTCCTGGATCTTTCAGATTCTGGCAAATGTGTGCCGCCGGAAGTTAAAGAGCCGTGAACGGACCGAGACCGAGCTAAAAGAAGATCATGCTTCTGCCACATACTGTGACGGACTCCGCACAGATGTCGAACGTGCTTTTCTTATTCTCGATGAAGACGATCAGCTGATCATCGGCTTATCCGTCTATGGCGGTTACAACAGTAAAGAGATTGGAAAAATGCTAAGGCTGAACCCGAATACAGTCCGCTCCCGCAGAAAGCGTGCCCTCGAAAAGATGAGCTGGCTTCTGAAAGAGTAGGATAAAAGAGTAATAGGAGGTGTTTCATATGACAGATCACGAAAAAGAAATACTGGATAAAATAAAACAATCTACGGAAAAAACTCCTGTTCCGGAAAGCCTTGCACCGGATCAGATTATGAAAATGCTGGAAGAGCATAACAGCACTCAGGCTTCCGGACATATCCTGAAAAAGCATGGATTTTTCCGCGGCCACCGGATGCGCGGAGGACTTATTGCTGCCGCACTGGTACTGGTTGTCGGCATTGGTGCCCACATCCGCCAGCAGAATCTTTCTTCAGACTCAGCCACTTTTTCCACAAAAGGCAGTTCTTCAATCGGTACATCCTCCGGTAAGCTTGCCTCTTCCGATACTTTAGAGACGGCAACCGATTATGATGAAATCTACACATACCTGCAATCTTATCAGGATGAGTTGGATTCTTCATCTGTTACCGGTTCAACCGACAGCGGAATTGTCATGTATTCAAATGAAACAGCCGACAGTGGTGCACGCACCGATAGTTCCAGTTCCTCTTCGGATTCGGCAACAGCCTCTGCACGTGCTGTGGATACTTCATTTTCCGATACCAACGTCCGCACAGAGGGTGTCGGTGAAGCAGACATTGTAAAAACGGATGGAAGTTATCTTTATACACTGAAAGCAAACTCACAGGAAATTTCCATTGTAGATATCCGGTCTGATCAGATGAAGGTTGTTTCCAGTATTTCGCTGAATGAGAATTTTCAGGCATCCGAATTTTACCTGAGTGACCAGAAGCTTTTTGTCCTTGGCAACATGCAGAACACACAGGTTGATTCTGACAGTAAAACCTTGTACCGCGGCAGCTGTACCCGTATCCAGACTTATGATCTGGCAGATATCAACAATCCGAAATCCATCGGAACCGTGGATCAGAGTGGTTACTACCGCACTTCACGTTTTAAAGACGGATATCTGTATGTATTCAGCGACTATTATATTTACGATACGATCACCAAAAAAGATTATCCTTCCTATGTTCCGCTTGTTGGTGACAATCTTCTGAAGCAGTCGGATATCTATCTCCCGACGAACCATGCAGCAGACCAGTACCTTGTTGTCAGCTCCGTTTCCGCTTCCAGTCCGGATAAGGCAACAGACCAGAAAGCAGTCATGTCTGAGAATGGCGAAGTCTATGTGAGTGAGAACAACATTTATATTTACGAGTATGCGAACAGCAGTATCCTCGCAGATAATCTTGCAGCAAAGAATCAGACGATCCTCCGCAAGCTGTCTTACAATAAAGGAAAACTTTCCGGCTCTGCCCAGGGCAAAGTAAAAGGATATCTGAACGATTCCTTCAGCATTGATGAGTATGACAATACGTTGCGGCTGGTGACAACGGTTACGCATAATGTCGGAAGCTCTTCACAGTCCAATTCAGTCTATGTGCTGGATGCAGATTTGAAAACAATCGGTAAGATCGAGGATCTTGCCAAAAATGAACAAGTCTATTCCGCAAGATTTTTGGGCGATACCGGTTACTTTGTAACTTATGAACAGACAGATCCTTTATTCTCCGTAGACTTTTCCGATCCGGAGAATCCGAAGATCCTTGGCAAGCTGAAAATTCCCGGCTTTTCGGAATACCTGCATTTTTACAGTGATAACCTGCTTCTTGGCATCGGTATGGATACCGATGAAAATGGCATTACAAACGGGGTAAAGATCTCCATGTTTGATATCAGTGATCCTTCGGATGTGAAGGAAGTCAGCAAGTACACACTGGATCAGTACTATTACTCGGATGTTTTTTCTGACTACCGTGCAGCACTGGTTGATCCAGAAAAGAATCTGATCGGCTTTCCGCTTTCCGGATCTGCCAACCAGTATGTGATCCTTTCTTACGATAAAGATCAGGGTTTCCAGGTACAGATGCAGGAGGAAGTCAACGGTAATTCTTACCTTGGAACCCGCGGTGTGTATGCAAACGAAAAGTTCTATGTGATCAATGGAAATGCAATTGAAGCATACCGGATGGGAGACTATGTGAAGATAGATGATCTGCTGCTATAGTGCAGCTTTGCAGAAGGAACTGCCGCTCCGCATACTTTGTACACCATTCCACATCACCTTATACACCAAAATCGTATATACAAAAACAGGTGCCCACTGGGATATATCACTAAGATATACTTACGTGGACACCTGTTTTATATTTTCATTTACCTGTTATTCCACACCGTTAAAGCAGTAGGTACATACCTGGCATGCATCAATCCCGATTGATTTGATCAGATCATCCAGTCTGTGATAACGAAGTGAAGTGAAATTCTGTCTCTTGCGGATTTCCTCCAGCATTGCTGCATACCGGTCACTGTTCGGATCCGCATATTCACTCAGTACATTGACATCATTGTCGCCTTCCCACTCACGGATGATCCTTCTTGTGATCAGATCCAGGTCTGATTTGGAACGAGAGAAGTTCAAATATTTGCATCCGTACAAAAGCGGTGGACATGCCGGGCGGACATGCACTTCTTTTGCGCCACTCTGATACAGGAACTCTGTCGTCTCACGGAGCTGTGTGCCACGCACGATAGAATCATCGATCAGCAGCAGGCTCCTGTCTTCGATCAGACTATGTACCGGGATCAGTTTCATTCTGGCGATCAGATTACGCTGACTCTGTGTTGTCGGCATGAAAGATCTTGGCCAGGTCGGAGTATATTTGATAAATGGTCTTGCATACGGAATACCTGATTCATTTGCATAGCCTATCGCATGAGCGATACCCGAATCCGGAACTCCTGCAACAATATCCACGTCGATCGAATGGTCATCTCTCTGTGCTAAAAGCTTTCCACAGTTGTAACGCATTTCTTCTACACCAACCCCTTCATAAGAAGAAGTAGGATATCCATAGTATACCCACAGGAACGAACAGATTCTCATCTTTTCACATGCAGGACTTACAGTCTCCACAGATTCCGGTGTCACGTAGACGATTTCCCCAGGTCCCAGCTCTTTGTAATCTGTGTATCCAAGGTTGATATATGCAAAGCTTTCAAAGGAAACGCAGTATGCATTCTCTTTCTTTCCGATCACAACCGGTGTACGTCCGAGAAGGTCTCTGGCTGCATAAATTCCATTCTCTGTCAGAAGCAGAAGCGTCATCGAGCCTTCAACTACTGACTGCACATAACGGATTCCCTCAACAAACGAATCCTTTTTACAGATCAATGCCGCAACCAGCTCTGTAGAATTGATCTGTCCATTGGTCATAGACTGAAAATGTGTATGTCCATTTTCATAAAGATTCCGAATCAGCTGATCCGCATTATTGATCTTACCTACTGTCGTAATTCCAAAACACCCCAGATGCGACTGGATCAGAATTGGCTGTGGATCATAATCTGAAATACATCCAATTCCAATATTTCCCTTCATTGTATCAACATCTTTTTCAAATTTTGTACGGAACGGCGAATTTTCAATATTATGAATCGCTCTCTTCCAGCCATCACTTCCGTAAGTAGCCATACCTCCGCGGCGGGTTCCAAGATGCGAATGATAATCTGTTCCATAAAAAAGATCCAGATTACATGCTTCTTTTGATGCAACGCCAAAAAATCCTCCCATATCTGTAGGTCTCCTTTCTTTATCCCAATGCCATAGCCTGTATTTTTCATCTATTTTTTAGTGTATCATGCATTTATGGATGGAAACAATAGCAAAACCCCGAATATATTGCAAATGGCTATAACTATTTCTAATCGTATTTATAATTGTTTGAATTTTCTGATATATATATTACAATTTCAATTCTTTCTAATTTTATAAAAATTATTTCAAAATTATATTGACAAATAAGTATTTGAGTGTTATTATTAAGTCAATCCAAAAGAAAAGAAGTTCCTGACGAGAAAGGGAATTTCAAAAAGATATTTTTTTAATCTGTTACATAGTTTCATATATACTCGCCAAGAGTATAAGATGAAGAACCAGATCAGAAAAGGGTAACAAGAATAATTGTTATTTGAAGGTTAGAAAGTTTTTAAAAAGCAACTATACATTTTAGTTATGAGCGTTTTGTAAGTGGAGTGTGTAGAGAACAATTTTTAAAATTGATAATTTATAATAATAAGAGAAAATTGATATCTGACTTCTGAACAGAAAAAAGTATAAGAGAAAAAGAATATCCGGATAAAATTTTGGAACGAGAACGAAAGGAAGGAGGCTTTGACCGTTGGATATTTCATCATCTAAAACTCAATATGTTAATGGTATGGCAAATGTAAATTCCTGTGAGATGAGCCTTAACCATAGATTATAATCCGGTAAGAGAAAAGTTAATGATAAAAAAGGTCGGAGTAGTAGATAAACCGGAAGCGATTATAAGATATAAAAAGATTCAGCATTTGTTGACATATTGAAGTAAATACCACAGTAATTCAAGATCAGAAAATGTGTAAAGAAACATTCATTGATAAGTAAATTTAACAGTGACGAGAAAGCTGATAAATACCAAAATTGGATTACCTGATTATATAAAATAACGAACGATCAGAATTGATCAAAATCGATTCATATGATTTCATTTTTATAAATTTTATAAAATCTGAATATCATATGAAATGCTCAAAGAACTTACAGGAATAAGAATTACTTAATTCCTCCGATATAAAAATAAAAATTACAATTGAATATTCCGGGACAGCCATTCAAAAGATGGCTGTCTCCTTTTTTTCTGTTACCAGCTCCCAATTTGTGAATTTTTTGTAATATTTTTTTAACATTTCTGAAAAATATCAGCCGTAATTTTTGACATTGACAACGCTCTATGATACACTTAGTAAGTAAAATTATAAGACTTTTGTTTTCCGTTTCTGGTACAAAAGTCAGACTTACTGAGGAAAAGTAAAATAATTAATAATAATCATATGAGGTGAGAAACGTTGGATAAATATGAATATCGCGCAAAGACAGAGCAGATGCTTGCGTATGCCGAACAGAAGTCTTACCAGAAAGCGATGTCGATTGCAGATACGATCGACTGGCGTAAAGTAAAAAATACCGCCATGCTCTCTACCGTAAGCGAAATCTATGAAAATGCGGGGGAACTTGGTAAAGCACGTGATACCTTATTTATTGCGTATGATAAAGCACCTTCCAGCAGAAAGGTTGTATACCGCCTGGGAATTATTTCTCTGAAGCTGGGACATTTCGATGAAGCAGCTGATTGCTACGAAGAATTTGTCAAGCTTGCTCCGAAAGATCCAAACCAGTACATTCTCCGGTATAAGATCTTAAAAGCACAGAAAGCGCCAGTCAAAGAACAGATTGAAGCTCTTGAAGATTTCAAGCATTCTGAATACGTTGAAAAATGGGCATATGAACTTGCCAGATTATACGCTGAAGCTGGTATGACTTCCGAATGTCTTGATGAATGTGATGATCTGATTCTCTGGTTCAGCGAAGGTACTTATGTATACCAGGCAATGGAACTTAAAATGAAATACAAACCGCTGACTCCACTTCAGCAGGAAAAATACGATCATCGAAATGATGGTATCGGCCGTAAGGATTCTTCCAAGAGAAAACCTTCCTTCCGAAAATCCAAAGAACGTCCGGCACCGAATCCACGAATTGCAGACAAGGTCCGCAAAGATGTACATGTCACAGACAGTATTGATCTTCCGGATCTTCCAGAGCCAATGGCCCGGACACATGCTTCCGAACCAGAAGCTGAGTCACAGCCAAAAACCCGGATTCGAAGCACTTCCGATATTTCCACAACCATTTCCGGTGCTTCCCTTTCAGATGCCCTGAAAGCCGGTGTTGCCGTTGCAAGTGGTGCAGTTGCTCCTGAATCTGCTTCAGACGATTCACAGATGACCGGTAAGATGAAGATTGAAGAAATTCTTGCCAACTGGGAAGCAACCCAGCGTGAAAATGCAAAGATTCTTGAAAAGAGCCAGGAGGAAGCTGAGAAAGAAAAAACCCTGCGCGAGAAGAAGAAAGAAGAAGAAGAGGAAGTTCTTGGAGCTACAAAACCAATCCTTTCTGATGATATCCGCAAACTGATGGAACAGCTTGAAAATGGTGAAGAGCCTGAAATCACCGATGAAGATGCTGAAGATTTCGTTGATGATGAAGAGGATGAAGCGACTGAAAGCCCGGAAGATTCATCCAAAGAAGCTTCAGACACTGACGAGGAAGAGCCGGAAGAAAATGATTTTGAAGAAATCGTTGACTCCGAAGAAGATGATGAATCGGATGCGGTTTACGATGAAGAAGCTGAATACGAGGATGAGGATGAGTCCGAGTATGACGACGACGAGGAATACGAGGATGAAGATGATTCCGAGTATGACG